>JACCDP010907230.1_pt1 | contig 10851 bp, 11 predicted proteins | sample 7445841 | NCBI WGS metagenome assembly JACCDP01 (sample SAMN15323441, study PRJNA562643) | freshwater metagenome | isolation source: river surface water | place: USA:Blue River Watershed | collected 2017-08-17
GGCAAGGCCGAAGCCGGTGACGTCGGTGAGCGCGTGCACGCCGTCGATCTCGGCCAGCTCGGGGCCGGGCGTGTTCAGCTTGGTGGTGTTGGCGATCATCTGCGCGTAGCCCGCGTCACCCAGTTCGCCCTTCTTCAGCGCCGCCGACATCACGCCCACGCCCAGCGGCTTGCCCAGCACCAGCCGGTCGCCGACGCGCGCATCGGCATTGCGCTTGACGCGCTGCGGATGCACCACGCCCAGCGCCACCAGGCCGTAAATGGGCTCGACGGAGTCGATGGTGTGGCCGCCCGCGATGGGAATGCCGGCCGCGCGGCACACCGATTCGCCGCCCGCCAGGATGCGGCCGATGACGTCGGTGGGCAGCACGTTGATCGGCATGCCCACCAGCGCCAGCGCCATGATGGGCTTGCCGCCCATCGCGTAGACGTCGCTGATGGCGTTGGTGGCGGCGATGCGGCCGAAGTCGAACGGGTCGTCGACGATGGGCATGAAGAAGTCCGTCGTCGCGATGATGGCGATGTCGTCGGTGAGCTGGTAGACGGCCGCGTCGTCGGAGGTCTCGATGCCCACCAGCAGCTCGGGCGGCACCGGCAGCTTGGCGGTGTTCTTCAGGATCTCGCTGAGCACGCCGGGCGCGATCTTGCAGCCGCAGCCGCCACCGTGCGACAGGGAGGTGAGGCGGGGAGGCGTGGGGGTGGCAGCGTTCATCAAGGGTTCTCCGGCAGGGCGGTCAGTATGACTGCGGTCTAATTCCAGCCTGCGCCACGCTGTTTCCCGTGGCATGCCAGCCCCGGCAACGCGGCGGGCGCGCGGCGCACCGACTCCCTGACCCGCCCCCACTCCCCCATGAACCTCGAACTGCACGCCGTGCAAGCGCGCCACCCGGCGGCGCCCGCCGGTGCCAGTGCATTGCGCGGCCTGAGCCTGTCGCTGAGTGCCGGTGAACAAGTGGCCGTCATCGGCCCGTCCGGCGCCGGCAAGACGACGCTGCTGCAGGTGGCTGCCGCCGCCTTGAAGCCCGCCGCCGGCACGCTGCGGCTCGATGGCGCCGACGCCTGGGCGCTGCGCACGGCCGCGCTGCAGCGCCTGCGCGGCCGGCTCTTCCTCGCGCCGCAGACGCCGCCCCTGCCGCCACGCCAGCGTGTCGTCACGGCGGTACTGGCCGGGCGGCTGCCGGCCTGGAGCCTGGCCACCAGCCTGCGCTCGCTGTTCTACCCGGCCGACACCGGCGCGGCCCATGCAGCGCTGGAACGCTTCGGGCTGGCCGAGAAGCTGTTCAGCCGTGTGGACCGCCTGTCCGGCGGGGAGCGCCAGCGCGTGGGCCTGGCGCGCGCGCTGCTGTCGCCGGCCACGCTGTGGCTGGTGGACGAGCCGCTGTCGGCGCTGGACCCGACGCGCGCGGTGCAGGCCGTCACGGCACTGAAGGCCATGGCCCGCGAGCGCGGCGCCACGGTGATGGTGACCATGCACCAGGTGGACATGGCGCTGGCGCATTTCGACCGCATCGTGGGCCTGCGCGACGGCCGGCTCGCCTTCGACCTGCCCACGGCGCAGGTCAGCCGCGAGCACCTGCTGCAGCTGTATGCCGAGCACGAGGACGAGCTCACCGGCCCCGCCGCCGCGCAGCCTGCCGACATGACGCCGACGCCCGTCGTCATGCATTGCCGATGAGCACCGTGCGGCCACCCGTGCGCGACCCGGCCTGGCTGGGCCGGCTGTTCTGGCTGGGCGCGGCGCTGGTGCTGCTGTGGCCGCTGCTGCGCGCCACGGAGTTCCGGCCCTGGGAACTCTTCAGCGCCGAGAGCCGCGGCCCCACGCTGCGCTTCCTGGCCACGATGCTGCCGCCGGCCACCAACGGCGAGTTCCTGTGGCTGGTGGCCCGCGAGACCTGGCGCACCGTCGCGATCGCCACGGCCGGCATCACGCTGGCGCTGGTCATCGCCATCCCGGCGACGCTGATGTCGACACGCGTGCTGTCGCTGTCGGCGCTGTCCGGGCGCATGGCGCCGCTGCCGGCACTGGCGCGCCAGCTGCTGCGCTGGGTGCTGGTGCTGCTGCGCAGCGTGCCGGAGCTGGTGTGGGCGCTGGTGTTCGTGCGCGTCGTGGGCCTGGGCCCAACGGCCGGTGTGCTGGCCATTGCGCTGACCTATGGCGGCATGTTGGGCAAGGTGTATGCCGACATCCTGGAAAGCGGCGAGACGCCCGCCACGCGCAGCCTGCTGGCCAACGGCGCCGGCCGCCTGCAGGCTTTCGCCTACGGGCTGCTGCCGCAGAACGCGGCGGAGCTGACCTCCTACACCGTCTACCGCTGGGAGTGCGCGATCCGCTCGTCCGTGGTGCTGGGCTTCGTCGGCGCGGGCGGGCTGGGGCAGCAGCTGGACAACTCCACCAAGATGTTCGCCGGCGGCGAGGTCACGACCATGCTGCTGGTGTTCATCGCGCTCGTCGCGCTGGCCGACCACGTCAGCGGCTGGCTGCGGAAGGCGCTCGCATGACGCCCGCCAACCCGACACCTCAGCAGCTGCCGCCCGCGCTGTTCCACCGCCGCAGCAAGGCGCTGTGGTTCGGCGCCGCGCTGCTGGCGCTGGTCATCGCCAGCTTCTGCAGCCTGGACCTGCAATGGCACGCCTTCCTGTCGCTGGAGGCGGCGCGCAGCATGGGGCGCTTCGTCGGCGAGTTCTTCCCGCCGGACCTGTCGGCCGCTTTCGTGCGCCGCGTGGCGCTGGCGTCGCTGGAGACGCTGGCCATGTCCATCGTGGGCACGCTGCTGGCGGCGGCCGCTGGCCTGGTGCTGGCGCTGCCGGCCAGCCGCGCCCACGACGGCGACCCCGCGCGCGCGCGCGTGCCCACCCGCTTCGTGTTGAACGCGCTGCGGGCCGTGCCCGCGCTGGTGTGGGCGACGCTGCTGCTCATCTCCGCCGGGCTGGGGCCGCTGGCCGGCACGCTGGCGCTGGCGCTGCACACGACGGGCGTGCTGGGCCGGCTGTTTGCGGAGGCGATCGAGAACGCGCCGCCCGGGCCGGCCGCCGCGCTGCGCACGCACGGCCTCGGGCCACTGCGCGTGTTCCTGTACGCCACGCTGCCCCAGGTGCTGCCGCAGGTCATCTCCTATGCGCTGTACCGCTGGGAGAACAACATCCGCGCAGCCACGGTGCTGGGCGTCGTCGGCGCCGGCGGGCTGGGGCAGATGCTGTCGTATCACATGGGCCTGTTCCAGATGGACAAGACGGCCACGGTGCTCGCCGCCATGATCGCCATGGTGGCGCTGGTGGACGCGCTCAGCTACCTGACGCGGCGCGCACTGGCTCGGTGAGGCCGGCCGCGATGCGGCTGGCCAGCGACTGGATGCCGGCGTCCGACAGGTCATCGCAGGCCACGCGCTGCGCCTGGCCCAGCCGCTCCAGCTGCCGGCCCTGGGAGCGTGCGTAGAGCGGGTCGTAGTGCCGCGCCATCAAGGCCTCGAACAGCGGCGGCAGCTCGCCCTGCAGCGCCCACTGCTGCCATTGCGCCAGCACGTCGCGCGGCAGCAGCTCGCGCAGCGACCCCAGCTTGTCGGCCAGGGCCTGCGGGTCGTCGCCCAGCCAGGCGTAGTCGCGCAGCAGATAGGCCAGCCGCGCGGCGGGCGACGCCGCGATCTCGACGACGGGGCTGGCGCGCAGCCGCTGCAGCAGCGGCTCGGGCACCGTGATGCGGCCGATGCGCCGGCTCTCGGCCTCGATCCACACGCGCCGCGCCAGATCGAACCCGGTCAGCCGCTGCATGAGCTGCGTCTCGAAGCCCTTCTGCGACGGCTGCTCGCGGCCCGGCAGCCCGCCCAGCACCGAGCCGCGGTGCGCGGCCAGTTCCTCGAGGTCCAGCACCTGCTCGCCCTGGGCCTGCAAGGCCTGCAGCACGCGCGTCTTGGCGCTGCCGGTGGGGCCGCACAGCACGCGCAGGTCCAGCTGCGGCGCGAGGCGGGCGATCTGCTCGACGACATGCGCGCGCCAGGCCTTGTAGCCGCCCTTGAGCTGCTGGGCATCCCAGCCCACCAGGCGCAGCCAGTGCACGAAGCTGCCGCTGCGCAGCCCGCCGCGCCAGCAGTAGATGAGCGGTCGCCAGTCGCGCGGCTTGTCGCGGAACAGCGTCTCGAGGTGGGTGGCGATGTTGCGCGCCACGAACGCGCCGCCGATCTTGCGCGCTTCGAAGGCCGAGACCTGCACATAGATCGTGCCGACGATGCGGCGTTGCTCGTCGTCCAGCACCGGGCAGTTGATGGCACCGGGCAGATGGTCCAGCGCGAACTCGGCGGGCGTGCGCGCGTCGATGATGACCGGGAAATCAGGGATGTCGGCGACGGTGGTGGGACGGTGGCTCATGGGCGGCCGGGGCGGAGCATGCGCCGATTGTCCGCCGTGTGGCGGCAGCTCAGCCCGGTAGCCAGCGGCCCGTCGCGGTCACCAGGGCAAAGCCGGTGGCCTGCACGGCGGGGCGGCCGTCCTGACCGGGCAGCGGCGCGGGCACCTCGCGCCGGCAGGCAGCGAGCGCGGCGGCGGTGAACAGCAGGCCGGCGGTCAGCAGGGTGATGCGGGGCTTCATGGCGTTTCCTCGGCGTATGGCTGGACTGTCGGCGCCCGCCACGCTGCCGGCGATCGGTGCCCGGCACATCGGCCTGTAGGCGCGCGCTGACCGCCCGGCGGGCTCACGCTGGCCGCCTGTCCGATAGCCGGCGCCGCTGCCGGCCGACACCGCACGGCAGGCCGTGTTTCCATCATGGCGCCACCTACCAAGGAGTCGTTAGCAGCCCTGGAGCCCACCATGCCGTCCCGCCTGATCACTTCGATGCTCTGCCTTTGCTGCGCCCAGCTGGCTCAAGCCCAGACCGTGACCATCACCGGCAGCACGGCGCTGGCGGGCCAGGCGCTATCGTCAGAGACGCCCGACCCGACGCTGGACTGGCGCGACCCGCAGTGGCTGGCGCGCCAGCGTGAACGCTCCCGCTGGCGCTACCAGATCGGGCTGGAGCAACAGGTGCGATCTCCCGTCCTGCTCGGGCCGCAGGCGGCCGTGCGCGAAGCGGTGTGGGCGGGCGTGAGCTATGACGTGACCGGGCGGCTGCGTGGCGGCGTGGAGGCGCCCGTGTGGCAGCGCGACACGGGCTGGGCGTCGCGCATGAGTTTCGAGCGCCCTCGCTCGGAAGGACTCACCGGGTTGCGCGGCGCGTTTTCTTACCAACTGAGCAAGCAGAGCCGGCTGACGCTGCGCCCGCAGGCTCGCCGCACGACGGTGACCTACTCGGCCACCTGGTGACCCGCCGCCAGGCGGCCAAGAAAAAAGCCCCGCAACACGGACCAGGCCAGTTGAGGGGCTGAATCCACCCTGGGTGGGCGGAGGAGACAAACAGCAGATGGGCGTAGCTTAATGCTTATGCTGCAGTGCAGCAATAGAAAATCGCGGCCGGAGGCCATGAAAAACGACATCACTCATTCGCATGAGCGCAAGGCTGGCTGGACGAACACCGCAAGCTGCAAAAGTGTGCAACGCCGCGCCATTGGTCATCGCCGCGTCACGCCACAACACCCCGGCTGACGCGCAAGCGCCGGGCGCCCGCGTCGGTCAGGCCGCCACGCGCGGCTGGCTGCCCGGCCGGCCCGCCAAGGCCTCCAGCTCACCTGCCGCGCGGGCCTGGCGGCCGTAGAAGATCTCGAACAGCGGCGTGGCCATCATCGTGGTCACCACGGCCATCAGCACCAGCATGGAGAAAAGCGCCGGGCCGATGATGCCCTTCTGCAGGCCGATGTTGATGATGATGAGCTCCATCAGGCCGCGCGAGTTCATCAGCGCGCCAATGCCCAGGGCGGTGCGGTTGTCCTCGCCGGCCAGGCGCGCGGCCAGGTAGCAGGCGCCGAACTTGGCCAGCACCGAGGCCACCAGCACGCCGGCCGCCACCAGCATCAGCGAGGCCGAATCGATCATGTCCAGCCGCGTGTTCAGGCCCGAATAGGTGAAGAACATCGGCAGCAGCAGCACGACGGTGATCGGCTCGAGCTTCTTCTTCAGCTCGGTGGCGAACAGGCCGCGCGGCATGACGGCGCCGAGGATGAAGCCGCCGAAGATGGCGTGGATGCCGACCGCGTCCATGACGAAGGCCGACGTGCAGAACGCCACCAGCGTGAGGCCCAGCACCGTGTGGCTCATGTGGCCGTCGCGCTCCACCCAGCGGCCCAGCGGCGCCAGCAGCCGGCGCCCGAACAGCAGCACGAAGGCCGCCCACAGCACGCCGCCGCCAATGGCCAGCACCGCCACGCCGGGGCCGGCGCCGAAGGCCGCCAGCACGAGCGCCAGCACGCACCAGGAGGCCGCGTCGTCGAAGGCGCCGGCCGTCAGCGTCAGCGTGCCGAGCGAGGTGTTGGCCAGGCCCTGCTCGTTGATGATGCGGGCCAGCATCGGGAAGGCCGTCAGCGCGATGCACGCCCCCATGAAGAGCGTCGCATTGGCCGTGGAGATGCCGTCCGCGAACAGCCCCGGCAGGCCCAGCAGGAAGGGCGTGATCAGCCACGCGATGAAGAACGGCGCCGCGATGCCCGAGATCGACACGCCGATGGCGCTGCGGGCCTTGGTGGCGAAATGGTCCAGCCGCAGCGTGGTGCCGACGAGGAACATGTAGAGGCCCACGCCCAGCTGCGCGCCGGAGTACAGCACGCTGCGCATTTCCTTCGGGAACACCGCCGCCTGCAGCTGCGGGAAGAACAACCCCAGCAGCGACGGCCCGAGGATGACGCCCGCGATCATCTCGCCGACCACCTGCGGCTGGCCGAGAAACTTGCGACCCGCCCAGCCCACCACGCGGCAGGCCAGCATGATGAGCCCGAGCTGCAGGAAGAAATGGATGCTGAAGTCGCCCGGTGCGTAGGTCTGGGCGACGGCCGGCGCCGCCGGGCCGTGCTTGGCGAACACGTCGGCCAGCACGGCGAGGAGATCGAATGCCATGAGGCTCTGCCTTCTCGATTCTTGGGTTGGCGCTGCCGCGTGCCGGTATCGATCCGGCCGTCGACAACGTTGTCTCCGCGACCACCACTGCTGTGCAGGTCGCGCCGGCGCACTGTGCCAGCGGGGTGCGCGCTGTCCATCGGGGCGAACGTCAACGTACCGACGTACCTACATGGCGTTTGCCTCGGCGCAGGCACGTGGCTACATTCGTCGGCGCCATGAAGCTCCTGTCCAGCCGCGAGTTCAACCGCGATGTCAGCCTTGCCAAGCGCGCCGCGCAGGTCGAGCCCGTGCTGGTCACCGACCGCGGCCAGCCCACCCATGTGCTGCTCAGCATTGCCGAGTACCGCCGGCTGACGGGCGAAGGCGAGAGCATCCTGGACCTGCTGGCCATGCCCGAGCCCGTCGCCATCGACCCGGCCGACGCCGCCGCCGATGGCACCTGGGACCACCGCGAAAGCCTCGACTGATGTTCCTGCTCGACACCGGCATCGTGCTGGCGCTGCGCAAGGCGCGGGCCGGCCAGGCCGACGCCGGGCTGACGGCCTGGGCGGCGGCGCTGCCACGGCAGAAGCTCTTCATCTCGGCGCTGAACCTGCTGGAAATCGAGAACGCCGCTGCTCGGTTGGGCCGCAAGGACCGCGCCGCCGGCCTGGCCGTGCGGGACTGGATCGACCAGCGCGTCATGCCGGCCTTCGACGGCCGCGTGCTGCCGGTGGACGCCGCCGTCGTGCGCCGCCGTGCCCAGCTGCCCTACGCCAACACGCGCGACGGCCTGCTCGCCGCCACGGCGCTGGAGCACGGCCTGACCTTCGTGACGCACCGCGTGTCGGCCTTTCGCGCCGGCCGCGTGAAGCTGCTCAACCCCTCCGGCTACGTGGCCCCGCCCGGCGACGACGACGAGGACTGGAGCCAGGGCACGCAGGCCGGCGCCCAGTGGCTCAAGAACCTGTACGTGCGCGCATGACCCTGGTGCCGCTCGTCCCACGCGCACCTTGGCCGGTCCCCCGCATACACAGCGCTCGGCCCGCAAGAAAGCATTGAGATGCCCGACAAGCGACGCCTCCTCATCGTCGGCGGCGGCACGGCCGGCTGGCTGACCGCCGCCTACCTGGCCAAGGCCCTGCGCCTGGCCGAACGGCCGCATCTCGAGGTGACCGTGCTGGAGTCGCCCGACATCGCCAGCGTGGGCGTCGGCGAAGGCACGTTCCCGACCATCCGCAGCACGCTGCAGTTCCTCGGCATCGCCGAGTCCGACTTCATCCGCGAAACGGCGGCGACGATGAAGCAGGGCATCCGCTTCGTCGACTGGGCGCAGGCCGGCACGCCGGGCCGCCACCATGAGTTCTTCCATCCCTTCGAGGCGCCGTTCTACGCCGAGGACCTCAACCTCGTGCCCTACTGGCTGCTGCAGGACGAGGCGACGCGCTTGCCGTTCGCGCAGGCCATGACGCTGCAGTACCGCGTGGCCGCCGCGCAGCGCGCGCCCAAGCGTGCCGGCGAGGCGCCCTACGCGGCGCCGCTGAACTACGCCTACCACTTCGACGCACTCAAGCTTGCGCGGCTGCTGGCCGAGCGCGCGCGGCAGCTGGGCGTGCGGCATGTGCAGGGCACCGTCACGCAGGTCGGGCTGGACGCGCAGGGCGCCATCGCCCATGTCGACACGCCGCAGGGCCGCTTCGAGGCCGACCTCTACATCGACTGCACCGGGTTCCGCGCCGAACTCATCGGCCGCGCGCTGGGCAGCCCGTTCAGATCCTGCGCCGGCCAGCTGTTCGCCGACCGCGCGCTGGCCTGCCGGCTGCCGGTGGACGCGCCCGAACTCGAGAGCTGCACCATTGCCACGGCGCACGAGGCGGGCTGGCTGTGGGAGATCGGCCTGAACGGGTCGCGCGGCATCGGCTGCGTCTACGCCAGCAGCCACATGAGCGACGACCGCGCGGCCGAGGTGCTGCGCCGCTACTGCGGCGCCGGCCATGAAGACCTCGCGCTACGCAGCATCCCGTTCACGCCCGGCTACCGCGAGCAGCAATGGGTCAAGAACTGCGTGGCCGTGGGCCTGTCGGCGGGCTTCCTGGAGCCGCTGGAGTCCACCGGCCTGGTGCTCATCGAGGCCGCCGTCGGCATGATTGCCGAGATGCTGCCGCACAGCGGCCCGATGGCGGCCCCCGCGCGGCGCTTCAACGAGCTGATGGCGGCGCGCTTCGACAACATCGTCGCGTTCCTGAAGCTGCACTACTGCCTGAGCCGGCGCGACGAGCCGTTCTGGCGCGACAACGCCGCGCCGGCCTCCATCCCCGATCGCCTGGCCGACCTGCTCGCGCAGTGGCGGCTGCGGCCGCCGGGCCGCTTCGACTTCGGGCTGGACACGGAGACCTTCGCGTTCTTCAACTACCAGTACATCCTGTACGGCATGGGCTTCCACACCGACCTCGGCCCCGGCCGCAGCGACTTCACGCAGGCCGCCGAGGCCGACCGCCTGTTCGCCAAGATCCAGCGCTTCGCGGACCGCGCCGTGCAGGACCTGCCCAGCCACCGCGCGCTGATCCAGCAGATCAACGCCGCGAAGTGAGCCCGGGCGCCAGCAGGCCGCGCTGACGCAGCCAGTCCTCCGTGCGGCGCGGCCAGGCGGAGGCGTTGCCCAGGCCGTCGCGCATGCCGATGCCATGGCCGCCCTGCTCGAACACGTAGAGCTCGGCCGGCACGCCGGCGCGTGTCAGTGCCTGGAAGTACAGCAGGCTGTTGTCCACCGGCACCGTCTTGTCGAACTGCGTGTGCAGCAGCAAGGTGGGCGGCGTGACCGGCGTGACCTGCTGCTCCACGGACATCAGCGTCAGCAGCGCCGGGGTGGGCGCCGCGCCCAGCAGCGCGCGGCGCGAGCCGGCATGGGCGGCGGGGTCGGTCATCGTGATGACGGGGTAGACGAGCACGGCGAAGTCCGGCCGGGCGCTGACGCCGTCCAGCGCCGCGCCGGTGCGGCCGTCGGCATGGTCGAACAGCGTGCTGGCGCTGGCGGCGAGATGGCCGCCGGCCGAGCTGCCCATGACGCCGATGCGCTGCGGGTCCACCCCGAATTCCGCCGCGCGCGAGCGCACGAGGCGCAGCGCCCGCAGCACGTCCTGCAGCGGCGCCGGGTGCCCCCATTCCTGCAGCCGGCTTTTCAGGATGAAGGTGGTGATGCCCAGCGTGCTGAGCCACGCGGCGTATTGCTGGCCCTCGCGGTTCATCGACAGCAGGCTGTAGCCACCGCCCGGGCACAGCACGACGGCCGTGCCGTTGGGGCGATCGACGGCCGGCCGCACGACGGTCAGCGTGGGCACCGACACGTTGGCGATGCGACCACCGTCATCGCGCTCCGGGCCCAGGTCGCCCCGCGCAGCCTGCGCATCGGCGCGCCGGGCGGGCGGCACGCCCTCGGGCCAGAGCGGCAGCACGGCGGGCGGCTCTGCCGAAGCCAGTGCGGGCAACAGCGTCGAGAGCAGCAACAGGCGGCGCTTCATGCCGGCAGCGGGGTGAGAGTCATGACGCCGCAGTGTGCCCGCACGGCAGGCCCTGGCCACACGCCGGCGCGCAACGCTCAAGCGCGTGACGCAAGTGCCGGGGCGGCCAGCCAGCCGCCCAAGCACGCCATGGCTGCGGGCGTGCGGGCCAGGCTGCGGTGGTTGGTGCCGGGCAGCCGGTGCACGGTGACGCCGGCCCCGGCCCGGCGCAGCGCCTCGGCCAGCGCCAGCGAATGCGCATGCGGCACTTGGCGGTCGTGCTCGGCCAGTAGCACGAGCACCTCACCGCGCAGCGCGCGGGCGGCGGCCATCGAGTCGAGCGGTGAGCGCAACCAGGGCGTCAGCCATGCGAACACCGGGTGGCGGCGCAGCACGGCACGCA
>JACCDP011418847.1_pt1 | contig 10851 bp, 9 predicted proteins | sample 7445841 | NCBI WGS metagenome assembly JACCDP01 (sample SAMN15323441, study PRJNA562643) | freshwater metagenome | isolation source: river surface water | place: USA:Blue River Watershed | collected 2017-08-17
ATCAGGTACCAGTTGAGGTAGGCCCGTACCTCACGTCGTTGGGGGTCGCTTGTCAGCCGAGTCGATGCCGACGTCGTTCGTCGTCTACGACGAGCCTCACGACTGCTCTTACCTGCCGGGGGAGCGGGCACGTCACCCCATGCGGCTCTTCGCGAAGCCGCTCGGCCCCCGCCCCTTCGACCTGCGGCTGGCCGAGGGGGACCGCAGGGCGGGCGGGCTCTACTACAAGACCGAGTGTCCCAGCTGCCACGCCTGCGAGGCGCTGCGCATCCCGATCGGCCGGTTCCTGCCGACGAAGTCACAGCGCCGGCTCCTGCGTCAGAACGAGGGGTGCGTGGAGGCGGTGCTGGGGCCGGCGACGGCCACGGCGAGGCACGTCGAGATTTACAACGCGCACAAGTTCGGTCGCGGCCTCGCGCGTGACGACACGACGCCGATGACGATCGCCGACTACCGCAGCTACTACGTCCGCAGCGGCGTCGACACGCGTGAGGTGCGCTACCTGGTGGAGGGCCGTCTCGCCGCGGTCAGCATCGTCGACGTCGGCGCGAAGTCGGTCTCGAGCGTCTACCACGCCTTCGACCCGGCCTACTCCGCACTCTCGCTGGGCAACTACTCGGTGATGCGCGAGCTGCAGATGTTCGGGGCGCTGGGCTTCGACTGGTACTACCTGGGGCTGTGGGTGGGCGCGAGCGAGCACCTCTCGTACAAGGCGCGCTACCACCCGCACCAGAGGCGCTCCCTCGAAGGCTGGCGCGAGTACGCCTCGCCGGACGACCCCGGTTCGCCGGTCGCCTGAGGCACCGCAGCCCGCCCGTTCTGCTACCTTCCCCCGCCCTCTTCACGGCCCCGGGAGCGACCGCGTGGAACGCCAGCCGCCCAGCACCACCAGCGACGAGATCGACCTCTACATCCGGACCTACATGTCGCTGCTGCGCAGCTCCGGCGAGGTGCGGGTGCGGACCTTCGAGGAGGCGCACGCGTATTCGAACTCGAGCCTTCATGCGGGCGCGCGCGCGGCGGCGCCGGACCTGGCCGCCTTCGGCTACAGCTCGGCGCGGTTGCCCACCTGCATGCACCGGGTGCGGCGCATCGTCATGGGCCAGAGCCACGAGCAGTTCGAGGCCGAGGGGCTGATGGTGCGTGACTGGGAGCGGGTGCGGACCCGCGGCCGACGGCGCCCGCTCCGCTTCGACGGGAGCGAGACGCTGGCGGTCTTCGTGACCAGCGTCAGCGACATCGACGACCTCGTGCCGATCGTCACGGCGTACCAGCTGGAATGGAACAAGCTGCACGCGCTGATGGCCGACCGGGGCCTCTCCGAGCGGATCCGGGGGCTGCCGCCCGAGGCGCCGATGCCCACGGCTGCGGAGTTCGCGGCGACGACGGCGATGGAGGCCGACGACGCGCGGAGGCTGTTCGACGCGCTGGGCGAAAGCCGGGAGGATGCCCTCAGGTCGATGGCGGCGGACACCTGCGACCTTTCGGTTCGGCTCCTCAACGGCTCATACGCCGAGTACCAGCGCGCTTCACACCGGTGGTGGAGCGGCATCGAGCCGAAGTACCTGCGCGACGTGCATCCGCGACGGCAGCCGGTCTACTTCGTCAGCTCGAACAGCCACTCGCTGGTGAACCTGCTCGGCGGCTACGCCCATGCGAACCGTTCGCAGCTTCTCGACTGGGTCCGTCAGAAGAACCCCGAGAACCTGGCGCCCGTCTTCGAGGAGGCGGTCGCGGCGGGGCGCGAGGACGAGGTCGCGAACCTGTCGTACTACCTCCTCCGGGCGTTCATCCACGACGGCGCGGCGGCGCGGCGCGAGGCGGTGCAGGCCTCCGATGCGGCCTCGGGCATCCGGAGCATCGAGAGCCCGGGCCACATCGACGTCAGCGCGCAGGTGATCTCGCTCGCCTCGCTCTCACCGGCCCTGATGGATTCGCGCGTGCGCGTGCCGGGCGCCGAGAAGCTGGCGGGGAGCGACGCGGTCATCGTCAACATCGACTACCCGCTCGGCATGGCCGCCTACCACCACCTGTCGCGGGTGATGCAGGGCGTCGGCGAGGTGCGCGGGCTGTACGTGATGGGGAAGGCCGCGACGCTCAACGCCCGCGTCGGCGACGTGATGCTGTCCGGCGTCGTCCACGACGAGCACTCGAAGAACACCTTCCTCTTTCGCAACTGCTTCACGGCGGCGCACATCCAGCCGTGGCTGCGGCACGGCACGGTGCTGGACAACCAGAAGGCGCTCACCGTCCGGAGCGCCTTCCTCCAGAACCGCGACTACATGGGCGTCTTCTATCGGGAGGGCTTCACGGTGCTCGAGATGGAGGCGGGGCCGTACCTGTCGGGCATCTACGAGCTGGTGAGCCCGCAGCGCCATCCGACCGACGAGATCGTCCACCTGTCGAACCAGGTGCCGTTCGATCTGGGCATCGTCCACTACGCCTCGGACACGCCCTACTCGCGGCGGCAGAGCCTGCTTTCCAAGAGCCTCTCGTACTTCGGCGTCGATTCGACATACGCCTGCGCCATCGCCGTCGTGCGGCGGATCCTGGCGAACGAGGTTGCTCGGCTGTCGTGATCGCTCGGGCCGATCACGGCCCGTGGGACGACCCCGTGGGACGACCCCGTGGGACGACCCCGTGGGACGACTCAGTCGCAGTCGGCCTGCAGGTTGACGGCGCCCTCCTCACGGTCGAAGAGCCAGACGTCGAGCGACAGGTCGCGATCCGGGTCGCCGAAGGCGCAGAGCATCGGCGGCGCATCGCTCGCCTCTTCCCCGGCGAGAGCGCGCTGTTGGAGACACGGGTTCTCGTCAGGGATGACCTTCGCGCAGCCGTCGGCGGTGCAGTCGAGGCAGGCGTCACCGAGGCAGTAGGTGTACTGGCGGCTCTCGGGCGGCGTGAAGTCCGGAAGGTCCGCGAAGGTACGCGCCCAGTTGCCGGCCCGGGCCGATTGGGCCTTGGCAAGCGCCGCCAGAACGTTGCGGGCCTCGGCCTGCTTCGCCTCGCACTGGAGCCGCGCGACGCTGGGCAGCACCAGCAGGACGGCCGCGCCAGCGACCACCGCACCCGTGACGACGCCCGTGTCGTCGATGAAGCGCCGCACGGCCTTCTCGGGGAACGCTGCAGAGGCGGTGAAGCGGCTCCCGTCGCGCTTGTGCTGGAGGCTGTCGCGGAACGAACGGAAGGTGCCGCGCGGATCGAGCAGGCTGTCCAGCGTCGCCTTCGCCGCCCGTCCCTTGAGCGAGTCGGGCGCCTTCGCGTCGGCCGCGAGCGCCTTCTGCGTCTGCTCGAGCGCCGGCGCGATGACGGTGCGGGTCTCGGTGCGGTTCTGGTCCAGCCGGGCGATGGCGTCCTTGGAGAGCCTCTCGAGGGTTTCGGCCATCTTCGGGTCGGTCAGGTCGAGGTCCAGTTCGGCACGCAGATCCTTCCGTCCCGAGAGTGCGAACGTACCCGTGCCGACCAGCGGCACCTCGGCGCGGATGCGGATGAGGGCAGGCGCGGGTGATGCCGGGCGCGGGCTGCCGGCGCCCGGAAAAAGGCTCCTCAGGGCCTCGGGGCCGGACAGCGCGACATAGCCGTCACCCGCAGCCAGGCAAATGGGCACGGCTGTCGTCCTCTCGGCGAGGCACCAGAGGCCGTCGTCGCCCTGCCTGAGCATCGGCTCGCCGCCGGCGCGATCGAGCGCGGCGATGCCGGCGAGCAGCTCCTCGTTCTGCGCCTTCGACGCCTTGACGGCGAGCACCAGCGTCGTGCCCCCAACCACCGCCTCGACCTCCTCACCCGGCAGGGGCGCAGGGATGAGCAGCCCGATGCGCAGCACCCTGGGCCAGTCGGCCCAGTCGCGGGCGAGGGCGAGAAGCACCGCCGTGCGCGCTGCCAGGGCGCCCGCGGGCTGGTCCTTCAGTTCGGCAGCGGCGCCCGGCAGCAGGTACATGGCCATGTCGGCCACCGCTGAGGCCACGTTGGCATCGCCGGGCTTGATGAGACCCAGGGCCCGCGCCTCCTCGAGATCGATGACGAGCGAGCCGCCCGGCCCCGGCTGGTCGGCCCGGGAGAAAATCGCCTCGGCATCGGCGGTGAGCCTCTCCGCACGCGGCCCCAGACAGGTGCAGCCGGCCAGCACGAGGGAGAGCAGCGAAAGTCGTCGGCGAAACATGAACACTCCGTCGGGCATCATGGCGGTCGGGCACCGTGCATCACAGCCGTAGGGCGGTCAAGCGGACCGGGCGGCCGGAACAGGCCGAGCGAGCGAAAGCCCGTGTAATTGCAGCCGATCGCGCATTTGACAACGCCGCGAGGCGGTGGTCTAAGGCCGCGCCTGCCGTGGCCTTTCCGGCATTTTTTCGAGGGACGAACGTGACGCCGAAGAATCTGACCCGAGTGCTTCTCGCCGCCGCCGGTCTTGCGGTGGCGCTGACCGGCTGCAAGCCCGACTACCCCAAGTGCAAGGAAGACTCGCACTGCAGCGAAAAGGGCGAGGTCTGCGTCGAGGGCGTCTGCAAGGAGTGCAGCAAGGACGCCGATTGCAAGGAGGGCTTCCAGTGCAAGCAGAACGCCTGCGTGCCGCTGCCCCAGTGCCGCGCCGATGGCGACTGCAAGGACGGCCTGCGCTGCCGCGCCGAGAAGTGCGTCCCGGAGTGCACCTCGGACCGCGAATGTGCACGCGGCGAGAAGTGCAGCGAGCAGAGCCGCTGCGTCTCGGCCGCCGAATGCTCCACCGACGTTGACTGTGGAGAGGGCCGCATCTGCAGCGCCGACCAGCGCTGCATCGCCGCGCCGAAGGTCGAGGCGCCGCCCGTGGTTGACGACGAAGAGGCGAGGAAGCGCGCCGCGCTGGCCTCGTGCGCTCTCGAGAGCATCCTGTTCGACTTCAACGACTTCGACCTGTCGACCGGCGCGCGCGCCGTCCTCGACAAGAACGCGGAGTGCATCCGCTTCAAGAAGCTCTCGGTCACCATCGAAGGTCACGCCGACGAGCGCGGCACCGAGGAGTACAACATCGTCCTCGGCGAGAAGCGCGCGAACATGGTGAAGCGTTACCTCGTCGGCCTGCAGGTCGACGAGAACGCGCTCAAGACGGTCAGCTACGGCGAAGAGAAGCCGGTCGATTCGGGCAACACGGAAGAGGCCTGGACGAAGAACCGCCGCGCCGAGTTCAAGGCCCGCTGAGCGTCCGTCGGGAGGCCGCTCCAAGAGGCCTTTTCGAGAGGCTGTGCCGCATGCGCCGCATCCCCGCCGCCCTTCTCCTGACCGCTCTCGGCAGCGTCGGCTGCTGGGTGCCGATCGAGCAGGGCCTCGCCCTGGAAAAAGACCTCGTCCGCATGGACAAGGAGGTCCGGGCGCTGGCCCTCGCGCGCGCCGAGGACACGGTCCGCTTCGACCGCGAGAGCGAAAAGCTGCGCGGCGACCAGGAGGCTGCCGTCCGGCGCGTCGACGCCAAGGTGCGCGAGGTGGGGGAGACCCTCGACTCGCTCAACCGCGCGGCACGCAAGACCGGCGCCGACCTGTCTATGGACCTCGAAAAGACGCAGCAGGAGGTGTCGCGGCTGCGGGGTCAGGTCGAGGAGTCGCAGGCCCGGCAGAAGGGGCTCGAAGACGATCTCGCGCGCCTGAGAACGGAGCTGGCGGCTCTTCTCGACAAGCAGAGGCTGCAGGACGACCACCGGCGCAAGCAGGCCGAGGCCGCCGCGGAAGAGGCGCGCCGGGCCGCCGAACGGCCCGCATCGAAGGACGACTTCTACAAGGTGGCCAAGGAGAAGCTGGACGCCGGCGAGTTTGCCTCGGCGAGGCAGCTTTTCGGCGAGTTCATCGTCAAGTGGAAGGACGATCCGCTCGCGGCAAACGCTCAGTACTGGCTCGGTGAGAGCCTCTACGCCGAGCGCCGCTGGAAGGAGTCTGTGCAGGAGTTCCGCAAGGTCTCCGAGCAGTATCCGAAGAGCGAGAAGGCCCCCGACGCGCTGCTCAAGATCTCGTTCGCGTTCATCGAGATGGGTCTCGTGGACGATGCGAAGCTGTTTCTCGACGAGATCGTGAAGGCCTATCCGAAGGCGAACGCCGCGAAGCTGGCGAAGGACAAGCTGAGCGAACTCGGCCGTCGGAAGTAGCTCAGGGGCCCTTGAACGACACCTTGACGCCTCGCCTCGCCGGAATGTCCCATGTTCCTGGAGTCGCGCCCGTCGGCGCATCGACGACCGCGCCGGCCCCCACGATGACCATTGGCAGATGGCCGGTCCGGTCGCCCCCGTCCTGAAGGACGCAATCGCCCCCCGGCAGCACCGCCTGCGCCTCGACCTGCGCGACGATGTCCTTCTTCACTTCAATCTCCGGGATCGACAGGCGCCACGGCGTCCAGAAGAGAGGGGCGTCGCCGCAGCTCAGCCTCAGCCCGGCCGTCGCACGCTTCTCGAGGAACTGTTCCAGCCCGCGCCGCTCGTCCGCCGACCAGAGCTTGTCGCGGTTGCGATCGAACCGCCCCTTGAGTGCCTCCAGCTCATTCGCCGGGATCGCGAGGGCCACGGTGAGCCGCACGGCCCGCGGCGCGGTCGGCAGCACCGCCAGGGTCAGCCGTCGCGGATGCTCGATGCCGTGGCTCCGGCCCGACGACGGCAGGAGCGCCAACGCGGCCCCCAGCAGCAGTGAGAAGGGCCTCACGGGAGACCCTTGACCGCAGCACGCGCGCGGGTCAGGCGATCGTCGCCCGGCGCCAGCACCTCGAGGCTCTCGAGCGCGCGCCGCGCCGCATCGCCCTCGCCCAGCTTCGCGTGCGCCTCGACAGACAAGGCCAGCGCCTCGGCGACATCCTTCGCGTTGGGGTAGTCGCGAACGAGGCCATCGGCGCGCATGGCCACACCGCGCCACTTCTCGCGGCGCACGTAGAACTGCGCAACGTAGAGCTCGTGGGCCGCCAGCTTGTCCTCGCACTGCGCGACGAGGCGACCGGCTTCCGGCACGTGTTCGCTCTTCGGGAAACGCTCGGTGAAGTCGCGCAGCTGGCTGAGCGCGTTCTTCGTCTCGCTCTGGTCTCGCTCGCGGCTCGGAGGCTCGATGAAGATCCCGCCCGGGATCTCCTTGAACGCGCAAAGACCGACGCGGAACGTGGCGTAGTCGACGCGCTCGTGCTTCGGGTGGAAACGCAGGAAGTTCCGGTAGTAGCCGCGCGCCTCGGCGTACTTGCCCCGCTCGTAGGCGATGTCCGCGAGGCGCAGCTCGCTCTTCGCCGACAGCACCAGATTGAAGGAGAACTTCTGCGTGACGTGCCGGTAATGGGCGATCGCCTCGAGCCAATCCTTCGCTGCGAAGGCCTTTTCGGCACGCTCAAACGTGCGCTGCGCGTCGTTCCCCACCGACGCGTCGACCTCGGGAAGGATGTCATCGCCCGACTTTCCCGAGGACGGTGGCGGAGAGCCCATCCCGCCCATTCCACCCATCCCGCCGCCCATCCCGCCGCCCATCCCGCCCATGCCTCCGCCCATCTGGGCGTGCGCGGACGGGGCCAGCAGAGCGAGCGCGAGAAGAGGGGCGACCAGCGTTCGGTTCAGCATCACGACGAGGCCTCGAAGCGCTCGAGGAGCGCGCGAATCACCTCTTCGTCATAGCCGAGACGACCCAGGGCGCGGGCCTCTTTCGCAAGGCTCGCCGACCCCATCGAACGGCCCCCGAGACGACGCACGAGCGCCGCGCGGCACAGCGCCGATTCACTGCGGCCCTCACGCGCTGCCTCCACGGCCTCGTGCGCGATCGATGAGGGGATGCCACGCTCCACGAGCAGCTGGACAGCGACCTGCGGCGCAAAGCCCTTTCCGTCGAGCAGCGCGAACGCCTGATCCTCGGCGAGAACCGCATCGTCCAGGTGCCGGTGGCTCTTGAGGCGTCCAATGACGCTCGCAATCGTCTCGTCGTCGGCTCCGGCGGAGGCGAGGTCGCGCTCCACCTCGGCGGCGGAGCGGGGCTTGCGCGCGAGCATGGCGACGGCCCGTTCGTAGGCCTCGTCCAGCGTCGTCAACGGTTTCGACTTGGCCATATGCGCCCCGCCCTTTCGAGAGCCCCCATGCACCACGCGGGAGGGAGCGCCTCGGTGAGAGGGCCCCGTCCCGCGTGGGTCGTGCGTGTGCTGAAACGCCTTGTCTTACTGCGGATTCGCGCTGCCGCCGTTTGCCTGATTCGCGCCCAGTGCTGCGATGGGTGCCTCGGGCGTGCCCTCCAGCGGCTTGACGTGGAACTTCTCGGCGGCCGACTTGAAGAAGGCGTCTGCGTCGTCCAGCGTCAGCGCCAGCCGCAGCACCTCGTCCATGTGGTCGACCGGGATGATGCGCATCTTCTCGCGCACCCGCTTCGGCACGTCGCGCACGTCCTTCAGGTTCTCGCGCGGGATGATCATGGTCCGCACGCCGGCCCGGAACGCGCCCATGGCCTTCTCTTTCAGCCCGCCGATGATCATCGCCTTGCCGCGCAGGCTCACTTCACCCGTCAGCGCGATGTCCTGACGCACCGGCACCTTGATGAGCGACGAGACCAGCGCGAGGGTCATGGCGAGGCCCGCCGAGGGGCCGTCGACGCCCGCGCCCGCACCCGGATAGTGGATGTGGATGTCGAGCTCTTCGAAGGTGCGGTTGTCGATGCCCAGCTTGTTCGCGCGGCTGCGGACGTAGCTCATGGCCGCCTGCGCCGACTCCTTGATGGTGTCGCCCAGCTTGCCCGTAAGAATGAGCTTGCCCTTGCCCGGCATCGTCGTCACTTCGATGGGCAGCATGACGCCGCCGACCTGCGTGTAGGCAAGGCCGTTGACGAGGCCGACCTGATCCTCGTTCTCCTTGAACTTCAGCTCAAAGAGGCGCGGACCAAGGAACTTTTCGACGGTCTTCGTCGTGACGACGTACTTGCGTTCCTTGCCGTGCTTCAGGACGCGCTTCGCGACCTTGCGGGCGAGCGTGCCGATCATCCGCTCCAGCGTGCGGACGCCGGCCTCGCGCGTGTAGTGGTTGATGACGTGCATCAGCGCCTTGTCGGTGATCTCGACGTCGACGCCCTCGAGGCCGTTCGCCTCCAGCTGCTTCGGCACCAGGTATTTCCGGCAGATCGCGCGCTTCTCGCGGTCGGTGTAGCTCGAGACCTCGATCAGCTCCATGCGGTCGAACAGCGGGAGCGGAATGCCCGAGATGGTGTTCGCCGTGCAGATGAACATGCACTTCGACAGGTCGTAGTCGAGGTCGAGGTAGTGGTCGTTGAAGTTGTGGTTCTGCTCAGGGTCCAGCACCTCGAGCATGGCCGACGAGGGGTCGCCGCGGAAGTCGGTCGACATCTTGTCGATCTCGTCGAGCAGGATGACCGGGTTTCCGCTGCCGGCCTTCTTGATCGACTGGATGATCTTGCCCGGAAGCGCGCCGATGTAGGTGCGGCGGTGGCCGCGAATCTCGGCTTCGTCGCGCACGCCGCCCAGCGAGATGCGCACGAACTTGCGGTTCATGCTGCGCGCGATGCTCTTCGCGAGGCTCGTCTTGCCGACGCCCGGAGGGCCCACGAAGCAGAGCACCGGCCCGCGCAGCTTGTCGGACAGCTGCTGCACGGCGAGGTACTCGAGGATGCGGTCCTTGACCTTGCGCAGGCCGAAGTGGTCCTCGGCGAGCACCTTGTTCGCCTCGTCGATGTCGAGGCGGTCCTTGGTGTACTCCGCCCACGGCAGCGAGACGATCCAGTCGATGTAGTTGCGGACGACCGTCGCCTCGGCGCTCATCGGGCTCATCGAACGGAGCTTCTTGAGCTCCTTCTTGGCCTTGATGACCGCCTCCTTCGACATCTTCTTGGTCTTGAGCTTCTCCTCGATCTCCTGAAGCTCGTTCTTGAACTCGTCCTTCTCGCCCAGCTCGCGCTGGATCGCCTGCATCTGCTCGTTGAGGTAGTACTCCTTCTGCGTCTTCTCCATCTGCTTCTTGACGCGCGTGCGGATCTTCTTCTCGACCTGGAGAATCTCGATCTCGCCCTGCATGTGCTCGTAGATCTTCTCGAGCCGCTTGGACGCCGATTCCTCCTCGAGGATCGCCTGCTTGTCGTTCAGCTTCAGGTTGAGGTGCGCCACGATGGTGTCGGCGAGGCGCGCCGGGTCGTCGATGGCCGCGACGCTCATCAGCATCTCGGGCGGGATGCGCTTGTTGAGCTTGACGTAGGCCTCGAAAGTGGCCTGGACGCTGCGGACCAGCGCCTCCAGCTCGACGGAGCGGTCGACCACCTCGTCGATCTCCTCGACCTCGGTCAGGAAGAAGTTCTCGCTCGGCAGGAACTTGCGGATCTTCGCGCGCCGCTTGCCCTCGACCAGCACCTTCACGGTGCCGTCCGGCAGGCGCAGCAGCTGGATGATGGTGCCCAGCGTGCCGGTCTCGAAGATGTCCTCGGGCGTCGGCTCGTTCGTCTTCGCCTTCTTCTGCGCCGCCAGCAGGATGTCCTTCTCGTTGTTCATCGCCTCTTCGAGCGCGGCGATCGACTTCTCGCGGCCCACGAAGAGCGGCACCACCATGTGCGGAAAGACGATGATGTCGCGCAGCGGCAGCAGCGGCACCGTGCGGGAACGCCGGGTGGAACCCTTCTTCTCGTCGTCGTTGCGGAAAAACATGCGCTCGTCACTCCGGAGGCAGCGCCCGAGTCCCGGGCGGAGGGGACACCTGAAACGGTGGGCAACCTAGCCCAACAGTCCCGTGCCGTGTGGTGAGAACAACCTTCATGGGCAGGGCATTCGCAAGCCACCCAAAATGCGCGGGAGAAACTGCGCCGGGCGACCCGCCGCCGAGGCAGGGCGCCCGGAGGGCAGATGCACCGGCTGCCGGAAATCAGGCCGTTTCGGCGCGCTTCTCCAGGACG
>JACCDP010018889.1_pt1 | contig 10850 bp, 16 predicted proteins | sample 7445841 | NCBI WGS metagenome assembly JACCDP01 (sample SAMN15323441, study PRJNA562643) | freshwater metagenome | isolation source: river surface water | place: USA:Blue River Watershed | collected 2017-08-17
AAAGCACTCCACTATGAGCCTGAGATCGAGTACTACAACACCACGAGTGAGAAGCTGATCAAGAAGATCAAGGACGAGCTTGCAGGATTGAATGAGTATGAATCACCACAGTCTGTTGAGTCACGTCGATTCATCCTTTCACAGGAAAGTTGCATTTCTTACGCACACTTTCTCTATCGATCAGGTGTGCTCTACGCCAACATTGTCTGTAGATCTTCTGAGGTCTCACGCATCTTTCCAAATGATGTCCATTTTATTGGTCACTTGGGTAAGATTGCTAGACAGCACATCGGCTTAGACGAGAACACGCCGGTCAAGTTTAGCTTGACACTTGACTCGGCACATGTAATCTTTCAACCAACACATTAAATTACATAGAGGTAAAAATGAAGAGAGCATTAGTCACAGGCGGCGCAGGATTTATCGGTTCAAACCTAACACGATCGCTTGTTGAAGACGGTTGGCAAGTTGATGTCGTTGACGACATGTCGAACGGGCATCTCAATCTGCTAGAAGGTCTTAGCTATCGTGTCTTCCTGCCTGGAATGGCAGAAATCTATGAGACACAAAAGCGTCGAAGCGAGAAGGAAGTCTTTGTGCACGAGTGTGACTTTTCACACCCTATCATCCTTGCCAGGATCACACAGAAGCTTTACGATGTCGTCTTCCACCAAGCTGCAGTCCCTCGAGTGTCATACTCAGTGGAGCAGCCAGTGCACACAACTGACGTGAATCTTCTTCGCAGTGTTGCTCTTCTGCACGCTTGCGTGGATAACGTTCAAAAGGTGGTCGTAGCATCTTCTTCGTCAGTCTATGGCGGTGCAGATGTTCTACCCACGTCTGAATCAGAACCGAGGAATCCAAAGTCTCCCTACGCGCTACAAAAGAGCGTCCTCGAGGACTACTGCAGGATGTTCGGTAACCTCTATAACCTTGACACAGTCTGTCTTAGGTACTTCAATGTGTTCGGACCAGGTCAGTACGGTGATTCACCCTACTCTACAGCAGTGTCGGCATGGTGTGATGCGTTGATGAACAACAAGGAGCTTCGTTCTGATGGAGATGGGACGCAAACACGTGATCTCTGCTATGTTGACAATGTTGTCAGTGCCAACATCCTTGCTGCCAAGACTAGCAAAAAGCTGATGGGTGAGGCATACAACATCTGCTGCGGTGACAGGACCTCAAATAACGAGATCTTGGAGTTTATTCGTGGCGCATACCCGACTGCAAAGGTCCGTCACGCACCGTGGCGGGCAGGTGACGTCATGCACACACAGGGCGACTGGTCGGCAGCAAATCGTGACTTCGGTTACAAGCCACTAGTCAAGTTTTGGGATGGCCTTGAGAAGACACTCGCATGGTGGGGTCTTAAGTGATGAAGATTCCTCCTACTTTTACTGTCTTCTGCGGTCCAATGATGTCGTCAAAGACGACCCGTCTGATTGGTGCTGTTGATCGTTTTAGGTACCAGAATCAGCGAGTTCTAGCATTCAAGCCCAAGATGGACAAGAGATACACAAATGATGAGATTAGCACACACAACGGTGGAAAACTTGAAGCGCTTAATGTTGGGTCTGGTGATGAGATACTACGCAGCGTTGATCTATATGAACCAGACGTTGTAGCCGTAGATGAAGCGTTCATGATCGATGGTGCTGCTGATGCACTCATCCAGATCTACCGGCGCGGCGTGTCAGTTGTAGTCTCTTCCATCGAGATGTCTGCAAGCTGTAAGGTCTTTCCAGAGATTGAGCAGATTCTGCCTTGGGCTACAAAAGTTGAGAAGTGCACGGCAGTTTGTGTTGTCTGTGGTGAGGATGCGCCATACACACAGCGGAAGGTCAGCGATCTCGCAGAGATCACAGTGGGCGGGGCGGAACTGTATGAGCCTCGATGCTGGTCACATCATGCGTCTGTGCGAGAAGCGTGATACATTACCTGTGTGAGGTAAAATGCTAGACCCAAACAGCATCAATCTGGTCATCTACCACGCGAACTGTACTGATGGTTTCGGCGCAGCGTATTCAGCGTGGAAGTTGCTCGGAGATCGTGCCGAGTACCACGCCGCAAAGTACGGAGAGCCACCTCCCGATGTGAAGGGAAAGAATGTTGTCGTCCTGGACTTCTCCTATGACAATGCAACGACTAAGATCCTGATGAAGGAAGCCAAAGGCTTCCTCGTCATCGACCACCACAAGTCAGCAATGGTTGAACTCCACGACGTCAGCTGCACACACTTTGACATGAACCACAGCGGTGCGATGCTCTCGTGGCGCTTCTTCCACCCAGGCAAGGAGGCTCCTCGCCTCATCAAGTTCATCGAGGACCGCGACCTCTGGAAGTGGGAGATCCCGTACTCGAAGGAGTTCTCGGCAGCATTCGACATGGTGAAGTTCGACTTCGAGGAGTTCGACAAGTACCTGGATGATTCGGCAGTTGATGATGCTCAGGAGCGGGGTGCCTACATCCTCGCTTACTCGAAGACAGTGATCTCTAAGATTGCTAAGCATGCAACACCACGTAAGCTGGAGGGAAAAGACGTCCTAGTCGTTAATTCTCCCCATTGGATGTCAGAGATCGGTAACACATTGGGACCGCGCTGTGACTTCGCAGTGATCTGGTATTGGGATCACGACACACGTCAAGTGAAAGTGAGCCTTCGCGCGCACCACGACGATGCAGATGTTAGTGAAGTTGCAAAGCGCTACGGCGGTGGGGGCCACAGGAAGGCAGCAGGATTCAGCCTTCCACCTGACGTCGCCATCGAGACCATCTTCGACAAGGAATGATCATGCACATTCGACCCTCATGGGATGAAGTTTGGATGGCGACGGCACAGGCTTTGGCGCGTCGGTCGCTTGACCCACGATTTCAAGTTGGCGCAGTCATAGTCACAGATGATAATACACAGGTTCTCGCAGTAGGATATAACGGTGACCAGCGTGGCGGTTCTAACCAAGTTGAGTCAGAAGAGCCAGGTTGCAGTGGATTCATCCACGCAGAGATCAATGCACTCATCAAGTGCGATTATAATAACCCAAAGCGCAAGGTGATGTATCTAACACTTTCACCTTGTAGGCAGTGCGCAAAGGCAATCGTGAACGGCGGCATCTCTGAAGTCGTATTTAACGCAGAATATCGAGATGCAAGCGGTCTTGAGGTATTGTCTTCTGCAGGAATAAAAGTTAGAAAAACGACTTAAAAGTGAGGGATACATATAGACGATGCGCAAGATAACTCCAAACGAAATACAAAAGTTGGTTGATCGGTCTCTGACAAAGATTGTTCTTGAGAAGCTGACTGTAAAAGTTGGTGATGAGTATGTTATTCAACCTGGTCTTAAAATTAAAAGCAAGGAATCAGGTGTTGAGTACACTGTATCTAGCCCAATCAGAGTAGTTGACAACGGTCTGCGTCTTGACATTGAGCGTGTGGTGATGGATGATAAAACTCACACTCTTAAGACTATCAAGGCTACAATAACACAAGACGACTTTGACAGCTATGATCCAGCATGAGGTGGCATAATGAATAAAGACATCACGAAGATTGTGCGCCAGTCGCTAGGGATTGAGCGTGAGTCGCAGCACCTCAACGAAGCGCTAGTGACCGATCCTAAACCTTTTAGTCTCAACACAGAATTTCAAAGCGCCTCAGCAAAGAAGTCGCACTTTGAGTTATATGAGAACTACATCAAGGCGTTCAACCGTGTGAGTGCTGAGCTCGACGGTGTCAATAAGAATGAGGTCAATTCAAACAACAGCCAGTTCCGCTCGCTGAAGATTGACGAGACCTACAATATGAACGCGATCTTCCTCCACGAGCTTTACTTCGCCAACATCAGCGATGTGCACAGCAAGATCACGATGGACTCACTCGCTTACATGCGTCTCCAACGTGATTTCGGCTCTTTTGATAAGTGGCAGGAGGACTTCCTTGCTTGTTGTCAAGCGTCAAGGTGCGGCTGGGCTGTTACCTACTACAACCTATTCACACAGACTTACATGAATGCCGTCGTTGATCTCCACAGCATTGAAGTTCCCGTAGGCTGCCTTCCTGTCATCGTAATGGATGTTTGGCAGCACGCTTACTATAAAGACTACCTTCGTGATGTGAAGACATACTCGATCGCAATGATGAAGGAACTCAACTGGTCTGTAATTGAGGGTAGGTTTAAGCAGTCTGAGCGGGTAGCACAAGCAATGAGGGCGGCATGAGACGCAATAATATGAGACGCCCACAACGGCGACGCCTATTTGAAGAGAGTGACATTGAGAATGTGTCTGTCGCAGACACAATGACAAGTACAACACGCCTCTCTTTAGATTCTGTCGATGACCAGATTGACTCTTACATCATCAAGTACGAAGCTGAAGCAGCCGAAGCACTTGAAAAAGATGAGGAGATGATCTTTGAGGCGCTGCGCAGCAGATCACTCTATGGTCTCCTGTATGAGCAGGATGAAGCACCAACAGATCTCTTCACAGGTGATCCGACGCAAGCACCACCTGCAGACGATGAAGCTCCTCCGCCAGAAGACAGCGCTGATATGAAATCTGAGCTCAAGCCTGCGCCTCTTGTTAAGTCTCCAATGGACATTGACCTCTTCACTAAGAAGCTTGTGCGCCTGGTCATGAACAACAAGAGAATGCTTGACGTAGAGTCAGTCATCATCAACCGTGCCATCCTCTTCCTAAAGAAGAACTACAGTCAAGAGTACGTTGATAGACTGAAGGAAGTCCTGGAGACCCAGTTCGACTTCAACATGGACAAGGAAGACTTCTTCTACGCGCCCGATGCGCCAGGTTCAGAAGGAAAGCCCACTGGCGGTACTGGCACTGCATGAAGAAGCAGATCGACACACAGCGTCTGATCAGTTTTGAGACCAAGAAGTCCGTCCACATCAACATTCCACGAGAGACACATGCACTTGTCAGATCACAGTGCTTTAAGTACAATCTGACGATGCAGGACATCTTTGAGGAACTCGCGCAGATGATTGCTGCAGAAGAGCCCGAGGCGTTGGAGATGATGTCAAATTTATCGATGAAAAAGCGTGATGCATCCATAAAACGCCTATCAGCATCAGACGCAGAATCTATATTCAACATCATAGAGAACAATAACCCACTCTCCGAAGGATAGCAGCTTGTTCAATCTTTTGAAGTCAATTTTTGCCAAAGACGACACAAGTAACTTGGTTGAAGAACTTACACAACAGCTCAAAGAGACGAAAGGGCGTGTATCACTGCTTGAGAAGAAAGTTACTGACTATGAGCAGGTCCTCTATGAGCACCACAAGACGATCGCTGCCATTGCATCCATCCAAGCTAATCTACTCTCTGAGATGGAACGCGCGATCAAGACAGCAGGTACCAAGAAGACCCGCGCCGTTTTCACACACACGTCATCGTCAAAAGGCGATGATTTCATAAACTAGCTTTACTTTAGACGCGATATATTTATCTGCAGAGGTTTCTAGATGCAGATTGTAGTCAAGAAGAAGGTTCTTGAGGAGATGATCGACCAGGTGGTCCGAGAGGTCAGCTCCTTCCACAGTGTTAGGATCGATGAGATTCCAGCCAAAGATGAAGATGACAACAAGATCGTTCCCGACGAGCGCATGGCTACACAGCTTGAGCAGCAAAAGCCCAAGGTCGATGATCCGGCGTATAGACCTGTCAACACTTCTGAGCTAACCAAGGCAGCTGCTGTTGTTGCTGAAAAAATCCCACAGGATAAAGTCCAGCAGTTCTACAAGCAGCTCAAAGACCTTGCGCAGAACACGCAGGATAAGTCTGATAGCGGTGGAGAAGAATCTATGATTAGTGAGAAGAAAATGCAGCGCATTCTCTCCTTCCTGCTCGATCGCCCTGTTAAAATTAGTGAGGCACGTGGCAAGAAAGCTAATCCTAATCTAGATCGGTCAGATCTTGATATGGTTGGTACAATGATAAAAGATGCTGATGCGGGTTTGGTTGCTTTCATGGATAAGCTTGAAAAGCACGACCGTGAGCAGCACCCTAACACGAGCCGTGCTCGTATGGCTCCGCTTACGATTGCAGGTGTATATGCGCTACTTGATGGAATTTCAAAGAAGCGTGACATGCAGTTCCGTCGCCAGAATGAGCTTAATCCTGTCAAGGCAGAGCTTTTAGCGCCAGGCGGCCTCGTCGTCTCACCTGACAAGCGCACGTTGACTTTGAAAGCAATGGGTGTTACGCAGGTTGAGCGGGGTCTAGCAGTCGCACAACATAATCTGTCACAAGCAGAGCTTCAAGCTGCCGCCGAGCAGGCAGTTAATGACTACTTCGATGAGCTTGCTGAATACTACACCACGGGCCATCTAATGGGTGATCCCGATAGCGGAATTAAGCGCGAGAAAGAGGGCACACTGCGTACAGAAGCAGGCGATGTCGCTCAAGAGACATTTATACAGCTCGGCAATCAACTTCCAATGGGATCGAAGATTCCTGAGGCAACATTACGTAGTTTTGCAGATGAAGCTTCTGATTTCGTTAAAAACTCTCTAGCACCAGATAACACATCATTTTCTTTTACATTTACCGATCTAATCATTGCAAAGCCCAAGAAAGGTAAGAAAGGTGCAGAGGAGGCTGAACCTGATGCGGACGACGATGACGACGTTCCATCTAGCACACAGCAAGTCTCAATCGACTTTGCAAGCGTCATGGCAGATATTGGAAATCTACCCACTCAAGCAGGTGTCTATTCAAGAGGCTTCGGCACTGTGATAGGTCAAAAGCAGATCTCAAGAGTTGATACAGCTGCTTTCTTCAGAGAATCTATCGGAGATGCTATCATCAGCACAGCTGAAGGCCTACTTGACAAGTACATCAAGGTCAGGAAGAGCAAGTTTAAGCCAGGCGAAGAGGGGCGCAATCTCGCATCTGATATTCTTCGTCGAATGGGCGGCTCAAGATCTGACATTCCTGCCGAGACTGTCCATCAGTTTATCAGTGACATTAGACAGTCAGGCGAGGAAGAAGGCCAGAGCCCAGCAGAGATTGAGCGTCGCCAATTTGATGCGCTCTTTGCAGCCGATGTCCTCAGCAGAGAGCGTTTTGAGATGCGTACACGCCTCTACCAGACGTTCCTTGAAGAATTCTTTGCACCTGCAATCTTCCTTGCATCAGACGCATTTGAAGACAGCGCAAGAGTGAGTCAAGAGTTTCAAGACGCAGCAATGAAGCCACTTGAGCAGATCGGTGACAAGGATCCCGTCTTCAACCTTTACACAGATGTTCTTAAGATGTTTGGTAGCAATAAGAAGATGCAGGTGTCAAAATTCTTCAAGACGTATGAAAAGATCCTACAGGATCCCAACTTCAAGAAGTTCGTTGAGGAAAAAACGGGTGCAACAGGCATATCAGACCTTGGGCGCGCGACAACAGCATTCTTTGATAAGGACATCACACTCGTCTTCATCATCAACATGGCTGCTGCTTATGCCAGGGCAAAGCTTCGTGAGCCTGTATTGGCACACACCCTCGCTGGAAAGTCACGTGATGATGAGTTCAACATCGTCAACGCATTCGGTGACTACTTAGAGAAAGACATCATCAACGGTGTCGAGGACGGCGATCAAACTACCATCAATCTGATCAAGAAGATTGAGGACATGATCGAGGACAGCCGGATGGGATTTGTCAGGAAGAAGGCAGAGAAGAAGAAAAAGGGCGATCCTGTAAGTGAAGCTGCAATCCTGCGCAGTATAATCAGGCGTGCACTTCGCTGACCTAGGAGAAACTCATGAGCTTTGCGTTTAAACTGCCTTTTCGAGAGGAAGGCCTCCCAATCAAAGTTGAGCAGAGCACATGGGCACACGTTGACGACGGTCGCAAGATCCGCAAGACATACGAGTTCACACGCTTTAAGCCCTTTCACTCCTTTGTGTCAGAACTTTTGGTTAAAGCACGGACGATGCAGCACGATCCTGAGCTGCAGATTATGGGTATGAAGATCATGGTCACGCTTCAGACACACGTCATAGATGACGTGTCAGAGCTTGATCTTGAGCTGTCAAGGTTCTGCGATGCACTCTACGAGGATGTGAAGGGATACTACAGGATGGAGACGCTGCGCAATGATCTTAATGAGTGATGATCTTACAGATCGAATCATCATTGAGCACGACGAGGAACAGACAGCAGATCCTAGCACAGCATCTGTCACCTTCTACCTCGGTGCCGATGTGATCGGCACGTGCCCAATCAGGCGTATGCAGTTCTCTGCTGACTGCATCTCATTCACATTTGCTTGCGTGCCCTCACTTGCAGTGACTTTGGGGACAAAGGCAGGCGTGAGGTGCATCTTAACAGCAGGTCAACACATGCTCGACTACGACCTCCACAACCCAGATGTCACATGGGATAGTAGGGAAGGAAAGCAGGACTGCACGATAATTAGTAAGATAGATAAGATTAGGAGTAACCAATGAGCAAGGACTTTGACTTTGACAAGTTCATGCAGGACATCGTCGTCAGAGAGCAGACCCAAGCCGAACGTGTGATCGATTGCCAGCGTGATCAGGATCAACATCCCGCACGCATCTACAATCGACTCTACCGCGAGCTTCCACAGAATCGCACCCGGTGGAGTCGCTGATGAGCACGGTCAAGATCAAGAACGCTAATCAGCTCGCTCAGTTCCTCCGCGTCCTCGCCGAGGAGAGCGTCAATGCCGCGGTCGTCGATGTCGATGCTGAGCGCTCACACCAGAAGAAGGTGGCAAATGCTGCCAAGCGTGATCTGGGGCGCTTCATGCGCGAGCAGGAGACAGATCCTGCTGCGCCACCTGCACCTGAACCTCCGCCCACTGACCTCGCCACAGAGCCTGCACCCGATACGAAGGCAAAGCCGCCTGCTGCACCCACACCTGCAGCTGCTGCACCCGGTGATCAGGATCCTCTCGAGCCCTCGTTCGACGCAATGACTCGTGCGATCCTCGACCTCCGCAGCGGCAAGTCTGTCAAGGACAGCGCGATCGAGACTGAGCTTGAGGCCTACTACGACCGCCTCCAGGACGCTGAACGTTACGCGATGATCATCTTCCTCCGTGCTCTATCAGGCATCGTCACCGGCAAGATGACAGGTGCACAGGCAGCTGAGCCCGGCGACGAGCCCCACGGCATCTCCATCACCCGAGCCGGCGATGAGGAAGGTGCAGTCCCACCCGCACCCGAATCACCTGCACCCGAAGCACCACCCGAAGGAGCAGGACCTGGTCCTGGAGCACCACCCGAGGAAGCACCTCCACCCGCAGGACCTATCCAGGTAGGCTCACCCATGACGGAAGCTTTCCGCGATCGGATCCGTCAGCTGATCCGGTCCAATAGGTAACGCAGTGCCCCGGCGCCCGGACCACTACGGGTCGATCAAGTACCTCGAGGAGATGGATAAGATCCTCCGAGACTTGGACGAGCTGCGCCACTGCATGGGTCGGGACGAGCGGAAGGAACGGTACACTGTGTCGAGAGCGATGGACAGCATTAGACACCTGCGTGGAAAAGCAAGGCGACATGGTGTAAGGATAGGATTAATTGCCGAGGACGACACATGAGAAGACGCAACATGAGCATCGTCGAGGAGGGAATTCTTCGTTCTCACATCAGGATGATGATACTCGAAGCCGAGGTCCCAAGATCTGAGATTATTAACCTTCGTCCTGGATCCAGTGAAAAGCCGATTGGGACACCAGGCACGACGGCACTTAAAGTTATAGGTGCACTTCTTGCTACTTCTTGGATGGCAAAATACATCGAAGGAGACTGCTTAGATCCTTCAAAATTTGGCATGCCGATTCCTAATGCAAGTGTTGAATTTGTTAAATTCCAGGGTTTGAGCAAAGCTGCAGATCTGACGGGTAAACCGGACGTTTTGAAGACTCGTCAGCGCACCAAAGTTAGTGACTGGGGCGTAGCACTTACAAAAGATGTCGACGGGGACGGCACCAATTCTGATTACATGAACCTTGGGGGCTTTGCCGGCACGATGGCATACATACAAGCAAGCATCGGCAGCGGTGCGGGACCTATCTGGCCCAGCAAAGATAAAACACAACGTGCCAATCTTAGTGCTCCAGCTGCAGGCAGTACAGTAAACGTCGACGGCGGAAAAACTGAATACGAGAAGCTGTTAAGTTTTGTTAAGACTTTAGTTAACACACAGTGTGTCGGTGCAATGAATGATGCCAAAGTGAAACAGATGGTTGATAGCCAGTTTGCTACTCGTGCCGCGTTTATAGAATTTGTTAAAACATACACGGACACAATGTACAAGGATTTTGACGCTCTAGTTCAAAGTCACAAGAAAGAATTCATCGATTCTGCTAATGTAAAGCCACACAGCACAGCAGAAGCTGCTATTCAAAGAGCAGCTACCGCTTATAAAAATGCTTCTTCTGCTATTAAGTAGTAGAATCTTTTCATTAACAGCCCATAATTTTAGTGTAATTTATTTTCATGAGCACTAAAACAAAGTCTAATTGGTTACCAGAGATCGTTTATGAGGAGATGGAGGGCGGCGGCTCCTCTAAGATCCCGTTCATCCACGTTCCAGATGATGTGGATGATCCGCCCCTCCTCTTCATCTTCCTCACGAGAAAGACAGGTGAGGTTGAACCCGGCGCTGAGGGTGAGGAAGTGCCCGTCGTCGACATGACTCTCCACCAGTACGTCGACATGCAGCGTCTCCAGACGAAGCTGTCATCTGAGGACTTCGACAAGGTCCGTGCTGCATTGGGTCTCGAGTCACGTGCTGACGCAGCAAGAAAGGGAAAGTCCCTGACTGACAACGTGCGGTCCAACGTGGAAAATTCTCGTCGAG
>JACCDP011215835.1_pt1 | contig 10849 bp, 24 predicted proteins | sample 7445841 | NCBI WGS metagenome assembly JACCDP01 (sample SAMN15323441, study PRJNA562643) | freshwater metagenome | isolation source: river surface water | place: USA:Blue River Watershed | collected 2017-08-17
ACTTAGAAATAAACCACCTATGAGTAATGCAGTTAGGCTGGCCGCAGTATGATCAAGGCTATGACTAACTCCTACAGGATTAAGCCAGATACCTTTTTTCACTGTTTGCATGTATGTCTGAATTTTAAAGTCAGCATACCAGTGTTTGATCTGTAATAAAAGCAAAAGTAGGAGAGCTTCCATGGTTAACTATTTATATAGGCAGTTAACCGAGCTACAGTTTTAGGACAATTTCCAGGTGATTGCGCTCATCCACTTTGGAGCAGGATCTTTGTGTTCAAATGTTACAGTTCCGCCAACTTTAGAAGGCCAATGCACTGTGGTAACAAATTTACCAACTCCGGGCTTGCCCGCTTTTTCTGTTTTTAGAACAACAAAGTTTTCACCTAGTAATTCTAACATACGAGCGTTAAAGTTAGGTACTGCACCATTTTTAATAGCAGAATGTAATGCATCTTTTACAAAGTATCTTACATCGTAAAATAGAGGATTATCCTTTCTTTTAGCAATGGAAGATTGCACTAATGCGTACAATTTCTTGTATTTTCGAGGAATTTGATCAAGTGTTGCAGGTACTTGTTGTACAGGCATTCTAAATGTTTCTCTGCACCAGTTTAGAAAATCGTCCTGGAATGGTAGGAATTGTTCAAGATCTCCTAACTGTCCCGGATATCTTTCCGCAATCCAGTTAACTGCTACAAAGGGTTGTTTCCAAGTTTCTGTCTTTTGTATAAGATCAATAAAGGTAATTGCAGGGTCTCTACCAATCATTTTCTTCATACCATCCGGAATTTTTAGTCCTTGGATACTAGAAGGTGCGCCGCCCTTAGCACCCTTACTACTCATACCAATAGCATTTTCTGTAGCCTTGTTAACTAGCGCATAACTGTCGGCTAGCGGGTTTCCAGAACTCTTAGGGAAGTATAAAATTAAGTCTTCAATACTGCTGCCAACGTGCTTGTAAAAAGCATCTGAATTAGGGAAGTTAGCAGTACCTGCAACTAATTGTTGCACGCCTAGATATTCAAAAGCATAGTTTTGAATATTATTAAGTTCGCCAGTGGTTAGATTAGGAATAGTAGGTTGCTGTCCGCTGTCAATTTCTTTTGACATGCTCTTTACAGCGGCTCCTGCTCGTCCTTGACTATCCAGGTATGCATTTGATACGATTTTTTGTCCTAGATATTTTGCCTGGAATGCTCCGAGGTTAACTGCTAGGTCGGCTGTTAGTGTTTCATCTTTGCCCACATCGCCGTGGCCAAACACTTGGCTAGGTCTGATTCCTGCTACAGGCACATTATCGTCACTATCTTGACCTGGTGGAACCGATTGCCCACCAAAGTCTCTAGTTTTTAGAAAACTACCTAATGGGTACTGTTGTTTGTCTTGGCCTGTTAGGCTAATAGATCCTTTAAACATTCCGTTATTGTAAAGGTCTAGAATTCTCTTTGCTTCTGCCTTTGCAATAATAACTGGTGTTCCGTCTGCTTTGTACAAGGGCTTACCTGTCTTAATCATGCTTACAAGATTGTTAAGACGGTCGGGGCCGTGTTTAATTAGGTCGTTAGGCTTCAGCATTACTGCTGATTCTGTTAGGGCTTTGATTTCGTGAAAACGCATAATCTAATATTTATACTTCCGGGAAAAGTATTCTATCTACAAACTTCTTCATAACCGGCTCAGGAACACCCATACTAACCATACTACGAATTACATGCGGGTTCTGCTTTTGCCAGTGACAGTAGCGGTTCTGTGCCATATGAAAATCAGAGCCACTTTGCTGATCGTGCCCAACTTTACTTAGATAGAAATCTAAGGTGTTTTTTGCAGTTGTACAGAGTTGATCTATTTCAGAGTCTTCTTGTAGATTGCCGGCAGCAACCATAGCAGGGCTAAAGATTTGTTGCGCCCACTCAGGTAGTTGTCTAGGCTTGTTCCACTCTAGTCCGTTTACTTTGGCCTTAAACCACAGGTACATAAAACTAGTAGGATCACCTGCATAACTGAAGTCGTGAAATGCACCAGTTATTTTGTTAGGGCCGCATACAGCATCAAACCCGTAGATAGGGCTAGGATCGTTAAAGTGTGGGAATACTGTACAATGAAGGATATAAATTTTGTGTGTTTCACGGAAGTCTACAATTTCTACGTGTGCCCGTCTGTATCGATCGCTAGTCCATAGGGCATTGTGCCAATTGAATTCAGGATCAAGAGCATCTTCAATCGGTTCGCCAGTAGCGTTGAACTGTTGTTCAAAGTACTTGGCTAATTCTTCAATTTTGTCCCAGACTGGCATCGTAATCTTTCATCATTCGAATTGCCCAGTCAAAGGCAACGTTGGCTTCATCTCCCATGCTATCATCTAGTTTAGCACGGATGTTAGTCATTAGTGTTTTAGGATCAGCAAATTCTAAATTACGGTGACTGCCGGGTACAATCTTTTTAATCATCTGACCGCCAAACAAATCTCCCATATGCCATGTGTAAAGGTGAGCCATAACCTTGTTAGGATCTTTACTAATGCTTAAAAGATAGTTGTAGTAGTCTACAACAACGGGACGAAACTCGTGGCGAGGATTGTTGCCGTTCATTTCCTGATAGTCCATTGCTAGATAAAAGGCACGGCGTAAATCGGGCAAATCACCTAACAGTTGGTTCGCACCTGCGGCACCTTCAATAGCACCGTAGAATAACCATTTCTGATAGGTCCAATCAATCCAGAGGTCCTGTGGCAAGGACTTATTGAAGACAGCCTGCATAAAGGCTGTTGATTCTGCTAGTTTATGTTTTTCTGCTGTTAGTTCTTTTAGGCTCATTCTGCCTCCGCTTTTAGGATAAGCGGAAAGCCGTTAGATCTGGCCAAGTTAGTTGCATCGGCAATTTTTTGCTCTGCAATTTCAAATGAATAAATTCCAGCAATCGCGCTACCCTCGTTATGAATTTTCATAGTAAGTTCTAGAGCACTTGATTCGGTGTGCTTGAACACTTGAATAAACATAGCGACAACAAATTCAACAGGAGTAACATCGTCGTTTAGAACGAGTACTTTATACTTACCCGGCTCTTTAGGAACCTTACTGGTGGTCTTTTTCTTTTCGATAATTTGAGAATCGGTTGTCATGATTGTGTATTTAATGTTAGTTAATGAGAGGGGGCAAAAATGCCCCCAGCGTATTACTCGCCCTTAATCTTTAGGATTCTAGGCTTTAGTGCTTCTGGCACAACACGCTTCAGAGTAATGGTCAGTACACCATTCTTGATACTGCCTTCCCCTACTTCCATGTGCTCTGCTAGAGTCCATGAACGAGTGAAGTCACGGAACGCAAGACCACGATGTAGGAAATCCGCAGTTGTATCGCTACTCTTATCGCGAACACCCTTAACTACTAGTTGATTTTGATCAATTTCAACAGTAACTTCGTCCTTAGCAAAACCAGTTACAGCGATTTCCAATTCGTAAGAATTTTCATCGTGCTTGACGATATTGTATGGAGGGTAGTTATTGTTGATTTGATTTGCAAAACGATTTTCAAAGTTGTTGAAAATCTCATCAAATCCTAGAAGTGCTTTGTTTAAAGCAGAGGTGTCGAAACGTACGAGTTGATTCATAATTTTCTCCTTAATAAGTAAGAATCATTTGGGCTCTATGCCCGTATATAAGAGCCATTAGGTCTCTTACATAATATATTTATACAGGATTTATTGCTCTTTGTCAAATAAATTTCCATCAACGTGATCTGCAACAGGTGCATGATACTGCATCATCTGTTTGTACCTTTCTCTGTTTTTTACAGGATCGTAGTCGCTTTTTATAGATTCTCGGATAGATGCAAAAACAGGGTGTAGCAGTTTATCCATAATTCTGCGACTCATGTCTTCTAACACAAGATCTGGTTTGTCACCTTTGGCAATACGTTGCATAGCACGGCCCTTTTCAAATAGGTTTACACGCTCTGCCCATTGCTCGTAAGTTTCATTTGGCAAAGGTCTCATCTAATTTAAGGGTGTCAAAGTTTGTTATAATTGTTTTAAAGTTTGGACGTGCAGGGAGTTCGTAATCTACGGATAATAGTTCTTTAACTAATTTACTACGCTCTTGAACATTCTTTTGTCCTAGCACCACAATACCAAACAGTTCTTGCTTTTTCTCTACTAGCAATAGCACACATCGGCCAGCAGGGTTAGTATAGCCAGTCTTGCTGATAAGAATATTATCGTAGGTAAAAATTTCAGGATTTGTGTTACGCAAATTTATAGTAACTGTTTTCTTACCTCTAGGAGCATTAACGCTGGTCTGACGCTCACTGGCAATACTTCTAATTATTTTGTTATCTTTGATCAGTGACAGTAACTCAATAAGTTCTTGTGCTGTACTTACATTACCGGGAAGCAGTCCAGAACTATCTACTACCTTGGTTTCGTAGAGAGCTTTTGATTCTAGATATTTGTTTGCGGCCAACACAAACATTAGGAAGCCGCCGGGATGATGATTTGCTAGAGTTTCGGCTGCTCTATTGTCACTGCTAATCAGCATGGCCCGCATGAGGTCCATCCTACTCATGTAAGAGCCTTGTGGAACATGTCCTTTACTGTATCCGTTGACCTTGACAGTCTGTTCAAGGTCAACACCACTTTCGATTACAGTAATGGCAGTGATCACTTTTGTAATGCTAGCAATGGGTCTTACTTCACGTCTGTTATTTTCTACAATATAACTAGACGATGCAAAGTCGTAAAAGACATGAGCACTGGCCATAGCACTAATTGATAAAACGGATAGCAATAACAGTGTGAAAAGTTTTTTCATAAACTTACTTATCTCCCCAAGTTAGTACAAAAACTAAATGATCTTTGGAATCTTTGAAGTAGAGTTTGTTATGGAGAAGAAACCAGCGACTACCGTCCCCGGGGCCGAACTTGACCTGTAACCAGGCCATTACATCTTCTGGTGGCCTGCGATTGAATTCCACAATATGATAGTCGTGATTTATTAGGATCATTGCCATTTTAAAATAAACAGAGTAGCATCTTTTTCTAGTTCAAAGATCCATGTACGACCTCTACCCTTATAGTGTCCTTTTAGATGCTGTCTAGACCACTCTTTAATTTCATGAGCTCGGCTGGCTGTCATCTCAGGCCAGGTTAACTTTATTTCGGTCCAGCCTACACTCTTAAACATGTCACACATGATTTCCCAATCAATTTCTTCCTGGATCTCACGAGCCATCTTATCAGCGATGTCTTGTCGAATATCCGGCGGTGTCATTGCTTTTACTATTGCACCTATCATTGCAGTTCCTACTGATCCAATCATGTCCACGTTAAGTAATATAGTATAGCATCTCGTTCAGGAACATAAAACTCTATGTCAGCCTGACCTATTTGCCAAAGAGCCCAGTTAGTATGATCTTGATACCAACTAGAATTAGTTTCGATCCAGCGACAGCGTTCCCACCATCTTACTCGATCGATAATTCGGATAAGCGTCCACTCCATTTTAATAAGAAAAAAGTTACATATTTGTCCGGGATATCCAGCGTCCATTCAATATCGGGTACAGGGCTAACAATGCTAGCATGAATTAATCTTAGGCATTGTTCCTCATCGATCTTATGTTCCCGACACCATTCGATCAATTCGTAGGCAAAACGATAAGGAAGAGGACCTAGATCCAGTATCATGTGCCCCACCTTAACATAAAAAATACATAGTCTTTTTCGTCACGAAACAGAATGCTACCTTCAAACTTGTGCCACCAACGGCTCCAAGCATCTGGATATGCAGGATGAGGGCCGAAATGTTTGGAACACCATGCGTCTACAGCATGATAATCTTTTATATCAAATTCAGCCTGATACCATTTAGCACGGCTGAACTGATACTTCGATTTAGTCATAACCTTTGGAATGTACGGAGCATAAAAAGCACCATTTGACATAGGTTGTACTCCTACAATTTCCTGTGCCATTAGTTTAGGTAACGCTGTCCTTAGGATAGGAATCATAAGCCTCGGATCTGAAGGTAACGTCATGACCACCTCAACGTAAACATAGTATATTTTTTCTCATCTACTACTGCAACCTGCACAACTTCGTATCCATGCCTACCATATCTATCTTGTTTAGGACATAGGTCTAATCTCAGTCCGGCTGTTTGTTCAATATGATATCTAAATCCAAGCATACGGTCCTCTCCAGAACTAGGCCACTCTGGATCATATTTCATATAACATTTGTTTAGCAAATGATTTACGGATTTTGTATCTATAAGTCTCATGACCACCTCAGTATGAACAGGGTCATGTCTTTTTCGTCCTTGAAATAGAATTTCTTTTTCTTTTCAAACCAACGAGCACCGCTCTTGCCGAAGTTCTCATGACACCATTCGATAGCAGGTGTAGTAGTATCGTCGTATTTGTTTTTATCTGTAACTGGAAGGCTGACCCAATGATAGGTCATACCCCATCCACCAGCCTTGCCCGTGTGCATAGGTTCTAGTTCCGGTTCCATCTGGATCCCATTGAACACGTTAAAATTTCCCAAAGTACTCATGACCACCTCAAACAAAACATTGTAAACTCTTTACCGTCTTTAAAACACCAAGTGTTAGTTTCTGCATTGTAATACCAATTAGGTTCATAGTAACCTCCGTGGTACAACTTTTCTTGGCACCAACGATAGACGTCGTCAGAGTTTCCTTTAACACGAGTTTGGAAAGGCCAAATTGATTTATTCATTACTCTCATAACCACCTCAATATGCAAAGTATAGCAATCTTTTCATCATGGAACCAAACATCCAATTGTCGTTTGTCAACGGCTATACGCATAGAATAATGATCCGGTTGCCAACCTGTTGCTTCATCGAGCCAATCTCTTATAGTTTTAATTTCTTCAACAGCGGCTTCTATATTCCAAAAGTCGGTGTTTCGAAGAGGTATAACAACACGATGATCAAGATCAGTCATTCCCACCTCAGCATGAACCATTCTTTATTGTCCCTAACTTGAAAAGTATATCCGCCACTGCCAGAACTCAACAAGAAATGTTCTACCTTGTTCTTGTACATCCACTGACAAATTTCAAACCAGTCTTTATATGTACGGACACAGTATGTAGGATGTCCATGCCAGCCGGGGTAACTTGTACGTTCTATTTTCATACCCACCTCAATACAAACATAGTAAAGTCTCTTTCATCTTCAAAGGCAAAGAATAAAACATCTCTGCCCATTTCGTTTACTTCCCATTCTTCCCAATAGTCTTTTTCTACTCTAAGGATATCATGCCGCCATGCACCTCGGCAGTTATTCTTACACCAATCTTTAATAGCATCATATGCTTCTACCCAACTTGGATAGCGAGTGAACGGGTCAGTGCGGCTTGTTTGGAATAAATGAAAGTAGGGGTAACCATGATAGTAGTCCTTGATTCTTGTGGCCCTAGGATTGCGACGAGGATCGTTATATGTTTGATACTGTTCTTCAGTCCATCCGCGCTTTTTAAGATAGGCTGTGTGCCTGTAAAAGTCCCAACGATCTTTTAGACTCTCAAGAACATTCTGCATGAGTTCTTCGAGTTGATCGACAACTTTCATTGCAGTTTGCTACCTAGAAAATCTATAGTGAGTTGTTCTTCGGGCACAATCTGAGCATTCCATTTAAGAGCCATTAGTAGTGCATCTTTGTTACTACGGAAAGTAAAGTCCATGTAGTTTACATTAGCACTAGTTTCGAAGCGGTCGCCTGGGAGACCAAAGTATTCGATCGCCCAGGCACAGACTTCGTTCCACATCTGTTTATTGTCATACTCTCTACGCCAATAGATACGCACAGTAGATGCCATTATTCAGCCTCCGCATAATAATCCCAACCTTGCCCTCCTAGGGCTTCCCATACTTCCCACTTCTTTGCTTCATCTTTGCAACTCTGTGGCTGTCCGATACTGCCAACGACAGCCATACAGGTTTCGCATCGATAACTAATGCCGCTACTTTCATCAAAGTAAGCAACACCCCCACAGGGCAAACGCATAGGATCAAAAGTAAGGTCGGGCATATTAAACCTCAAAGTAGTAACCGGGAATAAAACCGTTGTCTTCTTCCCACGGAATATAACCACGAGGGTTACAGTGAACTTGGCATGTACCAACGTCGTAAGTAACCGGATCATGGACATGTCCATGTACCCATGCCTTGATGTTTGGGTTATCAAGGATTAGGTCACTGAGGTCTGAAACATAGGCGCCGTTGCTAAGTTCGCCTTTGTACTTTTCGTTCACACTTTCCCAGGTTGGGCCCATGTGAGTGATAACCACAACAGGCTTGTCAGCATGTTCCTTAGCCTTTTCTTCAATGTACCGTTTACTTTCAATGTGCATCTTAACAGTATCCATAGGACGCATCTTATGATAAGCGTTGTACTGCGGATAATGATAAGTGATAGCACGGTAGTCGTTCATGTAGTTCTGAATCATGTGCAGGGTGATAGGATCGCCCTTGTTCATGTCAGTCCACAGTGTAGCACCAATGAACACCACACCCTCGTATTCTTCGCACTGGTTCTCAAGGACTGTAACATTCTTAGGGAGCACACGCTCTAGCTCAGGTTTGGTCTTCCAAAACTTACCACCGTAGTGTTCGTGATTGCCCATTACATAGAAAACTTTCTTGTACTTGGCACATTCGAACTCAAAAAAGTCGTAGCAGGGAAAACTGCCACCTGTGTAAGGTAGCGGCTTAGTACTGTGATGCTCTTTAACCAGTTGTCTGGCTTCACAGGCATCTCCGGCAATGATTAGCACATCTCCACCTGGCAACTCAAGGTGTTTGCTAATGTCAAGGTGTAGGTCACTGACCAAACTTATAATCATTTCAACTCCATTTAAGTGCAAACCAACTTGCTTCTTTATCGCTGTCTACATAAATTTTCATTTCAAATTCTGTAACTGCCCATGCCCATGCAGGGTTTGTAGACTCGTTCCAAAATTCTAATTCACAACTCGGACCCCAAGTTTCCCAGCACCAATTTCGGATATCGATAAATTTACTTTTATCTGCTCTTTTACGAAATTTGGCAACATACTTAAAGTCGCCGTACCCGTTCATTCGAGCATCTAGTTTTTTTAGTTTCATACCTTATTATACAGTCATAAAGGTAAAATGTCAAACAGTGAGCCTAGGCTCACTTGTGATTTCGCTTATCAGCTCATCACATTGTAAGTAATTAATATTAGATATTATCCAGATTCCGGAGCCAGATTTTGCCCAGAAAGGGCAAAAAATAATGAAGGTGGGCATTATCCGAGTTCCTTTCACCAGATGGCATTATAGCGTTACAGAGGCGGTCAGCCGGTACCTCGAGCTACGTTTTTATCCTGACGGCGGGCTATAACCTACATGCCAACGTAAATTACAGCCGTGAGGGTGCTACCCTCATCCTTAGCCTTTTCAAATTTATTCAAACAACCAAATCAGTTTTACGAAGGCGTATCTGATCATCATCCTTTCGGGTAGTGGTTGAGTACTGTTGCCACACAGAAGTTCCGTCCCTGCGACCCGTGGTCCAGTTATCATGGGCGTCCGAAGTAAGCCGACGCTAGCAATGTTGGCTGATTAGTGTGTCTGTGTGGGAAATAGACTATTATACTGGTCAAACCAGTATAACTCAATGATCAGTTTAGCCGTATTTTAATCTTCTTCATCCTCCCAATCCATAGTATCTTCGTCGATAAAAGGCAGATCCTTGTACTTAGGATCATCATAGTATTTGTAGTAGCCCTCGTTAGGCATGAGCACACGGAAACTGCGTTGGTTGCTCAAAGCCAAAGCCAACATAGAGAACTGTGCTTTATCTAAAATATCAGTAATGTAGAATGTGCTAGTGCAGGCACCACCTATGCCCTTGATAGGACCGTGTTTGATCCTATACTGTTTCACTGCTTCTTTGAACTTCCAATGATCTTCGCCTTCTCGAACAATGACGCGAGTGATGCCTAACTTCTGATTACGCAGGCGGATCTTATCTACAAAGGTAAGTTTAGTTAGTGTTGCACAGTTGTCAGCGTCAATCTGTAGCAGAGCATCTTTTACTTTAATGCTGCCTTTAGTGTGCGGATTGTCAGGGGTTTCTTTAGTTGACCACGGAATTTGGCACTCTACGTGATCGACGTAAAAAGTCTCTCCGTGTGTTTTTAGAACCCACATTGGGATGCTAGGATCCTCTAAATGCTTTTTGTTAAAATGAAAGACAACGTCTTTACATGCGTACTCAATCTATGACATAATTTTCTCCTTTGTTAAAGTCATAAGAAAGCCCGGCCGCAAGGACTAGGTCCAGGTAGTGCCGGGCTTAGGGGTGTAAATAAAACGATCTATGCGAACATAATATTATTTACTCGTTGTCGTCTTCAGGAATTTGATTCATGAAGAAAGTAAGTTGATCAATAAGGGCTCGACACCCTTCTTTATTCATTGTAATTTCCATATGGCCCATACTAAAGGCAACACGGTTATTATCTGTTACACCAAATCGATAAAACACTTTACCGGATTCTTCTTTCGGTGGTTTTACTTCTGGCATAGGTGGTACAGTTTTGAGTTCAGGAAAGGGAATTACTTTATTGATATCGTCGCCGATTTTTTCCACGGCAGTACGATCGTCTTTAAGATATTCGCGACGGCGGAAATTTTTATTGAGCCATTCAAACATATCAAACATATTAATCTTTCTTTGTGAGTTGAAGGAACCACCATGCCATGTAGAACATAGGTGCTCCAGCAATTATAGCACAGAAAATGTTTAAGTATATATTATCAGTCATTATTTTACATCCAGTTTTTTAATGCGATGGC
>JACCDP011159595.1_pt1 | contig 10845 bp, 14 predicted proteins | sample 7445841 | NCBI WGS metagenome assembly JACCDP01 (sample SAMN15323441, study PRJNA562643) | freshwater metagenome | isolation source: river surface water | place: USA:Blue River Watershed | collected 2017-08-17
ACTGTTTTATCTTGGCCAGACACTCGCCTAAGGGCATGGGCGGACTCACGATCTCCACAGGCATGTTCTCTGAGTCATCTGAATCTAGACTGGAGTCGGGTTCAAAGATCCAGGTTTCTTCATCACGTTCAGCCGAGTGATATCCGCTGGATACCCGGGTCTTGACTCCTAGCACTTCTTCTAGGTCTGCGGCCAGGTTTTGTGCGTTGCTGAGATCAAAACTGCCTTCGCCTGATCCGGTCACACTCATCACAGGCCAAGTCAAGTCATATTGATTGGCGATGTCGCTCATCCAACGCAGGCCCACATCTGAAAAGAATGAATCGTCGTCACCGCTGTAGTTGTCGCGGTAATCGTCCAGGGCTTCGTCCCAATAGCCGTCTTGCTGGCGCACACTGTCTTCCACGCTTTCATCCAACTCGGCGTCAGCGGCATCAGCAGCTTCTAAATATAGTTCATAGTCAGGGTTTTCCGCCGCATAGGCTTCCTGATCTGCTGACTTGGTAAATCTGGGTGCTTTTTCGCCCACGGCCACGATACGGTCGGCTTCCTCATCGGACTTTTGTAAGCTATCAGTGAGATACATGATAATGCGTTCGCTCATGGGCGTTTCAGCCAGCAACACGTCACGGATCAAATCTTCGGCATCGTTGCGGAAGTCAGAGATGATCTGCTCGTCACGCCACTGCATGTAGGTTTCGTCAAGGTCATTTTCTAACCTGCGGGCCTCACGATCGTTTATGCCATATCCCCACTCGTCATTTTGGAAAAACTCTATGACCTGTTGTACACTGTAGGCACGCTCATCGGCATCGTAGTCGGGTTCCCACTCTTGGTCATCGTCGGTGCCTAGGCCAGTGAACACTAATTCTGCTTCAAAGCCGGCACGTATGCCTTCAGCTTCGGGGCTGGCAGCAAACTTTTTAAGAGCGCCAGGACTCATGCGTATTTCGTCTAGCTGTTGTTCGGAGAGTAGATGTTTAAATCTCATAAAAGGCCATAAAAATAGGGTAGTGTGTTGTCTACCCTAATATTTATCGAGTTCTATTAGACTTGAGTTTTAGTTGCACCAGCTCTGTTTGGCGTCACCAAAATATTCACGAGCAAAGCCGTTGCGGATCAGTTCAGCACGTAGACTGACGCCGTCCAGGATCATGTCACCCAAGACGCGACCTCCAAACTTGTCCCAACCGTATAATATGACTTGATGCTTCTTGGTGCCAGCCACTGCTTTTTTAGTAAACTCTGTGGCTGCTTGTCCACGGGCATCTTCTGACGGACATTGGGCACGGAATCCTTTTTCGGGAGTGTCTACACCAAACACACGCACAGCCAGTTCAGGCTTGAGCGGCTTGGGCAAAAACGGTGCGGCTATCACAACAGTGTCGCCGTCGTTGACCCGCACGATCTGTGCGTCATAGGTCACACCTTGTGGTGTTTTTTGTGCTAGAGCAAATGCAGGTACGAGTAGTAATACAGCTAGAATGTGTTTCATTGAAAATCTCCGGTTGTTAGATATTTAGCCGTAGATCTCTCGGATTAGATATTGACTGTCTTGTAAAAATGTATGCCAGATGTTGCGGTTTTTGTAGGCTATTTCTCGCTGTACTGTGATCCAGGTTGGTGGATCCAGTTCAACTTGTACTTCAGATTCTGTTTGAAAATTACAGGTTTGTAATCCGTGTTTTTGACACAGATGTCGGATAGGTTGATTCCAGGCCAAGCAGTGCATGTACAAGCCATTAAAACCACGATTGCGTGCCCAGGTAATACCTTCATCCAACAGCATGCTGCCTATGCCTTCACCACGCAGTTCCTTTTTGACTATGATACCAAATTCTATTTCTGACCGGTTGAGCTGGGCCATGTGTAGTGTACCCAACCATCCATCACAGTTGCGAGCTATAAGGAAATTGTGTGCTTCTGGATCAGCTTCTATGCGATCCATAAGGCTTTCTATTACTCCTAGACCACCGGCCGTACCAAAATACAGTTCACGTGTTTCGGCGTCTTGATTGCGTAGCCAATCACCGTAGCGGTAATGGTCCTTGGCAGTCAAAAATTCAGTGACTATCACTTTTTATAAATGGCCTGTGCTTGTTGCCACTTGTGATTGCGGGCTAGTTCTGCGGCATACTTGGCTTGGCCAATGGCGCACATGATGCACCAGAATTTTTTCAATATTTTCATTTTAGTTTCCTCTATCAGTGTTTATACTGATATTTATGCTGTGTTGCACAAAACTCAGTATTAATACTGAGATTAGCTGAAATTTACAGACAGTACGTGCTGTCGGGTTTCTATCTGAGCCAGATCCACAGGACCCACGATGTCAGCCACAGGCGGAGCACCCAAGGTAAAACTAGCCTGCCAGGCACCAAACAGTTCGCGATTGTTGTAATAGTAGGTGTTGACACAGTTGCGACGTTCTTGAGCTTGTTGGCCGGTGTGATCATAGAACTGTACCACGAAGTCAGCGGAATAGTGCCGGAACGGTTGAAACGCATTCCGACCTATGTATTCATCTCGATCCACGGCCAGGTGTTCCAAGGTCTTGCCAATCTCTGCGTAGTTAACGAACACTGTACCGGCCCGCCATTCGTCCTCAAACCAACGATAATCTTCATCCACCAGCTGATCTGTTTTGGGCAAGCCAAACCAAGTGACCACGTGTCGCGGATGGGCTCCGCGGGCCACACTTTCGCAACGATGCACCGCCAAGTTTAGATCGGCTAAAACCGGCAACAGTGCTTGTCCTTCGGGCTGATCGTCTAACAAGCCGTGATAGATTTCAAACACATGATGCCAGTAGTTCAGGCTGTCCTGATCAGCCACGTCTGTGACGTAACCACCGGCTATGCCCGGATAGTCTAACTTGAACACAGTGATACAATGATTTATCCGGTCCAGGGCATCTTGCTGTTGGCTGGCCAAGGAACCAAATCCGTAGAATCGTGCAGGATCATCTATGGTGTACTCGGCCTGTGCCGCCTGCACTTTTTGGATCCAACGTGGCACAATGGGATTATCTCGCAGGCGATAATCCACGATCAAACTGTTTTGATGTGTGACAGGATCAGCATACTCAATATGCAGATGTGTGAGCATGATATTATTTTAGCAGCTTTTTATGAGTTTAGCAACGATTGAAATCTTGCCATTTGAACCAGCGACGCATGCCATGGCTGCGTTTGAGATGTAGCCCGTAGTAATCAAAACGTTCGCGCCACATGAAAAAACTGGGTCCGTGAGCACCCGAATCGGGATTATTGCTGGCAGTGTAACCTTCGAAACGTCCTATGTCCCACTGCCACTGATGCACCATTTCGTGTGCCAGAGTGTTGATAAACCAGTGTGGGCAAAACCACTTGTCCATGAGATAAATTTTGGTATGGCTACCCGATGCTTGACGCTCGTCTTCCCATTCGCAGAATCCCCAGGTTTGGCGTCGTGTGCCTTGTACGATTTCGGGTCGGCGCAGTTGATTATCAAACAGGTAAAAGTTTAATTTATTATATGCGTAGTTAATGTCTTTGTAGCTAGGACGGAACTGTAACCTACGCTGATAGGTTATGCTGGGTAAAGGAGATTCCATTATCCTGCGGATCGGGTTTGGTCTGGCCATACTTTAACGCCTCCATAGCTATTTACACCTGGCTAGAGAAGCGTTAAACTATTGCTATTAAGATCAGCGGATTGTAACTTGCCCTACCACAGCACCGGGTTTTTTCAGTGCTTCGTCACGTGCTGCTATGGCTTCTGGGTTTTTAATGTCCAGTAATTTAGCGTCAGCTGCGGGTTTGAGCTCTAGTACACTTTCTGATTTTTCACTGCCGGGTTTGACAATGTTGTCTAGTTCTTTAAATGCTTCTCGGCTTTTGTTTTCGGCATCGCGGGCAGAACGCACAGCATTGGCATCACCCACAGGCAAGGCCACTAGCACCATGGCACGCACACGACTGCCTTCACGTAAGAACACAGTTTCTACCACTTCAACACCAGAAATATCTACGTCTGGGCAGATGTTACGAACAGCGATTTCGCTGTTTCTGCTGGAACTGGAGCCGGTGTCATGCTCGTAAAATTTGGTCTGGCTACGCACCCGTCCGCCCATGCTGGTACAGATCTTGGCATAGGCCTTGGCTTCGGCAAACATCTTGGCCGAGCTCATGCTGGCACCTGTTTCATCGGCACTTTGATAAATGGCATTGGCACTTTTTGGTAGTTTGAACATCCACTCAGGTGCCGAATCCATGGCCTTCTGTGTATAACGCTCACGCTGTGCCTGTTGTTCTTTGTATAGGTCCAGGCTTGATGTGCGGGTAGAACCACACGCTGTCAAAAGACCTGCCACTGCTACAACCAAGGCTAACTTCTTCATTTTACTACCTCCAGTGTTAAACATACTACAATTATAAGATTATGGTTAATATTTGTCAACCACCAACCATTTCGAACTGTTGGTTCCAGCCTGGCACATGATGCCATTGTAGACCAGCATGTTGCCATCTTTGACCCAACGTTCTTGGAATTTCCTGCAACGAGCCTTTTTGTAAAACCAATATCCACGCTCTTTGGCACTCCAGTGTAGGTCTGCTTCGCTTTCCCAAATCTGCTCGCCGGCATGCACATTTCGGACTCGTATGGCAGGACCTTCGGTACACACAATATCAGATTGGGCACGTACACCAGTGGGTGCCACTTCTTGTAGCAGTCGTCCATTCCGGAGTTCCAGACTCAACTTACAGGCTTCGGCTTCGGTTCCGGCCTGTGCCACTCCTTCCACGGTCTGCCATTCTAAACCCATGTGCAATCTGTAAGTGGTCACACACTGATATCCTGCGTAGGCTTTGGTAACCACACGCTGTATGTCAGTGGGACCAGCATTGATACGGGTGGTAGTGTTGATCTGGGTGCGATGGAAACAGTCAGCCCAGGTCACAGAACTACAAGCAATCAAGGCACCAGCCAACCACAGTTTCATAGATTCCATCCTGGGTTATTGCAACCGGCTCGCAAGTTCCAGATTATGATTTTGGCACGGGCATTGTATAGCCGTTGTTCTTCGGTCATGTCCTCGGGTCTGCGATTGCTGAGTCCACGAGCATCCAGCTGACTATACATCTGTGCTATGATCTGATCCATTCTTGGACAATCGCGGCTGTCTACGATGCGTATCTGTTCCATTTGTTGAGAACTGATAGTAGAACCGCAGGCAGTCAAAAACATCGTGGCCAGGACCACTGCCGATTTCATTTGGTTTGACGGATCAGGTTGTCGATGTGATGTTTTACTACCTTGTCCTCGATGCATTTGATCACATCAAGATATGGCCATTCTACCAAAAATGGGCAACGCTGATTCCAGTTGCCATTTTGTAAGAAATATTTGTATTCAGACAAGTCTTCAGCCGAAGCTGGGTCAAACTCTCGTTTGGGCCAATACACTGTGCTGACGCGAAATTTTTTTGTGTTTGTGTTCATAGTATTCGTATTATATGTATTTTGGAATTATTGGTCAACTGGATCAGTATCGCACTCACGTGCAAAGATACGGGCCACGTCTTCCTGGGTCACGTAGTCTTTGAAGTAGATGTAAGTCTCCGCCTGGCTACGACCACGGGCCTGCCACTCCATGATTTCAATTTCAATGTCTTTGTAGAATCCCATTATTGTGCCTCCGCATAGAATTGAGCATCCAAATCAGCTGACCATTCAGCATACTCTGCTGGATCGATCACTTCGGGTTCATCTTCAATGACCCAACCGGCCGCACGCAATTCAGCACGACCCGATGGTGTTGCTTTCATTGCATCCATGGCATCATGGATACCATTGATTTGAGCAACCAGGAAGCCACGATCACGCCACTGTTCAGGTGTGGCACTCCTAGGACGCCAACCATGGAAATCCTTGTGGAAATCGCTGTAGTAGCTCTGCAAGTCTTCTACTGATAAATCTGCAAAATCGCTGTGTGCCATGCTTTACTCCTAAAATTTAACTATACCTATATTATACAATTTTGGTATTTTTGAGTCAACCGCAGAAAAATACTAAGTTAGTGCTCACTAACCTAGTGAAAACAAAGAGTCGAAATGACGGTCCTGATCGGATGTGTAGGGGTCTGTTCCATCAAATCTGTAATGATATCGTAGTGCATCTGCACAGACAATATTGCGTTCAACTACAAGCCGCAAGTGTTCTTGACCGCAGAGCAATCTTTGTCGACACAGTTCAACATTGTCTGACATGAGATCTACTCCATAGATTGTGGACAATGCCTGTTCAAAAGAAATTCCATGTTCCATTTTTTTAATCAATGCTTCAACCAACATGTTTCCATCACCACATGTAGGATCAAGAAAAGTTTTAGTTGGATCAGTAAATGCAGTTGGATCTTGTTTTTCTATTTGATCCAGACCATATCTAACCATCCAGTCGCGAGTAAAAACCTCGCCCGTGCTTTTTACACGGGCGCGGTCTCGGTCGATACCGCTCATATACGAGCGGTTTCGAGCATGCTCAATCACTTGATTGACTGATACCACTGCTGGATCTCCTGGTCTTGTGTGGGCGTCACACCAAAGTGACTGTAGAAGTCATTGTTAGTAAACCCATGTTCGCCTAACAAGCTAAACAGCACAGGCTGATTCTTGGGTGTGCTTTGCACCATGCTCAGCACATAGGCATAATGTTTGGTGGCCATCCACTCATAGTGATAATCTTTCTCTTGTGCAGATGTAAAACCCAACCAGATGGGTTGTCCCACATTTTTGAGAGCGCCATTCACAAACTGACGATGCGGTTCAGAGTTTTGTCTGTGTCCTACACGAGCCAAGTTTGCTGACAAAATGTGCTGAGTGGGATGGGTTTTGACATCGTTGGCGTTGTATTCGTTGTAATTTGGTATGTCTTGAGTCTTGCTTGACATCACTGAATCAAATATCGGCACGCTGAGCGGACTCTTGTATAAAGGCCAAAAGTCATAGCGAGTGAGATCAACAGTAAAAGGATCATTGCCATAAGAGATCCACTCCACCATGTTGTTCTTGGCACCACGGCGTTTACGAGTAATCATGGTCATGATGTCGCTCATGTTGATTTCAAACACCTGCTTCTGACTGTTGTCCCATAGAGTAATGTTGACGATTTCAAAGTTCTCCAACAACCAGTTTCGATAGGTCTGCGCCGAAGGCAGGCATAACCAGTTACAAGGCAAGACATCAAAACAGATACCGTCATCCTCTAATATTTGGTCTGCAATGGCAGAAAAAGCCGAGTGAGGTCCTATGTTACGAAATGGAAGTTTAATGGGCACTTCTATTCCTTTGTCATAAGGTGCGTTTTTCAGCACATAATTGAAACGCATGTTTGAAAGTTCTCCTAGATTTGTGACCACTTTAACGCCCAGGCCCTTGGCAATTTGACTTTTGCGATTGTGATCGCTGAAAAAAGTTAGTGTATCGGCGTCAATTTGCATGTCTTCTACCAAGACCGTCAACCATTCAATTTGGAACATGACCAACCCTTTGCCGTTGAGATTCCATAGTTGGTTGCGGAGTCCATTGTAGGGCAGGCTCCAGGTTGACGACGGTGAGAAACCGTCGGTAAAGGGACTCTGTGAAGAGTACCAAGTGCTGGGCGCGAATTGCCCTTGTTCATACAGTTTGGTTATTGCGTCTTTTAACTTACTTCGGGCTAACATAGTGTTAGTTCCTTTATTTCGGGTCTAATAAGAACATGCAAGATAACCGGCCCGTAAAATTAACTTGCACAAAAACATTATAACAAAATATTCTTTATTGGTCAACCTCTGTTCTTTGCAGGGTCTTTGTGCCCTGTAATGCCCACTCTATCAACTCATCTGGAGTCATTTCGTCTAGTTTTTTCCAGTATAAGCCATCTTCAATTTCATGCAACACATTGGTGATTTTGGTCTGCAAGGTTTTGAGGTTAGGGTTGCTGAACATATTTCCTAAACCCTCATCGTCATCTACACCTGGTCCTTCATCGCTGGTAAATTTAATCTCCTCGGCTCTGATATCAAAACTGGTCCGTATGTCAGACAACACACTTTTTACCCAGGCTTCGTTTTCTACGTCACCGTTGATAACCGGTACTGTAACCCAGGCCTGCGGTTTTAGATGCGGTGCAGCCTTGAATATTCGAACAGCTCGACCGATCGTTTGGAGCAGTTTGGACAAGGTCATGTTGCGATTGATTACCACGCCAGTGATACCGTCGATGTCAATACCTTCTGATATGATATCGTAGTGGAAGATCAGTGCATTGTCAGTTTCCCGTAGTTCTTTAAAAAATGTACCACGGCTGATTTTGTTTTGCCAGACTTGATTGCCTTGTGTGACACAGATGGTTTTGCTACCATCAATCATGGCGCCATATTTTTCGTTGCTCATGATAGTAAAGATGCGATGAGTAGGCAAGGCTTGTTTGATCTGAGCAATACTGGCAATGATCTTGCGTATGTCATCGGTACCATCCATGGCAAACAAGATTTTGCTGTAAGGCATACCGTCGGCAATGGTAAGTTGATGTTGATGCTTGGCAATACGGATGGTCTCATCAACCACGGTGCTGGCGCTACGATTTTGGCTTGCTTTTGTGCCGCTCATAATATGCACTCGAGGGGGTACGATTATTCCTCGCTCGATCAAAGTAGCTGCTGGTACACTGGCACCAGGAATGACTGGGCCAAACACAGTCTCATTGTTGAGACCACGTCCAAGATTGGTGGTACTGATATGTTTTTCCGTGGCTGTACAGAACAGTTTGAATTCTGCACGAAGGTTGGTGATGGTCTCGAAGTAGTTCTCGCTCACGCAATACTGACTTTCGTCGGCAATGATCATACCAAAGTGCATGTCGACGAGTTTCCAGGCAGAATGATAAGTGCTGAAGATTACTAGGTTGCGACCCATAGCTTGAGCTCTTATTATTTGGCTAGCTATTACGTCGGTGCTAGTAGTAGCGGTTTCCTCCCATTTGACTTCTTGATAGTCTTGCTCTAGTTTACCGCTGTGGAAACACATGGCCAGATAACCGTTGCCAATGTATTTGCGATACTCTTTGATCAGTTGATTAAGCAGGACGATTCTCGGTGCCAACACAAGATGTACCTTGAAATCTTTGCTGAATCCTTTCAGCATCAACGAATACGCTTCTATAGCTGTCTTTCCGCCGCCGGTAGGAACCACACAGCGACCACGATCAAACTGATAATCACAGATTGCTGTGATGCACTCTTTGACGTGTTGATAGAGACTGAGATATTGTAGATCTGGGTGTATAGTTGGTGCTACACCCATGCTGGTGGGTTTGTATATTAACATGTGATTCTCCTAATTTTTCATGGTCCATGAAGATCTAAGCTGTGACTGGGACCTCGTCAATCACAGTGATATTTATAGTTTATTATATCTCGGCTTGTTTTGTCAACAGATCATTGTAGAAGTTTTGCCAAACGGTGGGATGATAGTCGTAGACTTCTTTAAGACGTTGGCGATTTATAACTTCAACCTTTTTGCCGTTTTGATTCCAAGTCTGCAAAACTTTATAGTTTACTCCAGAACCTGTAGTAACAAAAACAACTTTAGGCACGTTCCATATAAATGCTGCCTCCAGTGGTGTGCCAAGATTTTCCTGTCTGAATCTACTTAGTTCCTCTCCAGCATTTTTGACCAACTTTAATTGTGCTACAGCTTTTACTACCGTAGTGGGATTCTCTCTGAAACTGCAACGTGCATCCGCCCCAAATTCGTTGTTGACGGTAGGAAGATAATCAAGAAGATTGATACGATTCTCTGGCGCCGTATCTACCGCAATATAGAACCAATTTTCAAAACCTTCGCCTGCCCATTTACCACTGTTCCAACAAAGATTTGCGTCGTCCCAGAATACCTGTTGTTCTGGACGCTTTCCTTGTTCAAACAGGGTTTCAACTAGAACATCAACAGTGTTGACACGTCTAGGATGGAAGGCTTCTGGGTCGCACCAGTAAGTGCCAAAAGGATGTTGTGTTGATACATTCATAAAAATATTATAAGATTGTTTGTGTTTTTTGTCAAATACAAATTTTTCACAGTTTAACTTGTTGATTTTATTGAGTTTTTTTACCAATGTATTCGTGGCTGTAACAGATACGCCCAGCATCTCTAGCAGTGGTAGTGCCACCATAACCGGGCATTTTGCGGGCGGTTCCGTCCTTGAGCAGGTAACTGCCCAAACGGCTCTTTTTATTTGTGCTGGTAGGCCGCCATAATGGGCTCTTTTCCCTGTGTTCGCCAAAGCTAGGATGAGCAGTTTTTGAGAAATAACGCAGGCCACGGTCAACATAGATCTGGGCTATGGCGTCCGAAAAGGCAGTACCTATACCTAAACCTTGGAACTCGGGTAGCACCACAGTTCTATGACCTCGCCAATATGAATGTATGTCACGATTGGTTGAATGTATGGCAGCATGGAATGCCACAGGTTTGTCACCCATGAGTCCCACATAGCAGTGGACGCTACGACTCATCCGGGTATCTAGATAGTGATACTTACTGAAACGTCGCCAATCGTCCGGAGTTGTGCCTCGGATATGGAGTGTGATGTCTGGTCTCCCCAATCGAAGATGAAGTAACCTCCGCTGGGTTAATTCTTGGACATCAGTATCATAGATATAGTCTGGGTCCAACCAATCTATGATGTCTCTGTGACAACTGGCAATATACAGCACACCAGGATTACGATCATGATACTTTCTCACACTATAGGCCAGGGCCTTGGCTGTGTCACGATCTACTACCGACGTAAATTCGTCTACACATTTTACACCTTGATCTAG
>JACCDP011419493.1_pt1 | contig 10844 bp, 8 predicted proteins | sample 7445841 | NCBI WGS metagenome assembly JACCDP01 (sample SAMN15323441, study PRJNA562643) | freshwater metagenome | isolation source: river surface water | place: USA:Blue River Watershed | collected 2017-08-17
CAAAACCGATTCTTCCACCACGACGAAAGCTAAAGTCGAGATCAGGTTATCGCTGGTTTCCTGCAGATTTTCATACCCACTCAGTACATTCTGATGGAGATCTAACTTTAAATGAATTGGCGTCTCTTGGAGCAGAGCGAGGGCTAGAACTTCTAGCGATCACTGATCACAACACAACTAGCCACCATAGATTTTTACCTGAAGTTTCAAAATTTAGCGGTATCAACCTATTGGCAGGACAAGAAGTCACAACCGATAGCGGACATGCAAATTCTTTCGGACATAGCGAGTGGGTTGATTATCGCGAAGCAACGGATCGCTGGCTAAGTCAGACCAAGAACCAAGGTGGGCTTCTCTCAATTAATCATCCGCTCTCTGCACCTTGCCACTGGCGCAGAGATACGCCAAGTGGAATAGATCTAACTGAACTTTGGCACTCATCCTGGAACCGCAAGACAACCGATCCATTTGAATGGTGGCGCGATAACGGCTCAAAGATTCCAATTGGCGGTAGTGATTTCCATCGTTACACATCAGATGGTCTGCCTGGCGAACCAACTACTTGGGTTGAGATCGATACTGAAGATAATGAAGTAACACAAGATCAAGTTTTAGCTGCGCTAAGCGATGGACGAGTGGCGATATCGGCCAATCCAAAAGCACCGGTCGTTTTTCCGCTGGAAGATGAGATGGCCATTGATGGGGGAGATGGAATGACCCTACTTGCCCCATCTGGAAAGAAAACTCTGATTACCAAAGATTTCACAACCCTCAGTGGAGAAAGCGGACTCTATTCGCTGACTGATTCCAACGGCATGTATCACGCAATTGGATTTAAGAAGTAAAGCTAGGCAATATCGCCTTTAACCGGCGTACCTTCTCGCTCAGCGATCTTCTTTGCAATCATTTGAGCGATCTCTAAATCCTCTAACCCATCAGCAATTGGATCAGCATCTTGATTGCCAGTCATGACTAGGTGATGGAAGGCAACTAATTCATTTTCAAATGAGGCGGTATATGAATTAGTTCGAACCATTTCGTGATCAATGCCTCTGCGGCGAGTAGTAATCAACTGGGTAGGAATGCGCAAGATATAAGGGCTAGGGAAGATTATGTGATGGCCTTCTTCCTCGTTTACCCAGCGGATTTCTTCTTGATAGGCAGGGTATTGATCAAGGTAGAACCAGCGGATAGTAACTCGAACACCATCTGCGGTTCGGGCGTGAATGATAATTGATTCGCTATGACCTGGATTTGGCCAGCGATCTACAAAGTCAACTTCAGTTATATGCACATCTAGGGCACGGAGCACTGAGAACTCGTGGATTACGCTGCCGAGAAGAATGTCAGTGTACAAATCTCCAAAAGATTTTGCGGCAGATTCACCGAGGGCTTCAATCTGAATTTCGTTCTTTACCTTGGAGAAAATTTCATTTAACCCTGCTGGAGATTGTGGGAGATCTACTGAAAGTTCAGAGGTAACCAACTGGCTGTCTCCACTTGGGTGCAAGACCAGGACATCAACTGTGCGAGGACGGCTCGTGATCGCCTTGCGCGCTGCAATTACCGCAGAATCAAAAGTCTTCATATAACCGATCATCAGAGACTTGCCTGATGATTTTAGTGCTGCCTCAATTTCCTTCATCTCGCGCTTTGCGTAAGCAAGTGGCTTTTCGCAGAACACATTGAGTCCGGCGTTGAGTGCGCTTACAACTACTTCAGCATGTGAGCCGGAATTCAAAACCATAATGGCATCGATTGAACCTGACGCAATCAACTTCATCGGTGAATCAAAACAATTCTCACGCGAGATTCCGAATCGATCGGCGAGCACGTGTGTGGCATTTAAATTTAAATCAGCTAACGCTACGACCTCAAAGAGATCGCTACGGCGAGTCAAAATTGGTAGATGTACCGAAGATGCCACTGCACCTGCGCCGACTAATCCCACACGTACGCGATTCATAAATTCCTTCGATTATTGAAATTCATCGGCAAAAGCATCTTGCGATTGCTAGTGAATTCCTAGTTGCAGAGTGGTATGGTATCGAATTCATACAGCGTAAATCTAGGGTTTTTGAGGCAAATCTTTAGCGCAGGCGGGTGATTTTCATGGGTAGTCAGAAGCGAATTACAGAGGCAACAATTTCCGATGTTGCCTCTCATGCCGGCGTTAGTACCGCCACTGTGAGCCGTGTAATCGCTGGCGTTGGCTACGTAGCGGCCAAGACCAGAGCAAAAGTAAATAAGAGCATCTCCGAACTTCAGTACCAACCGTCATCGATTGCTCAATCTCTGCGTCGCCAAAGTTCAACAATGATTGGCTTGATTCTTACCGATATTCAAAATCCGTTCTACCCAGAAATGGTGCGCGGTATTGAAGATGAAGTTCAGCGAAGAGGATACTCACTGATTTTGTGCAATTCGGCTGACGATTCAGAACGCGAAATCTCATACCTAGACTTTTTGGCAAGCCATAGAGCTGCCGGAATAATCGTCTGTGCCGATGGAGTCTTAAAGCGCCATCGCGAGAAACTCTTATCTCAGAGAGCAAAAATTATTTTGGTTAACGTTCAAAAAGAGGATACCGATTTACCAACGGTATCTAGCCAAGACTTCGAAGGCGGTGAAATCGCCGCCGCTCATTTAGTTAAGTGTGGATATCCCAAGATTATTTATATCGGCAATTCACTCGAAAAAGGTTTTGGGTCCCTACGTTTAGATGGCGTAAAACGTGGTGCGGGAAAAACCAAATTAGAGATTTTGTATAGCGACGACACTCTTGAGGCTGGCGCCAGGGTTGCCGAAGAAATTGCCAAGAAGTTCAAGCCACCATTCGGAATTGTTGCGCACAACGACTTGACCGCGATTGGCGCAATGCATGCGTTGATTGAAATGAAGATCAAAATCCCTCAACAAGTCGGAATTGTGGGTTACGACGATATTGCGTTGAGTGGTTATGTGACTCCGGGATTAACCACGATTAATCAGAACCAGTATGAACTTGGCACTGAAGCGATGGCGATGCTCGATGATTTGATTAAAGGTTCCAAGGTAAGAAAGAAACGTGTAATCCCTTCAGAGTTGGTTTTACGTAAATCAACTATGAAAATCAAGTAATAACAACAACCAACGAAAGATGAATGGAGCGCAAGATGTCACTCAAGGACCACTCTCCAACTGAGGCGGATATTAAGTGGGTAAAGGATGAAGTCGCAGCGATACACGAACGTAATCGCCAACGCGGCCACGCGGATTGGTGCGGTCATGACTTTGATTTCACCTGTCCTTCTTCTGTTACCTATCCATTTCAGTGGTTCTGGGATTCTTGCTTCCACGCAATCGCACTTAGCCATGTAGACCTTCAAAAAGCTGAGGCAGAACTGAAGAGCTTGCTCAAGAACCAGCACTCGGATGGCTTTGTCTCACACGTAACATTTTGGCAGCGCGATGCCTATGAAGAGATGGTTTCTACCTACGCGATCGCATTCCGCAGTCGATACCTTTCTGATGAGATGCAACCACCACTCTTGGCTGAAGCGGTAAGCGCTGTTGCAAAGCGTGGTCGTGGAGTTGAATTCATCAACGAAGTGTTGCCAGCTGTGAAGCGGTTCTACGAATGGCTTCATACCGTGCGCAATCCATTTGGTGATGGCTTGGTTCGTGTAGTTCAACCAGATGAGACCGGCATTGATCACTCTCCAGTCTGGGATGAAATCATGAATATCCAGGATGAAGAACACGAGTCTTGGGATCGTGGCTGGCATTCAATCTGCGATCCATATGACAAGTTTGATCGCGATCCAAAGAAGATGATTGAGCTAAATCATTTTGTCGTTGCCGACGTAATGACTAATACGATTTATATTGAAAATCTCCATGTACTTGCCGATCTCTGCAAGCAAGTTGGAGATCAAGCCGGACACGACGAATACAAAGCTCGAGCAGCTAAAGCTCGCAAGTCACTTGATGAACTTTGCTGGAATGAAGAAGATGGTCTTTATTACGGCGTAAACGGTAAAGAGAATAAGCAACTGCGCGTAAATACCTTTATGAGTTTGATGCCACTGCTCTTGCCTGATCTAGATAAGCGCAAGGCAGATTTACTGATCGCACGAATCTTAAATCCTGAAGAGTATTGGGCTGAATATCCAATCCCAAGCACTGCGATGAACCATCCGACTTATCGTCCAGATACTGTGGGAGGAACACTTGTTTGGCGCGGTCCTTCGTGGATGAATAGCAATTGGTATATCGCTCGCGGCTTAACTCGACATGGTCGCAACGATCTAGCCCGTCACATTGCAAATCAAAGTATTGCAATGGTGCAAAAGAGCGGTTTCCGCGAGTACTACAACCCACAAACCGCATTCGGACGTGGCGCACCTGACTTCAGTTGGTCAACAATTCTTATCGACTTGCTGCATGAGGTGAAGTAGAAATGAGTCATCTCTTGGCAAAAGCTAAAGTCGGAATCGTTGCCCTCAACTGGAAATTTGAGATGGCAAAGTCCGAAGATTTCTTGAGTCGCATTGCAGCTTATGGTTTCAAAGGAATCCAGATCTCAGTTGAGCAGGCAAATTCGGATAAGTTCTTAGACCAAATGAAGAACAACAACTTGGCTACTGCCGAGCAGTACCTGGATATCGCCTGCGATGAGAACGGCCCTCTTCCAACTGCCGATGCTCATTCGCAAGAGATTGTTGACGCGGCTATTCGTGCCAAAGTTGAAATGTTGGTTTTTGCCGTTGATGGAACGTTAGAACGAGATATTTATGCAGGTCGGGCTCATCTGGGTCCACAACTAAATGAAACCGGATATCAGCGCCTAGCCGATCACATCGCTAAATACGCGCAGTTAGCGAAAGCCGCCGGAATTCGTTCTTCATTCCATCCACACGCGGCCACCTATATTGAAACCCCTGAAGAGACCAGAAAGTTAATGGCGCTTCTTGATTTCGATTTGGTTGGCATGTGTCTTGATGTTGGACATTGGCTGGTTGGTGGGGGAGATCCCGTTGCTGGCGTAGTCGAATACGGAAAACGCGTTACACATGTTCACATTAAAGATGTTGATCCAGAGATTCTGAAAAAACTTATCGCTGGTGAATACGAACGGATGCACGTTGCAGTTGAAGATCACTTCCTCTTTGTGCCAGCTGGCGAAGGAGCGCTTGATCTAGTTGGGCTATTTGCAGAACTTGAAAAGTTTGGCTTCTCGGATTGGATGATGAGCGAACAAGATAAAGCGCGTGAGCCTGCTGAAGAAAAATCAGGGGTTTCTATGCGCAATATTGAGGCGGCTCTTGAGGGTTAGCAGCCCCTATCCATTTCCCGTACGCCCGATATTGTTCACCCCATGACTAGTACTCCGCGTATTTTGCATGCCGCAACCGGATCAAATCTGACCGCTAAAGGTTGGGGACAAGAAGCTGCCTTGCGCATGCTCCATAACAACTTAGATCCAGCTGTTGCAGAACATCCTGAGAACTTAGTTGTTTATGGTGGCACCGGAAAAGCAGCACGAAACTGGCCATCCTTTGATGCAATCGTAAAAAGCCTTACCAATTTAAAAGATGATGAGACGCTTTTAGTCCAATCAGGCAAACCAGTTGGAGTCTTTGCGACGCACGAATGGGCGCCGCGAGTTCTTATCGCAAATTCAAACTTAGTTGGCGATTGGGCCAATTGGCCAGAATTTCGTCGCCTAGAACAACTTGGCTTAACTATGTACGGGCAGATGACTGCCGGTTCTTGGATTTACATTGGAACGCAAGGAATCTTGCAAGGAACTTACGAAACCTTTGCTGCAGTTGCACAGAAAAGATTTAACGGCACTCTGCAAGGAACACTAACTCTGACCGGTGGTTGTGGCGGAATGGGCGGCGCACAGCCACTTGCTGTGACCATGAATGGCGGCGTCTGCTTAATTATCGATATTGATAAGACTCGTTTGGAAAAGCGTATTCAGACTCGTTACCTAGATGAAATTGCCGACAACATCGACGATGCGATCGAGCGAGTTCTTAAAGCGAAGCATGCACGCGTCCCACTTTCTGTTGGGCTCGAAGGTAATGCTGCTGAGTTATTCTCGCTCTTGCTCAGCATGGATGTACCAATCGATATCGTCACCGATCAAACTTCCGCACATGATCCTTTCTCATATATACCTGCTGGCGTTGATGTTCACGCCGCAGCACAAATGGCGAAAGATAACCCCGAAGATTTCACTAAGCGCTCACAAGCGTCCATGGCAAAACACGTTGAAGCGATGGTTGGCTTTATGGATAAAGGCGCAGAGGTTTTTGATTACGGTAACTCGATCCGCGATGAAGCCCGCCAAGGTGGCTATTCACGGGCTTTTGCCTTTCCGGGCTTTGTTCCTGCCTATATCCGTCCACTTTTCTGCGAAGGAAAAGGTCCATTTCGTTGGGTAGCGCTTTCAGGTGATCCAAAAGATATCTATCGCACAGATAAAGCTGTCCTAGATCTATTTCCAGAAAATGAAGGTCTACATCGCTGGATCACAATGGCGCAAGAGAAAGTCGCCTTCCAAGGTTTGCCTGCACGTATCTGCTGGTTGGGTTATGGCGAAAGAGATAAAGCCGGCCTTGCCTTCAATGATTTAGTTGCACGTGGTGAAGTCTCTGCACCGATTGTTATTGGTCGCGACCATTTAGATTGCGGTTCTGTTGCATCTCCATATCGCGAAACCGAAGCGATGCTAGATGGTTCAGATGCAATCGCAGATTGGCCGTTACTAAATGCAATGGTCAACATTTCATCTGGCGCTTCATGGGTCTCACTTCACCATGGTGGCGGCGTTGGCATGGGACGTTCAATTCACTCTGGACAAGTCTCTGTTGCAGATGGCACAAAACTTGCGGCTCAGAAGTTAGAGCGCGTTTTAACAAATGATCCAGGTATGGGAGTTATTCGCCATGCAGATGCTGGTTATGACATCGCCATTGATACTGCCAAGGAACGCCATGTTCATGTACCGATGCTGGATATTGAATGACCAGCACGCTCCTTTTCAATATCGGGCAACTTGTTACAAATGATCCGCAGCACGATGGCACCAAGCTCGGAGTAATTAACGATGCCGCGTTATTGATTGAAGATGGCGTTGTTGCTTGGGCAGGGCCTAACGCTGATGCACCAACGCATCACATCAAACGTAAGATCGATGCCCACGGCAAGGCGGTTATCCCTGGTTTTGTAGATAGCCACACCCATATGATCTTTGCAGGAGATCGCAGTAAAGAATTTCGCGCACGGATGCTGGGGGAGAGCTACACGGCAGGCGGCATCGCCCACACCGTTGAACAAACTCGCAGCGCTAGCGATGAGGCGCTCACAAACAATTCGAAATCACTATTAAATGAGGCTTATTCATCAGGCACCACAACTATCGAATGTAAATCAGGTTATGGGTTAACTGTTAAAGATGAGCGTCGCTCACTTGAAATTGCCCAGAGTTTTACCGAAGAGACAACTTTCCTGGGCGCACATGTTGTGCCAGTTGAATATAAGAAGAACCCAAAAGATTATGTGGATCTAGTAACCGGTCCGATGTTGGATGCAGTGCTTCCATACTCAAAGTGGATCGATGTATTTTGCGACAAAGGCGCATTTTCAGTAGATGATGCCCGCACGATTCTTAAGGCAGGAATGGCGAAAGGTTTGCAACCTCGGCTACATGCCAACCAACTTCAAGAAGGTCAAGGAGTTCGCCTCGGAGTTGAACTAGATGTTGCATCCGTTGACCATGTCTCGCACTTGAGTGAGAAAGATATCGAGGCGCTTTCAACTTCTAATACTGTGGCAACGCTCTTACCTGGCGCAGAGTTTTCAACTCGTTCGGCTTATCCAGATGTTCGCCCACTGTTAGAAGCAAGCATCACGGTGGCACTTGCCTCTGATTGCAATCCCGGAAGTTCTTACACAACCAACATGCCATTCATTATCGCGATCGCAGTTCGCGAGATGCATTTCTCCCCCGAGCAAGCTTTATGGTCGGCAACTATGGGAGGCGCAAAAGCGCTTCGCCGCGACGATATCGGACATCTCTTTGAAGGTGCACGCGCTAATTTTTCAATTCTTTCTGCAGATTCGTACATTCACTTGGCATATCGCCCAGGTGTTAACTTAATAGAACAGGTGTGGCGCGATGGCCTCCAAATCAAATAGAACTGTAACTCTTTCAACCTCAGGCGTAACTTTCGCTGATGTAATTGATGTTGCCAGATACGGCGCCAAAGTTGAGCTTTCAAAGCAATCAATCGATGCCATAAACGCTTCGAGAAAATACATTGAAGAGTATGCAGCCGGTGGAATTCCGGTTTATGGCGTATCTACTGGCTTTGGCGCCCTAGCCAACCGTCATATTGACGTGGCAGATCGCGCACAATTGCAGAAATCACTAATTCGCTCACACGCCGCTGGCGTTGGCCCAGCAGTGGAGCGTGAAGTCGTTCGCGCTCTTATGTTCTTGCGACTTCGAACAATGGCCTCCGGTCGCACCGGCGTTCGCGTTGCACTGGCGCAGAGTTATATCGATTTCTTAAATCACGGAATCACGCCAGTTGTTCCAGAGTTTGGGTCACTGGGTTGCAGTGGCGATTTAGCGCCGCTATCTCATTGCGCACTTGCGCTAATGGGTGAAGGAAAAGTCCATGATGCAAACGGTGTTGAAATGCCAACGATGCAAGCCTTGGATGCTGCAGGAATTAAGCCGATTGAACTTGAGGCTAAAGAAGGCCTTGCGTTAATCAACGGCACCGATGGAATGCTCGGAATGTTGATCATGGCATGCGCTGATCTCGAACAGCTCTGCGCAGTTGCAGATATAACAACTGCCATGAGCATTGAAGGCTTACTCGGCACTGATCGAGTATTTGCCCCCGATCTACATGCACCGCTGCGTCCGCAGATTGGCCAGGCGATAAGTGCGGCAAATATCTTTGCAATGCTCAAGGGTTCGGGAATTGTTGCCTCACACCGCGAAAATGATTCACGCGTACAAGATGCTTATTCATTACGTTGCGCACCTCAAGTTGCCGGCGCTGTCCGCGACACCATTTCTTACGCCTCCACAATCGCCGAGCGCGAACTCGCTTCAGCAATCGATAACCCAGTTGTGCTTCCTGACGGACGTGTTGAATCCAATGGAAACTTCCACGGAGCGCCTGTTGCCTACGTATTAGATTTCCTTGCAATTGCCGCTACAGATTTGGGCTCAATTGCCGAACGTCGCACCGACCGCGCACTAGATCAACATCGTTCTGCCGGTTTGCCACCATTCTTAGCGCACGATCCTGGTGTTGATTCAGGGCTAATGATTGCGCAATACACACAAGCCGGATTGGTTAGCGAGAATAAACGCCTTGCAACCCCTGCCAGCGTTGACTCGATTCCATCATCTGCGATGCAAGAAGATCATGTATCTATGGGTTGGTCAGCAGCACGTAAATTGCGCAAAGTTGTTGAAAATCTCGCTCGCATCCTGGCTATCGAACTCGTTACCGCAGCGCGTGCCATTGAACTCCGCGAAGGTTTGAGCCCATCACCTGCAACAGGTCGAGTTGTTAAAGAGTTGCGAAAAGTAGTTCCGGGAGTTGGGCCAGATCGTTTCTTATCTCCAGAACTTGAAGCGGCGACAACGTTGGTTAATTCAGGATCTATCTTTTCTGCTGCAAGAGAAGTAGTTAAAGAACTTATCTAGTTGCAAATCCGGTAGCTGCTTCAAGTACCAATAGAGCGGCTAGGCGCACTGTGCGTTGATCATCTGAATCAGCGGCAGCATCGATTTCGGTAATGTCGATTGCGCGAACTCGCTTATCAGCGCCCAGAAGAAGCGCTGCTTGACGCAGTTCATCTGCAGATATTCCACCAGGCATTGCCGCTGGGCACGCTGGAACAACGCTGCGATCACAGACATCGACATCTAGATCAACATAAATCTCACGACCATCGGCACCCGCGATATTCAACGCCTTCTTTAATACTTCAGCCATCGTCATCTCACGCAACTGCGCACGGGAAAATACAGTGATGCCATTTTCTTTTGCGCGCTGGCTGTACTCGGCGCTATTTGCAAAGTCGGCTATACCAATCTGCACAATGTTTTTTCCTGGCAAGCCAGCCTGGATCAATTGCCAAACAGGAGATCCATTTGATTGGCCATCACGAAGATCATGGTGTGCATCAAAAGTGATCAAGCCGATCTTTGATAAATCTGGCCACAGACCTGATGCCACTGAGTAGGTAATTGAGTTATCGCCACCAAGTGCAATTATCAATTTATGTTTTGCTAACAAACCGCTTGTAAAAGCACCAACTCGTGCGATGCCTTGAGGACCATCGGGTGAATCGATATTTCCTAAATCGATAAATGATTGACCGCTTAAATCAACGCCTTGCGAAGTTGAATAAGTTGAATAACGAGCTAGCGCACTTCTAATTGCATCTGGAGTTTGATCTGCGTTAGTCGGTGAAATGGAACCTTTATGCGCCGGTACTCCAACTAATGCGATGTCAGCACTTTGATCGGTGGAGGCAAATAATGTATTGGCGCGCTTCCACTTTGGATCATGCGGCAGATTTGCGCTCATCATTTGCTAATCGTAAGGCTTTATTCTTGGACTACAATCAGCACGAAGAGTCGCCCGGATCACCGCGTTGTAGCAATACACCGAGGAAAGTCCGGACTTCGCAGAGCAAGGTGGTGGGTAACGCCCACCCGGAGAAATCCGCGGGATTAGTGCCACAGAAAATAGACCGCACATGCAAATGTGTAAGGGTGAAACGGTGGTGTAAGAGACCACCAGTATTTGTAGTGA
>JACCDP011302273.1_pt1 | contig 10843 bp, 11 predicted proteins | sample 7445841 | NCBI WGS metagenome assembly JACCDP01 (sample SAMN15323441, study PRJNA562643) | freshwater metagenome | isolation source: river surface water | place: USA:Blue River Watershed | collected 2017-08-17
CGTAGAGGAAGTTCATGAGGTTGTAGAGGAAGTAAAAGAGGATATCGAACGGATTCAAGAGGTCCAAGAGGTCCAAGAGATCCAAGAGATCCAAGCGGTCCAAGCGGTTCAAGAGGTCCAAGAGGGCCAAGAGGTCCAATCGGTCCAAGAAGTCCAAGAGGTCCAAGAGGTCCAATCGGTCCAATCGGTCCAAGCGGTTCAAGAGGTCCAAGCGGTTCAAGAGGTTCAAGCAGTCCAAGAGGTTCAAGCAATCCAAGAGGTTCAAGCAGTCCAAGAGGTTCAAGCAATCCAAGAGGTCCAAGCGGTCCAAGAGGTTCAAGCAGTCCAAGAGGTTCAAGCAATCCAAGAGGTTCAAGGAGTCCAAGCAGTCCAAGAGGTCCATGTGGAAGAGGCTCCTGAGGATCTCCAGGTGGTCCATAAATCCTCTATGCCCCCTGCCTTTCATTTTCCAACCTCCCCATTTTCCATGTCCTCGTCTTCCATGACCTCGTCTTCCATGTCCTCGTCTTCTATGTCCTCGTCTTCTATGTCCTCGTCTTCCATATCTTTTCTGGAGGCACCTCCTCCTACCAATCGGCTGCGCTATCGGAAGCGCAGAGGCTAAATGTAAGGGCGCAGAGCGCTTCCACACCCCCAGTGAAGCACACAGAGAGGATGCAAACTCACACCTACTCCATGAGAGAGGGGGCACGGGGGACGCTAGCGTCCCCCGCCGAAGGTATTCTCCGTCGTATACGTGACATAAAGCAACTGATCAGGGCTCTTATACGCCTGATAGATCTCTATCAACGGACTGTGAATGGACGGATGGGTGTTCCCTACAAACATAAACAGTGCCTGATGAGGAGGAACTGAAATCCATGTGCGAATGATATGAAGAACATGTCCCATCGTGAAATGCGACGGCACCAAAAACTTATGGCGGCGAATGTCGGGCAGGTCCGCCCGACTGTTCGGATCACGACGAACATAAATAGGAATACGATCAGGATATTTCTTCATCACCTTCTCCAGCTCTCCCGAAGAAAGGACATCCATGGCTCTGATGAGAGAAGAGAGGATATCCTATCTAAACCAGTCGCACCATATCTATCATAGAGTCTTAGAAATGTTCGTTGTTGACATGAGAGAATCCGAATTGATCGCGCAACTGGCACATCTCGCAGCGCTCCGAGCAAAGGAACCCATGGCGCAACTCGAAAGACAAGCGGAGGAACCCCAGATCAAGGCTCTTCCCGTAGCCGACATTTGGATCGGATGTCAGGAGGGAGTGCCCCTAGAAGGCGCGATCTTGATCGAGCGCAAATCGATTCGCGACCTAGAGGCCTCCATTCTGGATGGCCGTTATCGGGAGCAACGCGGTCGTCTCTTGGCATTCTGTCATGAATCCAAGGCACAGCCCATGTATGTGATTGAGGGATCTCTCTCTTCTTCCACGGGACGTCTAGCAAAAAAGGCTCTTCTTACCTTCTTACATCGCCTCACACTTCACTATCAGATTCCCGTGATGCAAACGGCTTCCATCGAAGAAACGGCGGAACTCATTGACACCCTTGTGGAACAGTGGAAAGAGGATCCAACCTCTCTCCAGCGCACCACTGACATCATTAAAGTGACAGATGGGATTCATGTTCAGAAAAAGGCGAATGCATCGGACCCAACCTACTTTGCAATTTCCTGTCTGGCTCAATGTCCAGGCGTGTCCGTGAAGATGGCTGAAACCCTGATCACCACCTTCCACTCTTTCTCAGGCATCATGAAGGCAACCGTAAAGGAGATGGAGGTCGTAAAAGTGGGTGCACGGAAAGTGGGGCCCGTGGTCTCTCAACGGCTCTATGCCCTTCTTCATGCGGAATAGCGTTGCGTAAATAGCATTGCATAATAACCATTTGTTCTATTATTTAATGGTCACTCGCTATCATGTGAGTCAAGTTACCTTCCTGCGCATGATAGATCAAAAAAGATCCGAGTCCCAGCGATGTATCCAGTAAGAGGATCTTCCATGCAGAAGGATATCCCATCATGGCTGCATAGGCAAAAGAGCCCCATAGAAGTCCATGAAAGGGACGAAGAGACTTCCACCAAATAGGGGCGCCCAGGGTTTCGATCCCCGTATCACGAGGACTAACCCACATTGTGAAGAGCCATCCGATCACGGGAAGACATGCCATGAGACCAAGAGCAAAAAGGGCCCATCCTGATGCATAGTAACTACAAAGGGTAAATAGGAGACGTGTTCCAATGCACCCAAACAGAAACAAATAGAATCGAATACGTAACAAGGCGGGGCGCATCTGCCAGTCTATGTGAAATAATCAGGGACGGATCGTGGCGCATGAACCGTATTTTGTGGATTCGTCACGGACTGTAAGAAGCTTGGAGGGGGGACATAATGAGAGGCAACGGGTGGAGGGGGGCCTGCAACAGGAGCAAGGGGTCGATTTAATACGGTATGAATGGCGGTTCGTGGTCCTGCACTTCTTGTGCCCATAGAACCCATTGAACTCATCGCACCCTGAAATTCACCAGGAGACTGGATGCGCACTTTTCGATTGGATTTGCGACCCGCTAGTAATCGTGACGCCTCTTTCTCTTTTTGCTCCATTTCGTGTTGTGTTTTCTCTGCCGATTCCATCATCGCCATCATAATGGGCGACTGCTCCACCAAATAGGACTTTTCGTGATGAATCCATGAAATGTAGAGTAGGTTGGGAGGGCTATACCGAACCTCATATTTCGCATGGCGTAACTGATAGATCAAGTAGACGACACAATCTTCTAGGTCCATTTTTGGAAGACCCAGAATGAAAGGGGGGACCGTATACATGAGGTAGCATTGTGCGTTGGGGAGTTTGGAAATCACCCGAATACGATGATAGATTTGTTCTAGAATTTTATTGTAGGCGCGAAGACGGGACGCATCTTTCATTTTACGTTTGTCATAGAGATCGGCAGGATTAAGTTGAGGGGTATCCATCTGAAAAGGAAGAGCAAAGCAAAGGAATCTCTCACAGCGCAACACGCTTTGCAAGACATCAACAAGATAAAGGCTCGACAAGATGGATAGACAGCATGTTCCCCCACCGTATTTATCTCTCAGGGGGTGGCATATGTGGCATGGCCCATGTGGGTGCCCTCTTAGAACTACGAAAGCACATTCCTTTTACCATGATCAAAGAGTGGATGGGCGTCTCCGCAGGAGCCCTCATTGCCATGTGCCTCTCCATCGGATATACCTTGGAAGAACTAGAAGACTTCTGTATTCGATTTGATTTTACTCAGATCAACGAAATGGATTCGGTTCCGGGATGGATTTTACGGATGGGCATGGACACAGGCGATCGTTTAGAAAGGCTGATTCATGCATGTCTTCATGTCAAGGGTCTCTCTTCCGAAATGACGTTTCAAGAGGCAAAGGCCATTTATGGCTCTTCTCTGCGGATTGTGGTGACCGATCTGAATGATGCGATCCCTATTATGTTTAGTCCTGAACATACTCCTACCTACCGTATGGCCGATGCGGTTCGTGCGTCCATGTCCGTCCCCCTCTATTTTCAGCCTTTTGTATGCCCTGTGACGGGCCATTACTATATGGACGGTGCTGTGATAAGCAATTACCCTCTCCATTTGTTACCTCTTGAAGAGCACAAGAAGACATTGAGTCTCTTGATCCGAAGCACCGTCGGAAAAATAGAGGATACTGAGTTGTCTATGGAGCAAGTCATTACCCGTCCAATTAATATCCTGTATGCCGAAAAGATAAATACCGAACTTCGATGTTATGATTCGCCATGTATTCAAATCGAATTGGGATTGGTTGATATCTTTGATTTTTCCATGGAACAGGAGATCAAACTCCAGATCCTAGAAAAAGGAAAACAGGCGGCAATGTCCTACATAAAAGCACAACCTATCCCTAGAAGACGTCATTCCTTCTAAAGTTTAGATCGTGACAAATAGAGATCAAAGGACAATACAAGATCTTTATCGTCTTCGATGTAGATCGTGATCTCTGTAGAGGGATACTGTTGAAGAAAGAGGTGTGTATGACGGGTGACCTGAATTTCCTGAATATATCGCGTTTCTTTGTCACGATAATAGGTGACCATGCGACAGGCACGATTCATGCGAATGTTGGTAACGGAAGCACATGCCGATGGAAAGGTCAGACGAAAGGTCCCATTCTTTTCATGACGAACCAGGCGGGAGAAGATGGGATCGGTATGGAACTCTTTTAGAGAAAGGGTGTAACGTATGCGCAAAAAGGGATGGGGTACCGTAGGCAATATGCGAAGTCCTTCGGATAGACTGGTCATCTCGGGATCGTCGTAGACAACGCCCATAGGGTTCATCTTATGGAAGAATGTGAGGCCAATGTTTAGGCTTACAAGTCCTTCTTAGGCTTACAGGCCCCTAGCAAAGGCAATCACATCGTCGCTCTTTCGCTCACCAGGGTATTCAATAAGTTCGCTTCCCTTTTGAATCAGAATCGTTGGGAAGCCCTTAACCCGATCCTTGTAGGGTGCCATGGCTTCTTTGTCTTGATCCGCATCAAGCATACGAACAGCGGCCTTCTTGCCTGACAAGTCGATCGGAGAGGCTGCCAGAAGTTTTGCAAACTCGGGGGCGGCCGTTTGGCAGTGACCACACCATTCCGCCTTAAAAATCATGATGGTCATGTCTTCTCCCTCATAACCCTCGGAGATCGGTCGGAGTGAAATCAGAATCAGAACAAGTGCGAGAACGACAAGTGCGAGGTGGATGGCCTTCATGTCTACGAGAGGTCTCTCTTTTCTTATCGCAGGGGTGCAAAGAGCATAAACCAACCCCGTGTCTTCTTGATAGCGTATATGACACAGTGGGCACCTCGTGCAGGATGGAATTCCATCTTTTCTGCTGAAGAACAGCAGAAAGGATCGGATATGTTTCACAATCTCATCAATAGACGTGATATAAACAGCGTTATACGCCTAACAGACGCCACAGCAGAGACCGTAGTCATGATGAAGATGTATCAAGAGAAATATCCAGGGTTACGCTATTCAGAGGTTCAGGAAAGTATTCTCCACCAGTATATTGCCCCACATGCACATAAGGTTGCTCACACGGTTACTCACAAGATTTCGCATAAGACACCGTATGTCCCTCACATTGCGCAACAGCAGCAAACTCACGCACCGCAACCTACAAGAACCCCCTATGTAGCACTCTTATCAGTCCATCGGGAGCAACATCAGGGACAGCATGGTCACAAAAAAGAGAATGGTCTGAATGAACATCCCCGTCATCGTGAGAGCGCCGTTGGACAAAAACGTAACAGTGGAACCAAAGAAGCGCTGAAACACCCGCGCCGTCTCGGGATTCGCAAATAAGAAAAAGACGACGGCACTGTAAAAACTGTATTTTGCCTTGAGCATGATGCGATGAAACGAGAGAGGAACGCTTTGAGGCTCTTGGCTGCTTTTGGTAGGGCTAGGATCGGTCTCCATTCTAGGAAGATAGCTGATCTTTTGACAATAGAAGCATACTCAACACGAGTTCGCTATCCAGATAAAGGACGTGGGGATCAAAGGTAAGGACTTCATGAATGAAGAGGGGAGTTCGATTCAGTCGGTGAGAGTAGAGAGGATCGATACGAACATCGTCTTTACGAAGAGATCGTCCATCCACATCACGAATACGAAGTGGAGCATGTTGTGCTCCTCCACACACCACATAGAGATGTCGATCCGTAAAAAACTCAGAGAGCGACTCATGGATCGCCGCCGTGCGATTGGAATACGTCGGGTCCACCCATTCTGTCGCCGTAGGCAATGTCATGTTTTCATTCAATAGATAGAATTGAAAGGACGTATGGCCTGCCTTCAAGGAAGACAGACGCACTGTGGGAAGATGGGAGAGTTGTTGGACAAATTCACGCTTCTTCGAAGAGGTAAGTCCCTTTACGTAGGAGCGGGTCCCTTGAAGTTGCTCTTGAAAGAAGGAAAGAACGGAGGCAGGGAGATGATGAACGCGATAGATACAATCCACATGTCGGTCGGAAGAACGACGATGAAGGTGATGGCACATATAAAAAAGAGAAGAGAGCGAGGAGAAAAGACGAGAGGAAAAATGGGACATCTGATGGTTAGATTCAAGCATGCTGTAAATGGGGTCATACATGACACGAAAGTGGTCAAAGAGAGGAAGCATCGCATGACGAAAGAGGTGGTCCATTTGCCCTTCATGGGACCCTCCTGCTTGCACTTGCTGCCCTGGCTGCTCTGGCTGCCCAGCCTGTGTAGCCTGCTGCATATGAAGGATCGTCAGAAGCGCCCTGATCCGATTCTGAAGCGCGGGATTCCCTTGAACAATAGCGCTGTCGGGCGTAGGGACTTTCTCAAATACATTGCGCGGTTGAACATCAGGTGTATCTTGAATCGCACGAATGGCCTCAGGAAGTTCTCGGAGACGGAGACGATGAATCGCATCCAGATGATACTTCCAGGTAGAGGACATAGATGGTTGTGACAATTGCCATGCCACTTCCAGCAATAGCAAATATTGATCACGAGGATTCAGAAGAAGTTTTACCTCTAAACGATTAGATTGGGAGTCAATGGCCTCTATGATATGATGTAGACGATCGATGACCCTTCTTTTATGCGACAGAAACAACACATCTTTCTCTGTAGGATGCGCCTTACCATACGCCTCGATCTCTCCAGGAATCTCTTTGATTCGTGTGCGAAGAACCTCTCGTAGGGCATTTTTATCGTCTACATTGGAAAATGAAAAGGAAATATTGTTCCATCCATTCCACCGCATGTAGGTGCTCAGAAGTTCCACTACATTGTTGGGATAAGGTGGAACAGTAAAGGTCTTCTGAAAGGTAGCATAGTCCTCGTATAAGAGGGAAATCGCGGGAACATTCTCTTTCATCGCAAAGATGTCTCCTCCCACATTGATAAAGGATGCGTCATTGGAAGCATGTGCATTGGAAGCATGTGTATTGGAAGATCCCGTAGGAGGGATGGACTGTGCGGTAGATGTGCCTGCTTCTACTGTAGCAACAACTGCAGCAGCCGCAGGAACAGCCATGCTCATTCTACAGGGCCCTACGGAAATATGCCCATAACAGCGATCGCGCCATAAAAATTGATACAATCTATGTCATGAAAAGAGATCATACAGGATGGAACCAAACAAGCTCTTTTATCCGTGGAATCCAAAGAATCGGGAGATCACTCCCTCGGATGTTATCCCGATTCTTAAACGATATGGCTGGAAGGGCCGTATTCAGAAATTCGACCTCTTTTCGCAAGCCTGTTGCCACAAATCCTATGTGGATCGCCCTGAACTCTGGAAAGAGCAGGAAGAAAACGGCGATGAGATGACGATGGCTCCACGACCCGAGGATTGTCTCCCCTTACGCCGGTGTGACAATGAAGAACTGGAATACCTGGGAGATCGCGTGCTAGGCCTTATTACGGCGTCCTATGTCTCCAAGCGCTATCCAGGACAAGGAGAGGGGTTCTTAACGCGTATCCTGTCTCGTATTGTCAACAACAAGCAGCTCGGAATCTTGGCGAAGGAAGTGGGGATGAGTCGCTGGATCATTCTGAGTCGCCACATGGAAGATGTGTGTGATGGACGGAACAATTTGCGCATCCTGGGATCCATGTTTGAGGCCTGGTTTGGGGCACTGTATCTCCAAGAAGAGGAAGCGGGCCGAGGTCTCCAACAGTGTCATGATCTTCTGGTTCGCATCTTGGAAGAGCACATCGACTTTGTCCAGATCATTATTGAGGACACGAACTACAAAGATCAGCTCCTTCGCAAGTTTCAAACACTGTATCATATCCCGCCACGATACAAAGAGATCGAAGTAGTGGGTCCGCCACACGATCGGATGTTTACCATGGGTGTCCTGGATCCTATGGACCGCGTGGTGGCCGTCTCCACGGCACGAAACAAAAAAGTGGCGGAACAAGAGGCATCTCGCCTTGCCCTGGAGATTCTAGAAGCGGCGGCAACGTAACCGCCTCTATGCACCATCTCTATGCACCTTCGGGTAGTAGGCGTCATATGTTGCCTATTTTTATTAGATCCTAGTAGACCATGGACGCCAGTCAAATCACAAAGTTACTACAGCAACAGAACACCCGCACACTGAGCCGTGCTCAGACCGTGGATTCAAGCACACTCACGTGGCAGCAACAGATTCGCTCTTCCACGTATATCAAAGGAGTTCCCAATTGCCAAGGCACGAGCGATCGGACGGTTCCGACACAAGGATGTCCACAAGCGAATGGCACGTGTGCCTATGGCGGTCAAGGAAAACAGATGACGCTCATGACGGGATCATCACAAACCTATCCGAGCGTCTTTGCAGCATCATCGGGTTCAGCGAGTCACGTCTATTCGTCTGAGGCGATTCTTCTTCAGAAAGCGGGCAGACATGCCTGTGATGTGGCAACTGATCGTGTCATCACGTTGCCCGCATGCGACTGTTCGGATACGAATGGTCCCACAGAGTCTCTTTCTACACCTCCTGTGAATCATCAGGGTAATCCCTATTTACCCGCGTTTGATACGTATCATGCGCTAAAGAATCCGTGCTTTCCTGTGAAAGATCAGAACCAGAAACATTATGTGTCCAACTGTTGTTAGGAGTTTCTTGCTCTTTCTTAGATGGCAGAATCCAAGCCACGCGGTGTTCAGCCACGCGGTGTCCCCCTTCTGCGAAGTAAAGTGGTTCAGCCTTTGCCGAAGGAGATCCGTGATACGCTCCCTTCTGCGCCGTCTCTTCTTGCTCTTCGCGCACCCTTTGACGCTCTTTTGGAGCCTGCGGCATCTGCGGCTACACTTGCGACAGAACACGTGAACCCCCTTGTCCATCCCGAGGCGTCTCTGAAAAAGGCCCCCATGGTTCCTAAAGCCGTCCCCAAAGAACCTAAAGCCGTCCCCAAAGAACCTAAAGCCGCACCCACACCCGATATGGCCCCTCGTGTTCATGCACCTCAAAGGGAAATTCTGGAACGCATGGACCGCCTTGACATTGAAGGAAAAGAGACGGCTCTTCGATATCCTAAAGAGGAGCAGATGATTGAGTCATCTTCTCCCTACCAGACCGATACCGTCCACTATACCCCACAAAGTCGCAAGAGCTTCTATCGGTTCATTCAAGAGCAGTATCGCTCCTTTCACATTCACCCCCAGGTCAAAGGCCCATTGGACACGAATGCCTGTGCAAAAATGAGTGGGTCCGAAATGGAGTCCTTTCTGTATCAGAAATTCATCCGCGAATACATTCGAATGGCATCTCCCTATCGTGGCATCTTGGTCTACCATGGCCTTGGATCAGGAAAAACATGCTCTGCCATTGCGGCGGCAGAAGCCATTTATGGCACCTCTAACCAAAAGATCATTGTCATGACTCCGTTTTCATTGCGCGCCAATTTCATGTCCGAAATCTCATTCTGTGGATTTCGCCATTTTCACATGAATAACCACTGGGTGAAGATGCCCCTTGCATCCGAAGGAGGAGTGACCTTTTTGTATGCGCGATCGGTTCTGTCTTTATCCGAAGCGTTTCTACGCCGTGTCTTAAAACGGGCGGAAGCACAGCGTGTGATCTGGATTCCCGATTTTACACTTCCACCGAATCATATGACGCTGTCGGATCAAGAGCGCACCGATATTCGTCAACAGTTGACCGAAATGATGGATCAGCGTATTACCTTTATTAGCTACAATGGTATCACCCTTAAAAAGCTCATGTCCTATGCGTGTCAGACGGACGAATCAGGAACCCGTTTGTTTGATAATGCCGTCATCGTGGTAGATGAGATTCACAATCTCATTCGTCTGATGCAGGGAAATCTGATACAGTTTATGACACCCTCTAAAAAAGGGAAGACCGCCTATGAGCCTGTGGTGCCAGGCCGCTGGAATCCCATCGCATGTAAGGACTCTAGCAAGAAATACAATCGCGGCTATTTGTTCTATAAATTGTTGACCGATGCGCGAAACAGTAAAATCATTGGCCTCTCAGGAACCCCGATCATTAACTTTCCAGAAGAACTCGGTATTCTTGCAAATGTGTTGGCAGGATACACGGAATGTGTAGAAGTGCCCTTACGAACCACGGATGATGATGTGATTGAGAAGATCAAAAGAATCGTGGAAAAGGATCCGCGGATCGACATCATAGATGCGGAGAAACAGCATATGATGTCTACGTTGCTGATTTCCACGTTTCATGAGGGATATCGTCGAGCAAACACAGGTTCAGAAGAGGAGATTGCAGTAGAATATGATCCCGCGGCACAAGAGGGAATTCGTGAACGATATCCTGTGATCAAAGAGGCACTGGAGGCTGCAGGGATTCCGATTGGCGAGGAAGTATATGTGTCCTATCCTCGACTCCCCGTAGATGATGAGGGATTCCGAAAGATGTTTATTCGGCCCGACCTCTCTATCACAAATAAATTGGTGCTACAGAAACGATTGGCAGGATTGATTTCCTATTATCGCGGATCCAAAGAAGAGTATATGCCTCGTGTTTTACATGATAGTGTCGTCAAATGTGAAATGAGTGATTATGTACTCTCTGCGTATACCGTGGAGCGAAGTCAGGAGATGGCAATAGAGAAGACAAAAAAGAAGACACATGGAGACAAAGATGATCCGTTTGCGATGAAGAATCCCTCTAGTTATCGTTTTCGAAGCCGTGCGATCTGTAATTTTACGTTTCCTAAGAGCATATCACGCCCCTTTCCTACTTCGGTAGAGGAGGAGACAGAGGATATTGGATCGGGTGAATGGGATGATGCAGAGGCAGAGTTCATGGTGGAGATTC
>JACCDP011233437.1_pt1 | contig 10841 bp, 10 predicted proteins | sample 7445841 | NCBI WGS metagenome assembly JACCDP01 (sample SAMN15323441, study PRJNA562643) | freshwater metagenome | isolation source: river surface water | place: USA:Blue River Watershed | collected 2017-08-17
CAGAAACAGACCACGCAGCAACAGTTGCTGAGGCCTTAGCCTTCTTGCGAAGTGACACTTTGATTTCCCGCTTTCGATGAGCCAACGTCTTGACCCTTCTACCTGTTAAGACACGCAAAGGGGGTAAATGTTGCCCCGAAAGCTCTAAATTCAAGTTATTAAGTCCAAAATGTCCGTTTTATCCTAATAGGTTTGTTCAAGTACAAATCTAACTTATTTCAAGATACAAAGTACATTATCCCTAATGCATCTAGAAGTTGAAGCAAAGAATCGAAATTTACAGTGCTTGAGGGGAATCGCCATCCTTCTAGTAGCAGTATTTCATTTCACCTGGCGATGGCAAGATTTTTACCCTTGGGGAAAATATGTGAGCGATTCTTGGTTCTTTGTTATGACGAATGGTGTTCAGTTGTTTTTTATGATTTCTGGCTGGGTAATTTACGCAAGTCTTATTCGAACTGGATCATTTTTTAAATTTATAAAAAATCGTATGATTCGCCTAGCTGTACCACTCTTCTTAATCGCTCCATTGCTGTACATATTTCAAAAAATGTTTCCCGTAGAGCCATTTAAAGAAGTTTTTCCAAATCAGATTCTCACTTCTATTTCAATGATAAATCCAAGTTATTTTTTATTTTTTTTTGATATCAAAACTGATTGGATAACCGGAGTACAGTGGACTTTAACTTACGAAATTACTTTCTACCTACTTTCAAGTTTTGTATTTTATAAAATATCGCAGAGACATGTGTTTGAATTTATGTTAGGAATTACAAACTTCATACTTATTGCAAATTATTTATACCTATATTTGAATAACCAAATAGGACAAGGTTACTATTTGAAAGACGTAAATTCTCCCTCAGTAGAGTATGTCATCCAGCAATCAGGATTACTCCATCTATCTTGGTTTGTATTAGGAATGTGGTTTTATAAATTTAATTCGAATAGGCAAAGTAAAAAAGTTATAGCATACCTAGCTAATTTAATTTTTTTATGCGCTTGGGATATCTCACAGGGACGAGTTGCTTTTTCTCAACCGAAGCAAACAATGTTTGCAATCGCGATGCTGACTCTATTTATTATATTTTTCTTCCAACTTAAAGCGCAATTTTCAAAACGGTTTTTACGCAGCATAACGCAAATATTTGAATCACTTGGTAACGTCAGTTATGAATTCTATTTATTACATGAAATTGTAGGAGTTACTCTATTACTAAGTTTAAGCAAAATTACATTTATTTATTTGCACCCAGAAATATATCCTATTTTAATTTTTCTGGTTCTCATAACATTATATGCCGCATCATTAGCGATCAATAAACTTTATTCTGAACCTGCCCAAAGATATTTAAAAACAAAATTTGTGAGCTATAGCTCTAGATGATTGAAAGAATTGCTCGTATTCGATTAATATAGGTATGATTGGCTTGCACGTACTGCATGGCATTCAAAATAAATTGATGATCAGTTCGCTTGGCCATAGCATCTGTAAACAGTGCAGCCGAATCAATGTTAAGAATTACATTACCTTCAAGTTCACGAAATACTTCTGGTGAATTAGTCATACCCAGATGGCCCCAACTTATGGATTTAAAAACTCGGCAAGGTACGTATCCATTACGAATATGTTCAGGTCCGCGCACATCTACTCCTAAAATTGACATCTGAGTTCTTCGCACAACTTCTTCTTCGCTTAATGGATTTTCAAATGGATCGTTACTAATAAATTTTATTTTACTTTTTTTTGCAGCTTTTATGAAACCCTTAAATGTTGAGTAATTTTCATTCCTTCCTTTTTTACTGAGAGTTCCGCTGTAGTAAATTTTATTTTGTCGCGGCAAATGTATATCTTCGTAGTTAAATTCATGTGGTAAAAAATTTGCAGCCCAAGTTATATATAATTTCCTGTATGAAGGTAGCTCATATTTAACGTAATCATTTTCCAAATACTCAGATTTTGAAGTTTTTTCTTGAAAATATACGCAACTTCCGATTTTTTGAATTTCTGATTTATCTAAACTGTATTCATATACGTGATCTTTATGGACTAAGTGATTGTATCTAACATCGATAAATTCTTTTACTCCTGCTTCAATATATTTCATCGGATCTGGTGCAACGTGAACATAATATATTGACGATTTTCTTAAGGGAATATTTTTATCGGCAAAACCTTCGGTCCAAAAAATACAATTCTCAAAATTAAAATCTACTGGAAAATTTAAATCATCAAACCAATAGGTTTCATAACCGAGAAATTTAAATGCCTTAAAAAAAGCTGCATGAATATATGAATGAGTGTGAGAGTAAAGTGGGTAACCCCATATTATTATTCGTAAGTTTTTCACAAGATAATGATAACTTATTTTGACTTAGCATTTACTTTTAAATAATTTCACTTTTAATTTTACCTGTTAGTGGGCCCTGTCGGGATCGAACCGACGACCCACGGATTAAAAGTCCGTTGCTCTACCGACTGAGCTAAAGGCCCTAACTTTATATCATAATTTTCAATAGTTGATAAGAAAACTATACCAAATTTTTACATAGTGTCTTTAACTTTATATTTAGCCCATTGTTAGATTGGACCATTAATTAAGTTTGGTTCATGACACAGGGCTAAAAGTTAGGCGTAGGGTTCGATGCCGCTTCGAGATGCTAAATAGTAATTTACTGCATTGAAACTTTGGTGCAAGAGTCATAATTATGTGTGATACGTATATGCTACGGTCGTGTCAAAAAACTTAGACGTACCTGTTGTGATTCTCGCTGGTGGATACGGGACTAGGTTGGGCAATTTGACTGAGACCTTACCAAAACCTCTTATCGAGATTGGTGAAAAGCCAATTTTATGGCACATTATGAAAATCTATTTCCACCAAGGATTTAAAAAATTCATCATTCTTGGTGGCTACAAATCTGATGCTTTAAAAAAATACTTTTTAAGCTACAAACAAATGAATTCAAATATACAGATAGATTTCTCAAATGACACCATAAAATATTTTGAATCTGCTGGTAATGAAGATTGGCAAGTTACACTTCTTGACACAGGGATTAATAGTTCAACGGGAACTCGATTGAGAGCCGCAAGAGATTTTTTACAAAACTATGAGTTTTTTCATTTTACTTATGGAGATGGTTTATCGACAGTCTCGGTTAACAATAATTTACTCGAATTAATTAATGATAAACAGGCTCTGGGAATTATGACTGCTGTTCCTAATAAAAGCCGGTTTGGAAAAATTACAATCAATGAAAATTTAGTGAGCAGTTTTCTGGAAAAAAAAGACGATGGTTTTATCAACGCTGGATATTTTACGTTTAGAAGAGAAATTTTCGAACTTCTACCAGATCACGATTTTAGTTTTGAAAATGATTTCCTACCAACACTTGTATTGGATCATCGAATCCTTGTGAATGCTTACCAAGGTTTTTGGCATTGCATCGACAATCCTCAAGATTTAAATAATTTATCCAATATATGGAAAACAGATAATCCTCCCTGGAAAAATTGGTGAGCAATTTATAAATTTTGGCGAAATAAAAAGGTACTTATTACTGGACATACTGGATTCAAAGGCACTTGGTTATCCATATTTTTAAGTGAATTGGGAGCAAGCGTTGAAGGATTATCGGCAGATGAAAATTCTTCAAGAATTAACTGGAACACGATAAAGCCTAGATTTCACATACCTTCAAAAATCCTAGACATTCGAGATATTGAGACTCTAAATTTGCATTTGCAAGGAAATAATTATGATTTTATTTTTCATTTAGCCGCCCAGCCACTTGTGGTTAAAGCCTATTCAAATCCCTTGGAGACCATTAATGCAAATGTGGTGGGATCAGCCAATATTCTTGAGTTATTTCGAACAAACGCCAGTATAAAAAATTTAATCATTGTTACCTCAGACAAAGTATATTTGGATATGCCACCATTTCATTACAGTGAAAGTAGTAATTTAGGAGCATCAGAAGTATATGGTGCTTCAAAAGCAATGGTTGAAATTTTGGTTAACGCATATAAAAAATCATTCATTAAACAAATTGAAAATGAACACAGGGGAATTGCAACCGTTAGGGCTGGAAATGTAATTGGAGGTGGAGATTGGTCAGAAAGTAGATTAGTGCCAGATATTTTTCGTGCTTTACAAACGAACCAAATACTGAAAATTAGGAATCCTGCATTTGTAAGACCATGGCAGCACGTTTTCGACGTTACCTATGGGTATCTAATGTTAGGAAAATCTTTGTATGAGAATCCGAAATTATTTTCTAGTGCCTGGAATTTTTCCAATCCTGAGTTCATTATGCCTGTGCAGCAACTAGTAAATTTGTTCGCGATTGAGATTGGGAAGAATTTATTTCCTGCTTTACAAGTCGAAAAATCTAACACCGCAGCTTTTTTTGAATCCCCAACACTTTCGCTAGATTCTAAAAAATCAAATCAAGAGCTTGGCTGGAAATCTTTTATGACCCCAAAATTAGCCATTTCTGAAATATTTAATTGGTATAAAGAATACGAAAGCGGATTGGAAAAAAGAGATCTGTTAGCATATAATGTAATGAGTGTGAAAAAATACTTAAAGATGGTTGGGGTTAATCAAAATTGAAAACTTTAGAAAAATGTTTAGTCTGCGGTAGTAATAAATTAACAAAAATTTTATCTTTAGGTACGCAACCTTTAAGTGGAGTTTTCCCAACGAAAACTGATCCTGACCCAGTATCGAGCCCGCTTGAACTTATGTTTTGCGACAATATCGTGAATGAGGAGCCATGTTCGACAATTCAACTTGGTCATTTGGCAAACTTTAATGAAATGTACGGGGCAAATTACGGTTATAACTCATCTCTAAGTCCGTTAATGAAAAATCATTTAAACTTTATTGCGGATAAAATATTGAGTGCCACTAATCTCAATTCTGAAAGTTTTGTTCTAGATATTGGGTGCAATGATGGAACTTTACTTAGCAATTTTTTGGGTGTTACTACAAATTTAGTTGGAGTGGATCCTTCGGCAAATAAATTTAAAGATCTAATCCCAAAGCAAGTAAAACTTTTCACGGAATTCTTTCCATCCAAATTATTAACTCAATTCATTGGAATTCGAAAATTTCAAGTAATTACATCCATTGCAATGTTTTATGACTTGGAAAAGCCTATTGAATTTATTAAAGAAGTATTTTCTCTTTTAACTCCAGATGGAGTCTGGGTTGTTGAATTAGCAGAAATGAACAGTTTTTTGAAAAATCTTTCATTTGATCAAATCTGTCATGAACATCTTTTATATATTGATGAATATAAAATGGTTAAGTTGGCTGAAAGTTGTGGATTTTATTTGGAGGATATTACTTATAGTGAGATAAATGGTGGATCAGCGTGTTACTATTTTAAAAAATCAAGTCAAATTAAAAAAAATAATTTGTCAACAGTATCTAAAAATCAATTAATTCAATTATCAAGGCGGATTAAAAATAATCAGAACCAAGTACTTGAGTTCCTAGAAATTCTTAAGCAAAATAATTCAGTTATCTACGGATACGGTGCTTCAACAAAAGGCAATGTCTATGCCAATTTTCTAAATTTAGATCGAGATCGGATTCCATTTGTAAGTGATATTAATAACTTTAAGCACGGAAGAGTAACTCCAGGGACAAAGATCCCGATAATCTCGCATGAGCAAATGCGTGCGGATAAACCAGATTATCTCTTGGTATTTATTTGGCATCTTCGTAAAGAGGTCATCGCAAATGAACTTGATTATTTAAAAAAAGGTGGAAAGTTGATTTTCCCGTTACCACGATTACATATCGTTACAATAGAGAATTTTCAAATTTACTTAAACAATCCAATTCATGATGAATCTTTTGATATAGTAGTTCCCGAATTAACTATCTAAAATGCGAGGCTGAAATGAACGAAGATGACATTTACAAAGTTTATTCTTTGGCTGTCAACAAATCAGGTTTTGCAGGTGATTCAACCATGCCGGATAAATTTATACGTGAGACGGAGTTAAGCTCTCTCCTTAAAATTATATATAACTTTTTAGAAACCAATAAAGCAGAAGAGTTGAATTTTCTTGAGGTTGGTTGCGGTAATGGATACATAATGGCTCGATTACTTTGCGAAATACCGGGACTTAATCTTTTGGGAACTGACGTGAATAAAGACATGATTTCTTTGGCAAAATCCCGTAATTTAGACAACGGAACTTTTATTGTTGCAGATTGCCGAGATTTGCAATTAAATATCAATAAACAATTTGACTTTATTTATGCAATCAGATGTTTAATTAATTTAGTCTCTGTTCAAGATCAAGAAAAGGCGCTTCGAAGTATTGAATCTTCGCTAAAGCCTGATGGTTATGTGGTACTCATGGAAGCTTTTATGGATGGACATAATAAATATAATATGGTCAGAGAACTCTTTGGACTTTCTACTTATCCAAATGCGCCACAAAACTTATACTTAGAGTTTTCAAAAGTTGATCAAATTTTTAAGTCAGTTGGACTAGAGTACTTGCAATTAACAAATCTTTCTGACATTACTCACCATCTATCTTCACATTATCTTTCGTCACGTGTTTTAAATGATGCATTATTGAAAGGTAACAAACCCTACTTCAATAATAAAAACTCAAATGTAATAAGAGGTCTATCTGAGCTTATCGAAAACCAAACTATCGGATTTTCTCCCCTTCAAGTCCATATTTGGAAAAAGCCAAATATTATCTAGGTACTTCGGTGACCGCCTGACAAATTCGCCTAATGTCACCTTTCGATAAATCATAATTTGTAGGGAGACATATAATTCTTTTTGCTATTGAATTAGAAACTGGACAATCAAGTTGCGAATTGTTGAATAACTTATCTAAGGATGGCGCAAAATATCTCCTATAACCAATGTTGTTCTTTTTCAAATTTTCAATTACTTTATTAGTGATTATTTGATCCTTTAATACAATTGGATAGTAATTATAATTTGGAGTGAAATTTTTTCTTATTAAAACCGTTCTTGCAACACTTCCGCTTAGAAATTCGTTATATTCATTATGTAATTTTTTCTTTATTCTGATAAACTTATCTAAATTTGTCAGTGATGCCATTCCGACGCTTGCAGAAAATTCTGAGACTTTTCCATTAGTCCCAAAAAAATTTATTTGACCTTCAACCGTAATGCCAAAATTGCGATGCATATTAACTTCACCAAAAAGTTTGTTGTCATTTACAATTACTAAACCACCCTCACCGGTTGAAAGAGATTTAGTTGCATGTAGTGAAACACATGAAATGGAGCCCATACTTAAAATTGACTCGCTGTGGAATTTACAGCCGATAGAATGAGCGGCATCGTAAATTATAGGAAGGTTAAACTCTTCAGAAATCCTTTTGAATGAATCCACGTCGCAACTATTGTTAAAAGCATGAACTGGTAAAATACATAAAATTTCATTAACCAAAGGCAAATTAGTTTTAAGATAATTTGACAAAATTTCAGGATTCAAAGTTAAATATTCCTCTTCTATATCGATGAAAATAGGTGTGTATCCTGCATTTTTTATTGCGATAACAGTTGAAGCGTGAGTAAATGGCGTTGTAACCACATATTTGGCTTCATGTCGCTCATATTTTCTTGCCAGAATTCTTAAGGCAATTTCTATAGCCAGTGTACCGTTAGTAACTAGGTTAACTTCCCCAAGCGCCCATCGAGATTTTAGTTCACTTTCAAACTGCTTCACTTTTGATCCACTATTTGAATAAATACCTGAAGCTACAACTTCCCGAACTTCTTTGCGAAAACGTCTATAATTAATAGGATTATGCTTTCCAATTTGAATAGCAACATCTTTTCTTCGAGTCATTGGTGTATCCTATGACTAATAATAAAAACAATCAAAAAAGTCCTAATAATGAACTTCTGAACACAACTTTGGTTTTGACTATGCACGATGAGATAAATGAATCCATTCGATGCATATCAAGTTATATCAATAATTTCAAAAATTTAAATATAATACTCAACGGAGATCTTTGTGCTGAAAGGGAAATAGTAGCAAAACATTTTGGGATTCATAGCTTTGAGTCGCCGAAAACTGTTTCAAATTTGCATGTGATCGAGCGGAAAAAATTTAATGTTCCTGATATTGAAATTGCCAACATAACTATTGATTTGTTTAAATCAATATTAAACAGTTGTAAGATGGCTGACACTAGATATATTCTATTTTTGCATCCCGATCATTTTATCAGGAAAGATTACTCAAAAAAAATGAACAAATTTTCAATGGAAATTGCTAAAACAAACCTGTATGCTGAAAATTATTTGAATGACTTTAAGATCGTTACAAATTCAAATACATATTTAAAATATTTTGGCTTAGCAAGTTACTTTAAGCGTGAGGATTTAATAACAGTTCTGGACAATCTAAATTCTGAAAATTATTTGTTAATCCATAAATTGATAGAAGTTAACAAAAGCTTTGTCTACGATGATTCTCTTATGCCATTACTTTTCAAATTCATGGGATTTACTGTGGGTTATCAAAATATAACATTTGAAGCAGGTCGCCGTAACAGAATAACAAACTTTTTTAGATCGCAAGAGCTTATCCATCAAATGCCTAGCGTTAAAAAAGTTCTGTTTTGAAAAATTTAATTTAAATATGCTTAATTCGAAATACATTTGTCAACCAGTAACTGCGCTTTTTGATATATCCCGGGATCAAGTCGATGGCAGAACAATTGATATGTATTTAAGTTGGTTATCAAAAACCATAAGTATCTTTCCGGATGTACTAGTTTTCCACGACGGATCTTGTGATCAAATCTCTCACTTAACTCCAAATTTAATAAAATTAGATCGTGAAATAATTTTTGATAGTCAGCTGGCAAATAGGCTTAAAGTACTTTTTTCCAAAATAAATGTTGATGCTCCGAACGATATAACTTTTAAAATACCAGCTTACTCCTTGGTCCAATTTTTAAAATTTGAATTACTAACTAAATCTTTGCAACTGAGGCCGGCGTCATCATATCTGTGGATTGACGCTGGTATTTCTAGATTTATTAGCTTTCAGTCAGATCGAAAAATTTTAGAATCTAATTCAATCTCAGCTATCGCTCAGGGATTCAAATTCATTTTCGAAATTGATCTGAAGCACAATATTAATTTTGCTAACTTTTCCATAAAACAAGCACCTCCTGGAACATGTAGAAGAATTGTTTCTGGAACTTCCTTTTGGGTTAAGAACGATCAAGTGAAAGTCTTAAATGAAATTATCAACGAAAGAAAGTCTGAGTGGCTTAAGGCTGGAAATTGGGATAACGATCAAGTGATGCTTAGGGGAATATTGAATTTGCTCAACAACGTACTTTTTCTGCCACAAGGGAAAAATTTGACTGGATCAGTTGCTAGATTTTTATCACAAGAGAATCAAAAAATCAACAAATTCCAAAATAATTTTATTCACTGGCTATTAAAAAAAGATGTTTATTAGATTAATTTTCGTGCTAAGGATCGATTAAATGATTTTCTTTTCAATATAGTTCTCAAAATTAAAACCGATCGTTAGCTTGTTTTATGAAAATTCAGTTTTAAAGCTTTGTTCGAATAATTAAAAAATTGCCTGTAAGGTTATAGGGGTTTAGAAATTGCAGCTCAATTTAATTGCCACAATCTATTTAATTCGTATTGTGAATAATTTAATTCGAAGTTGAAGCCTTTACTAATCTATCTCTAATCGCTTCAGCTATTCCATTTCCTTCAGGAATTTCAAACCTAATTTTTTCTAGACCTAAAGAATCGCAACGCCGTAAAATACTATATAGTTGAGTTGCATATTGATAAACATCTGTCGGAGAACCCATTCTTATTGAACCAGGAGGGGTGGGAATATTTGCTAGTGCATAAAATCCATCTCCCGGCATTGTTACGCCTGAAAGCACAACTTTCGCAAATGGTTTGTAGTGACTTTCCACCATGCCAGGAGCTCTTAAATTTGATCGCTGTCGTGTAGGTAAAGTGCTTAAATTGCAAAAATGTCTGATCTGATTTTCCGTAACAATTCCTGGTCGTAATATATTTGGTAAAGATTTAGTGCAATCAACTATTGTCGATTCTATACCTACTGCGGAAGCGCCACCATCAATAATTAAATCGTTATTACCTAAATAAGTACCTAATTCTTGAAGTACATCAAATCCATTTGTTGGAGAGACTGCTCCATATCTATTGGCACTAGGTGCAGCAATCCCTAATCCTCCCAATTTTTCAAACTCGAAAAGCAAATCAAGAGCTAAGTGGTGTGCTGGTACTCTCACTCCAACACTTTCTTGGCTTCCGGTTATAAAATTCTTAGATAGAGGGCTTCTTTTTAGTATCAAGGTTAAAGGTCCTGGCCAAAACTCTTTAGCAAGATTTATTGCATACTCAGGGATATCGATGGTCCATTTTTCTAGTTGATCGATTGATGAAATATGAACAATTAATGGGTGATTGGTAGGTCTACCTTTAACAGAGTAAATGCGACTGACTGCTCGTTCATTATTTGCATCTGCTCCTAACCCATATACAGTTTCAGTCGGGAACGCAACAAGGTGGCCATCCTTTAAAGACTTAGCAGCCATTTGTATATCAATTTTAGTTGGATTGGTGATTATCTCCACGCATAAATCATCTCATTTAACTGGTTTTGACCTGAACAATTTGACCGATACCCTTCTCCTTCTGGTCCCCATCGTCTAGTGGCCTAGGACGTCGCCCTTTCACGGCGTTAACACGGGTTCAAATCCCGTTGGGGACGCGTCGAAGTTGAGTTAAATCCTCAGCTTTGA
>JACCDP010440754.1_pt1 | contig 10839 bp, 1 predicted proteins | sample 7445841 | NCBI WGS metagenome assembly JACCDP01 (sample SAMN15323441, study PRJNA562643) | freshwater metagenome | isolation source: river surface water | place: USA:Blue River Watershed | collected 2017-08-17
ATCGATCAGTCCATCAAGGTTGCTGTCGATCGCATTCAATGCGACATAACCGTCTCTAGCTTTTGTGCCATCTGCAAGGACAGTACCTTCACCGAAGAGCTCGCCACCATCGTTGATCTGACCATCGCCGTTCAAATCTCGAACCAAGAGGCCATCTTTTGCCGCTACCCAGCCAGATTTTTCCGCTTTGCCGTCGTTATCGACGTCGAAGATCACGCCGTTAGTCGCCGACAAGGTCTGGATACCATCGCCGTTTAGGTCGAGCACTAGAGGTGTATTAGCGTTGTAGGCACCCAGTTGATTAATGTCTAAGGATGACACCTGAACTACAGTCAAAGCGTGAACCTGCAAAGTAGTCATAGCTAAAATCTGGTCAGCAGTTAGTCCTCTCAAAGCCGCTAAATCAATTGCAGCAACTGCAACAGTAGACAAACCTACGATTGCATTTGGATCAATTGCTGCAATCTTTCCGTGACCAAGTTGAGTCATCTGAGAACTAGTTAGCCCACTAATTTGCAGACTTGACATAGCCATAATCTGATCTTTAGTGATATTAGCTAAATCCCATGGTTCAATTGCAGCGATTTGATTAGGTTGCAATGCTCCAATTTGTATAGAAGTAAAACTATTAATCTGACTCGCACTCAATGCAGCTATTTGGGCGCTATTTAATGCCGATATATTAATCGGATCAATTAAACCTAATTGATAATTTGTGATTCCACTAATTTGATCTGCAGTAAAAGCACTAAATTGATTACTATCGAGAGCGCGGAAAAATTCATTATTAAGATTACTTTTAGATATAGCTTGAACTTGAGAAGTACTTAACACAGCAATCTGATTCGATGTCAGCCAACCTATGTAATTAAGATCACTCAGCGTAGCAATCTGCTCATAAGTCAATGAGGATATCGTGTGAGTATTAATTGCTTCGAATAATGTATAGTTGACTGATCGCAAATTATCAATATTAAAAGCGCTTATCTGATTTGCACTTAGTGCTGCAATTTGATCAGTACTTAGAGCAAAAATTTGATTAGTATCAAGTGAAAAAATTTGATTAGTTTGTAAACCCTAAATAGCTAAAGTACTAATTGATCCAATCTGAGCGGAATTGAGTGAAGCAATTTGTTCAATACTTAGCGCGCTAATAGCATTACTTGATAAAGCGAATAATTGATCACTGTTCATTGCTGATAAATTAATCGCCGAAATTTGAGTACTACTCATTCGGGAAATATCAGCAGGTAATAGCAGACTAATTTGTAAGGAATTTAATGAAGAAACTTGATCAACACTCAATCCAATTAATCCATTTGAAAATAATGCATGCAATTGATCTTGTGAGAGCGATGATATTTGTGCAGCAGTAAGTCCTGCAATTTGAACACTATTTACAGAAGATAGTTGATCATTAGTTAATGAATTAATAGTTGACAAATCGAGTGCAGATATCTGTGTTGAACTCAAAATAGTAATTTGATTTTCTGTAAAAGCCTGTAACTGATTAGTATTCAACACTTGAATTTGTGCTGAGTTAAATATAGAAATCTGCGAAGTACTTAGCATAGGAATTTGCAACGAATTAAGTCCGGTAATTTGGGTCGTTGAAAGAAGCGCTAATTTTGAACCTAAAACAGAGAGTTGATCTACATTTAAAGCACTAATACCTGAGGTACTAAAAGCAACTATTTGCGCAGATGATAGAGCCTTAACTTGAGTAGTAGATAGTAAGGTAACAGTTCGAGTATCAAGTGCAGATATAGCCCCTGTTGTAACTGCAGAAATTTGTTGTGTTGTAAGAATATCGAGAAAACCAATATCAAATTCTTCAGAATAAAAACCCCATACCCAAGCTGGAATTTCACGAATGGCAGAAAGAGAAATAGCACGTGCCTGATCGACTGATAATTCACCAAACTCTATAGCCATTATCTGCCTAGCATTAAGTACTGAAATCTGCGAAGTAGTCAAGGCTTGAAATTGAGTCGAATTCATTGGAATAATTTGCTCTGGTGTTAATTGAGCTAATTGTGAAGTCGTGAATTTAGATAATTGCGATGAAGTCGTGAGCGAGAAATTACCAGAATAAATACCTTTAATTGAATCAACTGGCATACCCGCAAAATTCAATGAACTCCATAACTTAGAAAAATCAAATTCTGTAGAAGCATGTAGTAGGCCATCTGCAGGGTTGGCTAAAGCATCATTAATTTCTTGGCTAAGTAGTAAGTCATTAATTCCCAAAACACTTGTATTTAATGGAGATATCAAATTATCTCTCACAGATGTTAAAGATAATTGAACATTAGGGGCTAAAAAATATCCTTGGAAATCAATATCAACACTATTAAAAATTAATTTTGACTCAGGTAATTGATTATCCAAACTGGTAGCGTATAGCCGTCCTAAATCTCCAGATTCAGAATAAAACACTCTTACTTGATCTAATCGTAATGAACCACCGATATCACGAGAAAAATCAAATGAAATTCCCGCCAAGCCACTAGAAACCACATAAGTAGCACTAATTGGATTTCCAATATCATCAACTTGTACTTGTCCAACTTGATAAAAATTCGAACTGCCAAGCGTTTGAAGTAGTGTCAACGCAGAATCGCGATTCCACCATAATTTCATGTAAGCATCAACTTGATTACCTGACAGTGAAGCCCATTGCTCTGGTGTGTAGCCGCTATGATCTAAGCTAGCAATTTGCATAGGAGTTAATACGCCAAACTGCAGTGTACTTAATGCAGAAACTTGATTAGAAGTGAATGAGTACAATTGACTTGTTGTCATTGCACGCAAATCTAATGTCTCAATTGCCGCAATTTGAGTTGTACTTAGTCCAACTACTTGATTTGTCCCAATTGCTGCAATTTCTGCTGTACTCAACCCAATTAATTGATTTGTAGTTAATATAGGTGAAGAAATTGTTAACGCAGTAATTTGAAAGCTAGATAAGTTTTTTATTTGTGATGTAGTAAATCCCGAAATTTGAGAAATAGTCAAAACACTAATTTGCTGAGTAGTAAGTGCTACTAATTGAAAATTAGAGAATTGCTGAATCTGAGCGGTATTCAGTGCTAGGATATTTTGTGATTGTATGAATTTAACTTGTTCTGTAGTCAGTGCGAGAATTTGTTGAGTGGTTAATTCCGAAATTTGGTATGTTCCTAAAACACTGATTTGCTGGGTTGTTAGTGCTGCTATTTGCAAATTGGCAAACTGCTTAATTTGAGGACTAGTAAGTGCTAAGATATCTTGTGATTCAATGAATTTAATTTGACTTGTCGTCAGTGAAAGAATTTGTTGACTAGTTAACGCCGCAATTTGATTCTCAACCAAACTCATTATCTGATAGCTTGATAGTCGAGATATGGCATTAGTTGCTATGGCAGATATGCTATTAGAACTTATTGCGGAAATTTGAATAGAAGACAAACTTAAAACTTTTAAGTTCAAATCTGAAAGCTGAGAAGTATTTAACGAATCAATGCCATTTGTAGAAAAACCAGATATTTGTGTTGAACTTAAAGCACGTATCTGTGTTGAATTCAAAAGTGAAATTGCACGAGTATCTAAATTATTTATAGCTTGAGAATTAAGAACTGACAGCTGATTAGTATTTAAAGCATTTATGAATGAAAGATTTAATTCTGTTGAATAAACTCCCCAAACCCAATTTGGTAATTCACGTATAGCGGCTAATGAAATGGCTTGAGATTGGGTATCTGTTAAATCGCCCAAATTAATTGCAGGAAGTTGTTTAGCTGAAAGAACAGAAATCTGTAATGTATTTAAAGCCTGTAATTGCATTGAACTTAACCAATCAATTTGTTCAGGTAGTAAATTTTGAATTTGAGTAGTAGTAAAGCCTGCTATTTGACTGGTAGTCAAATACTGAAATTGCCACGCATTCATATTTTGCATGACATTCGCTGATAAATTTCTGTAATTAGTAACTGTTGTAGCGAAAGCTATATTTTCATATAGCCTTTCTTCCGTTGAATGCATAAATTCAAAATCCGTTGGGAACGGAGCGATATTATAAAAATAAGGCGTGCTACCACATAAAGTCTCAATGTTAATTACAGTTGAATTTTTTTCTGATAATGAATAACTTGATTTAGCTAAAAGACTATCAAATCGTACTGATGAAATTTGTGATAATGCGAATTCGTTGAAATTATTTGTATCAAACACTTGCTTACTATCGGGTAGAGTATTTTCTGATTGATTAGAATACAAATTCGATAAATCACCTTTATCAGAAAAATACATACGTATACGAGTAACAAAAGCCTCATCGCCTGACGTACGATAATCAAATTGAATACCGGCTCTTCCGTCAGAAATTACATAGGTAGAACTGACTGGCGTACCATTTGAATCACATTGCACTTCACCAATTTGGTAGTAACGTGAATTCGCCATAGAAAGCATATAAAACGTACCATATGGAGAAATACGTTGACTATAAATAGCATCTAATTGGGAATTAGATAATGCCGCTATTTGATTAGAATTCAATCCTTCGCCATTTAAACTCATGAACTGTATTGCGGATAAAGATCGAATCTGGTTAGTAGTTAATGCGTTTACTGCATCTACTGTCAAACTATAAGTTTGATAAGTTGTTAATGCACTGATATCAGATGATTTAATAGCAGCTATTTGAGCGGTTGTAAGGCCTCCAATTTGGATTGTATTTAGTGCTGTAATTTGATAGCTAGATAGCGCAATAATATGATTAGTTGTTAAGGCAGCTAGTTGAATGCTATCTAGCGAAATAAAATCGCTTAATTCAAATGATCGAATTTGTAAACTGCTTAGTACAGATATCTGGCTAGTTGTAAAGCCACGAATTTGTCCCGTTTGAAAAGCTATAATTTGTGTTGAGTTTAGTTCTACAAAATCAATGGTTTCAATCGCAGCAATTTGATTTGTTGATAAAATTGCAATTTGCGCAGTAGTAAGATAACTTACTTGTGAGCTATTAAGCGCCTGAATCTGATCTGCGACTAATAAAGCAAGATCAATTGTCTCAATCGCCTTAATCTGCAGCGAACTAAAAACTCCAATTTGATTCACAGTTAGAGCAGGGGCTTGATTACTACTCAAAGCGCTAATTTGTTGAGGAGATAATTTAGCAATAGCTGAGGTTGTCAGTGCTGCTATGCTTGATGTATTAAGTACACTAATCTGAAATGTATTTAAAGCAGCAATTTTAAGTCCTAGCCCATTTACCTGATCGACATTTAATGCATTAATACTCGCTGTAGTTAACGCACTAAATTGATTGCTATTAAGCGCATTGAGTTGTCCAGTTGTGAGAATTGGCACCATGCGCATATCCAACATACTTAAACCTACTGAAGAAACAGCAGTAATCTGAGTAGAAGTTAAGACATTGATCAGACCTGCACTGTAATCTTCAAAATAGAAACCCCATAGCCAGTTAGGAAGACCTTGAATTGCCGTATTTGAAATTGCAGATGCCTGCTGCAAAGTCATATAGCCAAATGGAATACCCATTAGCTGTGAACCAGAGAGAGCGGCAACCTGTGCTGTCGTAAAAGCTTGGATTTGTGATGAATTTAAAGCTGCAAGCTGATCGGGTAAGAACTGTGCAACTTGTGCAGTTGAGAAACTTGTTAATTGGTTTGAGGTTAAGAATTCAAATATTCCGTTAATACCTAAATCTGCTATTGCTTTAGCTGATACTCGATTAAATGCTATTGCTTCAATAATAGGGTCATTTGAAAGTAATTCAATTTGATCATTAACCATTACAGACGAATGCTCTAGCCCTGCGACAATTGGTTTAGGCGTAATATCCCAAATATTAGTAGAACCCATAAAGAAATTTTCAATACTAAGTACAGAGGTATTGTTGATTGATATTGGGTAATCTGATCTTACAAGTAAGGAACTGAGAGTCTGTGGAATTAATGAATAAGGAATAAAATCTGTAGCAGAATTTCTAGTATCAAATACTAATTTATCTGCAGGTAATAAATTTTCAGTATTTGTTAAATATGATTTTGCTAAATCACCTGAAACGGAGTGATATAGTCTAATGCGTTCAACCTGTAAAACATTATCAACAGTTTGATAATCAAATCTTATTCCAGCTTTGCCACTAGAAATGACAAAATCTGTACTCAACGGATGACCAGATAAATTTTGTTTAGTTTGGCCAATCAAATAAAACCTAGGATCAGAATCAGTGAGCATCCACATAACAGCATCTGGGCCCTGGTAAAGGTTAGAAATAGCTTCAATTTGAGTGCCACTCATGGAAGCCATTTGAGCTGTTGTCCAACCAGCTTGATCTAGCGACATTATTTGAATGCCAGATAGTGCTGAAAATTGTAATGATGTGATACTGGAAACTTGATCGGACGATAGAACATACAACTGTGATGTTGAAAGAGCAAGCATATCTCTGCTCTCTATTGATGAAATTTGCTGATTATTTAAAACAGAAATTTGAATCGTATTGAATTGTGAAATTTGATTTGATGTTAATGCACTTATTTGTAATGTAGTAAATCCTGATATGTTTACAGTAGTAATTGCTTGAATATCTAAAGAATTTAAAGCAACCAAATCACGAGTTTCAATATAAGAAATTTGTTCAGCAGAAAATTCTTTAAACTGAGAAGAAGTTAATGCTCCCAACTGGGCGCTAGACATAACTAAAATTTGAAATTGATTCAAGCCTGTAATGTCACAAGTTTCAATTGATCGTATCTGATTAGTATTTAAGTGCTGAGGATTTAAACAAGAAATTTGCTCTGCATTGAGTGCCTCAATACTTTTTTTACTCAGTGCAGCAATATTACTAGATTTAAATGACCTGATTTGTTCAGAAGTAAGACTGTTAATTTGAAAGGTATTTAATGCGTTAATTTGGTTGCTATTAAGCGCCAAAATAGACATTGTTCCCAAACTAGATAAAAGACTAGTCGAAAGCGAGCTAAATTGCGAGGTGCTAAATTGAGCAATTTGTACAGAAGTAATTACGCTAAATTGATCAGTATTTAAATTTGATAAAAATCTAGTAATACTCAATCCAGTCAATTGTCTACTATTTAAAGCAGAAATTTGAAGTGAATTAATTCCTTGAATTTGTTCCTGATTAAGTACATTTAATTGGCTAGCACTTAATCCAACAAAATCTCTGCTCTCAATATATGAAATTTGTGTTGATTGCAAAGCACTAATTTGCAGAGAAGTTAGCGCATTAATTTGAGCACTATTTAGAGCGGCTATATGATCAATATTTCTATCGTCAGCAAAACTATCCAATCCTTGAATACCATACGTATTTAAACTTTGAATTTGAAGCGTAGATAGAGAAATAATTTGAGCCGAGGTTAGTAAGTGTGTCTGATAGGTATAAAAATTAGTCAACTGAGTGGTTGTTAAAGCAGAAATTTGGAATGTATTTAGCTTACTAATATTTTCGTTATTAGTGCTTGATAAACCAAATCCCAAATCTGGGGTCATTACTCGAATCTGCAATGTAGTTAGCGCCATAACTTGCGCAGAATTCAAAGTACTGAGTCTTTCAACATTAAATGAGTTAATTTGTAACGTTGTAAGCGCTCGAATATCTCCTGATTCAATTACTGAAAATTGATTCATGTCTAGAGCTGCTAGCTGATTTGTTGAAAAACCAGAAAATTGATTACTTGTTAAGAAAATGATTTGAGATGTAGATAAACCTGACAATGAATCAGTTAATATTGCTTTAATTTGCTTTGTTGTTAATGCAGATATTTGCAATGAATTCAAGCTTGCAATCTGTGGTGCACCTAGAGCACTTATTTGTGCCGTTGTTAATGCACTAATATCTCTTGATTCTATTGCTGACAGTTGTGATTCATTCAATATGCTTATTTGGAATTTATTTAGTGAAGCAATTTGCCAGCTATTAAGCGCAGTTATCTGCAGGGTATTTATGGAGCTGACTTGCTCTGCACTCAGAGAAATAATTTGCATTGATGTCAATGCACCAATATCTCTCGTTTCTATGGCATCAATCTGACTAGTGTTCAAAGATGCTAATTGAGAAGGCCTTAATGCTCCAATTTGAGAACTATTAAATGAAGCAATTTGAACAGTATCTAATATACTGATTTTGAATTGATCTATGGCTCGAATTTGATTTGTACTTAGAGCGGAAATTTGAAGAGAATTTAATGCATTTATTTGATCAGAAGAAAATGCTGAAATTTGGCTAGTCGTTAATCTTGAAATATCCGATGACTTTACGGAATTAATTTGCGAAAAAGTCAAATATCTAATTTGATCTGTGGACAATACAGATAACTGAGAGCTATTTAATGCGGCAATTTGTGGGGTAGTGAAGCCGCTCAGTGCATTTGAATAAATGCTAGATATCTGTAGAGTATTTAAAGAGGAAATATCGCGATTCTCAATACCTGCCAGTTGAATGCTACTTAGATTTCTTACTTGTAATGAAGTAATTGCAGCTATTTGCGCACTTGAGAGTGCAGCCATTTGGACATTGCTCAATCCCTGCAGTCCACCATTTAATTCAGGATAAAAGCTCAATGCTCGTATTTGTAACGCATTAAGTGCAGCGATTTGACTTGAAGAAAATACTTCGACCTGAGACGAATTTAATACTTTAATAGCTACTACAGATATAACTGATATATCACGAGTTTCTAGAGCTTTTATTTGTTCGGTTTTTAAAGATTGAAGTTGAAATGAACCTAAAGAGCTAACTTGTAGACTAGTTAGTGAAGCTATTTGAGAAGTATTTAGTGATGTTATTGTTAAAGTATTTAAGGCTCTAATTAAACCTGTGTTCAGAGAAGCAATCTGCGCAGTATTAATAACAGCTAATTTATCTAGACTTAAAGCATTAATCTGAGCGCTATTTAAAGAATTTAATTGAATACTATTTAAAGAATTTATTTGTCTGGATGTTAAAAACGATAATTGATATTCAGACAAGGCTGATAATTGTGCTGTTGTTAAAGAGTTTAATTGTGAAGTTGTAAGTGAATCAATATTGCTATCAGAATAAAAAAGTAATCCATTAATATCTCTAACCTCAATAGCACGTAATTGCGTGGTTGTGAGAGCCGAAATTTGTAGTGTGTTTAATTGTGCTATCTGCATACTATTTAAAGCAATAATTTGCAGTGTGTTTAATCCTACTAAGTCGCGCGTTTCTAAATAATTAATATAAGTACTAAGCGCACTGATTTGATTCGTTGTAAATACGCCAACTTGAGAGCTTGTTAATGCACTAATTTGCGAGGAGGTAAACTTTAGAGTATTAATATTTAATGCTCTAATTGCATTAGTACTTAAAGCACTCATTGCGGATGAATTTATTGCTAAAGATTGTGTTGCATCTAAAGTTAGAATCTGTCTAGTTGATAAAGCACCAATTTGAACGGAGCTTAAATTGGAAATTTGCTGCGTATTGAGTTTATTAATTACTCTTAAAGATAAAGCTTGTATTTGCGCAGTATTGAGAGCGCTCATCTGGACGGAATTAAATTGACTAGTTTGCTCTCCACTTATAGCTGCGATTTGCGCAGTAGTCATGACTATCAAGTCACGAGTCTCTAATCCCATAAGTTGAGATTTATCCATGCGAGATATTTGATCTACTGTTAGTGCTGCAATTTGTGCAGTATTCATAGCCGATACATGAAGCGAATTTAATCCGACGATATCTCTAAGTTCTATTGATCTAATTTGTAGAGTGCTAAGTAAAGAAATTTGCTGGGTAGTCAGTGCAGCAATCTGTGCTGTATTAAATGAGCTAATCTGCAAACTATTCAAAACAATAATCTGAGACGTTCCAAAATAAGTAATCTGTTCTGATGACAAAGCAGATAGTTGTATAGTAGATAAGGTAGTTATCTGTACCGTAGTTAGTGATCGAATATCAGCCGATGATAATGCTGCAATGACAACAGTTGTTAAACTTGGAATGGGTGTAGTTATTACGCTCATAATCGTCACTTTTTTGAATTCAGATAATTATTAGAATTTAATTTACTGAATGATATGAATTAGATTAAAGAATCATCAGATTTTAACAGTCGATTTCTATTGAGTGACTACTAATTACACTTTAAATTTATAGTTAATTATTTTTTCGCGCATTTTTTTAGTAATTAATTTTGTATAACATTTTTATTACAAAAAATAATTCTATTTCATTATTTAATTATAAAAATAGGAATATAAATCACGAATAATTATTATTTTTTTTATGTATTTCTTATTGATAAATAGATAGAATAAATTTTCAAAAAAAAAGCCCAGTCAGATTTTCATCTGACTGGGCTTACTTATTAACTAAAAGCTATTTATTGAATCAAATAATTACGGTATGCAGTTTGTGATTCACCAGTAATTGCGCATCCTGGTTCACATACACATCGTAGCTCTGTGCACCATCTGTCACCGTGCCATGCTGACTCCAACCTTCTCCATCCCGAGTTAACTGGCCTGTAATCAATTGAACAGTGTCACCGGCATCACCATCTATCTTCACGGTCGATAAGCCATTCACATCATGCTCACCTAAGGACAATACATCGCCCAATGCCACATTCAATGTCGCTGGCTCATCGGCTTTCAGATCAACGTGTGATACACCACCGCTCTTCTCAACCACTGCAGCCAGATCAAACACTTTCTGACCAAAGTTATCGACTGAGAACCAGACGTCACCCATGTTATGGGTTGCGCCATCGGCTGTGGTGTAGCTACCCATCAGACCTATCAAGTTACCGTTATTCATCTCGCTCGACTGTGTCGCAGACC
>JACCDP010444026.1_pt1 | contig 10838 bp, 13 predicted proteins | sample 7445841 | NCBI WGS metagenome assembly JACCDP01 (sample SAMN15323441, study PRJNA562643) | freshwater metagenome | isolation source: river surface water | place: USA:Blue River Watershed | collected 2017-08-17
GTCAATATGATCATATTTTCCAGCAGCTAGTTTGATCATATCTTGATGATCAATCTCTGCTTCTGCTACTTTCTCAGAACGAACATATCCCAAAATTTTAGTTACGTTCATTTTGGCAATAGCTAATGATTCATCTGCCCATTGTGGTAAATCATCTTTTGCATTCATAATTGAAAGCAATTCAGAAGCATCTGTAATGATATTTTTTAAATTAGCATATGCCATGTAAGAAACAGGTCTAACGCCTTCATGCTCTTCTACAACAAGATCAGGGTCTACATCTACTAATTTTTTTTCAAATTTTTGAGCTATTTTTAATAATTTATCGACATTCATGCTTTACATAGCATTTTATGCACTATAGCTTTTCAAAAATTTGCTCAATCATTTTACATCTTTTTTCAACAACTTCCCAATTAATATCTTCCCATGATAATCTGACATACTCTTTTTTATCGGATAAATGATCTTTCCAGTAAGCATGCTCCCACATATCAACAACTAATAAAGGAATAAAGCCGATAGGGCAATTATCATGATGACTTTCTATTGCGGCAATAGATGTTTTCTTGTCATATAAAGAATATCCCCAAACAGCCCAACCACTGACTGGAACAAAGGCAGTGCTAATAAAATTATCTTCAAAATTATTTAATGTTTTAAAATCTTTTTTAATTAATTGCAAAGTACATTTGCCAGGAGAAGATTTACCTCCTAGATTTCCAAAATACAACTCATGTAAATAGGCTCCGTTAGCTGCCCAAGTAATACGTCTTTTTATTTGAGCAAATTGAGAATTAGGAATATCATCTTTAATTTTAGAAAAATTTGTTTTATCTAAAACAGACACCATTTTATTATAATTTTTTACATAATTATGATAAAGAGTATCTCTATGAGCCTCTAACACTTCATTAGAAATAGAGTCTAATTCATTTTCTAATGGAAATTTTTTAGGTTTTAAATCTTGAGCCAATGCTATAAATCTTTTATTCATAAAAGAATATAAAAATATTACAATATTAATCTCTTAATACGAAACAATATCCTCCGCACATACATTCTAACAAAAATTTATCTTCATTTACGTCTTCAATATCTTTTTCTTCTTCAAATTCTGTTTGAAGAATAGCTTCACATTTTTCACATCTAAAAATAAATTTTCTTTTTTTATCGTTAAAAAACATACTTATATATTGTTTTATGATACAAACTATATACAGTACGGAGAAAAATAAATTCTTTCTCTATGGCTATTTTCTTTACCTCTTTTGTTACCTAGATTGGCTAATCCGCCATTAGCTTTCCAAGCAACTACTTTCCAAGTATCGGGAAAAGAATAATCATTCTCATATCCGCAAACCGCAATTCTTAATCTTGGATTATCTCCTTGAGAGATAGCCCATTTACAAACATCATGGTATAAATTAGATTCTTCTGAATATACTTTATCCCTGTTATTGGTAGAGTAAGGAGGGTCTAAAAATACTGCAGTAATATCTTTTTCTCCTATACCTTTACTTTTATCTAAAATAGATGGAGATAAAACTTTAGACCAATCTCCGCAACATATTCTTACTCTTCTTATTCTTTTCTGTAAAGATTGCATCCAATCTAAGATTGGATATGTCATTCCATGAACTCCTCCACCGGCTGAGGATAATAAAGGCATAGCTTTTAAGCCTTTTGGTTGGAGCCAATTATTTCCGATAGAGGCAGAAATGCCCCAAACCCACCATCCGGCAATTTTTGCATCATAAAATGATGCATCATCATCCATCTTTTTTCTAAATTCATCATTAATTTGTGATATAATCCATTTATGTCTAGCATGCAAATCAGCTTCTGTAACTGGATAATCCGCATATTTAGCAACTTGTTCGGCATCAGCACTAACTGCTCTCCAAAAATTAACAATAAGACAATCTTTATCATTAACGGTTTCTATTTTAGAGGGAGAGGGATTGGCTAATAATACTGCTAAAGAGCCAGCAAAAGGCTCGACATAATTAGAAATGTTCCCAAATTTAGACCAAATAAGATTAGCTACTTTGCTTTTACCTCCAAAATAAGGAAAAGGTGATTTTAACATAGTTAATTACTTATACCCACTAATAAAAAAATATATAATTTATCTAATTATAGATAAGAGAGAACTTATGATTCTAAATAATTTATTAAAAGCTGCTGATTTATATTTTAATCAAACACATAATTTTTTATCTTTAGCAGAAGAAGATGATGATGATGGCGGTCTTCTAAAGACCATTAGAAGTAATAAAGAATTAAATAGTTTATTTAGTCAGGCTGAAAATCAATTAATAATTATAAGAGATAGAAGTCTTGTTGCTGATATAATGAAGTGTTTTTTTGCTGCAGCGAAAGCTGTAAAAGAAAAAGCTGGATATGAAACTGTTATTGATTTAATCAAAACAGCTCTTATTGATTTAAATGCAGAATTTTCAGATGATCCTAGATATGCTAAATCAAATGCAGCAGCAGAAGAAATAGAAGCAATTTTAATAGACCTTAAAATCTATCTGGAAAACCTTCCAAAAGAAGATAAAAATCCAGCAAAAGAAAAAGAAATAAAAGAATTTATTTATTCTAAATTAAACATAGGATTGTTAAATGTAGCTAAACAAGTTTCACAAGAATTTGCACAACAAGAATCTAAACCAGAAAGTGGGGAAGGCGGCGAAGAAGCTCCTAGTGAATTTGAAAATAAATTAGAAATGGCACAAGACCCCGCAGAAAGAAGCTATAGCGTTTTCAATAAAAGAGAGTATTTTCAGTGGTCTGATTTGATAGATAAAGAAATTAAAAATTATCAAAATATTATGAATATATTTGATCCGGCTACTGAACCATTACCAGTTCAGAGAGTCAGAACCCTTATTGATTTATTAGGAAAAATTTTTAAATTATCTAAGGATATGGATACACTTCAAGATAAGGTTAATACGTATGATATTAATAGCACGGCTCCAGAAGTAGTAAAAGAAAGAGAAGATTTAAAATCTAAACAACAAGAGTTATTAACTCTAGTAAAAGAAAGAAGAAAAGAAAAAGCAACTGTAAGAAGATATTTGGCTGATAAGTCTAATAGTATTTTAGAAAAAGAATTGTTTTATTTAAACAGCAATCCTAATCTTGATAAGAATGAAAGAGGTGATTCTCAGTTTAGAAAACTAATTTTAAAATTAAAGATTGATTTAAATAAATCTTTATCTAGCAGAGATTATGGAAAAACAAAAACCAACAAAGAAAGAGCTGGTCTCTTAACCGCGCTAGAGCAAGAAAACCAAAGAAATCCAATTAACAATCAAAGATTCGTAACACCACCAGTTCAAAATATTATTACGCCAAGACAGAAAGTTATTGACAATCTTTCTAAGAAAATTACTTCAATAGAAGAAGTTACTCGTAACCTAACAGAGTTTCGTGATAAAGTAAAGCGGGGCGAATTGGGTCCTATAGCACAAAAAATATGGACTATTTTAAAGTGGATAGCTTCTAATAAAAGTGATAATGTCACCAAAGTAGTAACAAGAAATTTTTTGTACAACAAACTTATACCTGAAGTAAGAAAAGGGACAAATAATTCAACTTACTATCAAAATAATAAAGAGTCAATAGATAGATTAATCTCTCTTATCAATCAAGCAACCGCCTTAAGATCACAAAGCAATTATAAATCTAATCGATTATATATTAATATAATATCACAAATACAAATACAAAAAAATATTGTATATAGTGCTATAAGAGAAAATTTGCAGCAAGAATATAATAATTTAAATTCTCAACAAAAAGCAATTAAAGAGTATGAGGTTACTTATGGTCCTATAAGGAGATATCTAAATAACTTTTACACAGAAAGTAGCGGGGGTAATAGAGGACAATATTTTTATCATTTAACACGTGATGATGGTGATAATTATTTCTTTTATGTAAATGATGATACCGATAAATCAAATATTGAAAGTATAATTAATAAATTAAAAGAAATAGATTTATTAAATCAGTCAGAAAGTCCTGATCAAAAAATATTTCCTATTAAAATAGGAAAAATGTCCTACAATTATGAAGAAATGTTTACAGAGCTAGTTGATGAACTATCATCTGCTATAAACAGAACGAAAAGTTTTGCAGAAATAGAAGAAAATTTAAAAAAGAACATGGACTCTCTTAACTCTTCCAGATTTGAAATAGATGAAGAGACTGGCGCTGAAGAAGAAGTATCTGATATATATGTATCTAAAGGAAGAGATAATAAATACAATGTAACAATTATCAATCCTCCTGACGACACGGGAGAAAGAACAGCTTTATTAGAAAGCATAAAAGAAAAAATTATAAACCATAATAAAGAAATAGATGATCTTTCTGGTCAAAGATGGTTATCTAGTAGAAATAGAGACAAATTATCTTCTTATAGAATAAACACACAAATTAATATAAAAGGACAAAAACCAGTACAAGCCACTGAAGATAAAGATGTTCCTGCAGCACAGCCCGCCGCACCAAAAGCAGTTCCCCCAACAGCTGCTCCAAAACCAGCAAAACCAGCTGCACCAAAACCAGCTGCTGGTTCAGCATCAGCAAAAGCTATGACTCCAGAACTTATTAAAAAATTGATGGAAGAAACATTAAAAAGATACCTTGGAAATCAAAAATGAATATTAATAAAAGAAAAAATATTTTAAAAAAAATGTCTTTCCTAGATGAGGAAAACAAGTATCTAGCAAAAAATCCTGCTTTAGAAGCAGGAGAAGATCTACCTGCAGAAAAATCTTCTGCTCAAGAAGATATTCCTAATACAAATCTTCCAGATCCTATAACTCCAGCATCAGCGTTAGAAGAAATAGAAATTGTTGAACCTACAACAACAGGAACTACTAGTTATGAGCCAGATATGACTAGTATTAGTCCAGATCAAATGAGTATAATAAATGAAATATTTTTTCAAGCAATAAATGATTTTACCAATGAAAAAATAATGTCTCAAGAATTTGATCCAGAAATTGCCGAATCAGCACTACAAGAAATAAAAAGTATACTTAATCAAGGAGAACAATCAAACTTTTTAGCAGCTGCTAACAAAAAAACTAATACTTTAAAGAAGTAAAAGTTTTACAATACTTATCCCAAGACTTATCGTTTGTTAACGATTCAAATTTAAAATTAATAAACTCATTTTTGAGAGAAGGAAAATCTGCAATTCCTTCTCTCAATTCTATTTCTTCTTCTGGAACAGATCTAAATTCTATTAACTGGCGATTAATACTAAAATTAGCTCTATTTTCTTCTACATCTAGAAATTTAGATAGCAAATCTACATTTGATGCAATTTGCAAAGCTTTTTTAGGTGTTAATAACGCCGGAATATTATCCGATTTATCTCCATTTAAACACTTCCATACTACATACGGATACTCTGGAGTATCCATAAAAACCTTTTTAATAGAATTATAAATTCTACAATTCTTATACCCTCTTTGAAGTATTTGTAAGTAGTCTGTATCGTTACTGACTACTACTAAATCTTCTGTCTTTAAGTTTTCACATAATGTAGAGATTACATCATCACACTCGTAATCAGCCGCTTTCGCAATTGTAATTGGCAAATATTCTAATAATCTAATTATTTCTTTCTTAGCAGAATGAAATTTTGCCATCTCCTCTTGCTTGCTTGCTGTTTTAACAATCCTATTTGCTTTGTACTCGCTGTACAAATCGTATCTAAATTGAGGATGCCCCTCTAATACGAAAAAGCATTTGTCAGGAGAAAACATTTCAATTAATGGTCGCAAATTTCTAAAAAAATTAAATATTAAAACACAATCTTCATTAGCCTGAGAAAAACACCTACCCTCATCTAACATCCATTGTTGACCACAAGTACAATGCTGTTTTTCTTCTGCACGAAGTTTATGATTGCAATTTAACTCTAAACAACTTTCATGGACTTGCTTCTTAAATCCAAAATTAATATTGGCTCGCCAAATAAAATTCAAACCATCAATTAATAAAATTTTATCCATTTTAAATAAAATGCCCCCAAACTAAGGGAACATTTCCTAAAAAATTAAATCATTTAATCTTAAATGAAGAGAATACTTCCAGACAAATATCTTCTACTAAAGGATCATCAGTAGTTCCGCCACAAGATAATCCATAAGCAAAATTATTCTTAGTAGTTACCCAATTTAATATTGTAACCTTATCTTTACTAGCTTCTATTTCTAGAAACTTCTGAGCATTAGAATATAAATCTCTAGTAGATACTATCTCTGCGCCAGTAGCTCGAATACCTCTCATAGAATGAATTACATACTCATCATATGATCCCGGAAAAGGCTCCGTAGCTAATACCAGTACTACACTAACAGGCTCTTCTAACAAACCTGTTAAGGCAATATCTTTTTCTGTAGAAAAAGTAATTTGCATTTGAAATGGTACTGATAGCTCCCAGCTATCTTTGCTAATTGTTTTTTTGCTTTCTACTGGGGTTGGAGGTGCAGCATCCTCCAACCCAGCATCTTCTACATTACCAGCATCCAAAGTAGTAGAAGCATCAGGAATCACTGGTACGGGTCTATTATGACAAGAGGTGCATGATGAAAACATCAAAATACAAATCATTGTTGCGATTGATGTAAAACTTGCTGCTAATACTACTAAAAAATTATTTTTCATCAAATACCTCCTATTATATTAGATAACTTTATTTATTATATCAATCTTCGTCTAGATCAGTTAGATCTGTATCTGTAGACTCAGAAGTATCTACAGATGCAGATGCAGATGCAGATGCAGATGCCTCAATCTTTTCTTTCATTTGCTTTTTAGCGGCTTCTTTAAGAAGCAGGGCTTGCTGCTTCTTTTGCTTATCAGCGGCTCGCATAATCCCGCCACGAGCCCCGCGAGTCACATGCCAATCTGGATTATTACGAACATAATAGCGAACAACTGCATCTGCTTCTTTTAACTGCTTTTCATTCCAGTTAAAACGAGCGGTCAACATACTTAGTAATGCAGGAAATTGCAGATTTGTATCTGCTGACCAGTCATTTAAAATCTCTTCTGTAGCAAGAAAAATAACTGAAAGACGATCTAGTACATGATTAACGTTTGTGTTCATATTTTTCACCCTTTGTAATGAATTGTTCAATTTTGCAATTAAAAATTAAATAAGCATAAGTGCCAACCGCAGCAATTATACCAAATATAAAAGCTATGTTTTTACCTAAATATAATAATGAAAAGAAAAAATGTGCAGAAACAAGATAAGTAATAAGGACATTGAAAGCTGTCATACACATAATTAAAAATAATTTATTTATAATAATTAAAATTCGCATTTTTATTTATGGTACAACGATCAAAATCAATTAATTTAAAATTATTATTCTTGTCTTTCATGATATTTCTAGGATGAATATCATTATGACTAATTGAAACATTATTCAAATTTTCACAAAATAGTATAATCTTCTCAGAAGAGAAGTCAAGCCCCAGTCTCAGACCAGAAAGCATTTCTTTTATTTTTAAGATTGAAAAATTTTTCTTTGCATTTCTATCTTCATGGGATAAGATGCTGTGAAAAACTTTTTTCTCATCTTCTGATATTTTAGATAGCTTTTCCATCACATAATAATACAAAATATACTTTTGCTTAGAACCATCATACATATCACGACTATATTCTCCTAAATAGTCGTGCTCGTACACTTGTGCGTATGCAAGTGGCTTTTTATTAGCGATATATGACAATATCTTATCAATGTTTTGATAATCACTTTTTAGAGAATTATTAAAGTAATCAAATTTTACACAGAACTTAATTACTTTATTTTCTTCATTCTGCAATGAAAACACTTGACCATCTGCGCCAATACCAATCTCTGCGCCAATTAAATGATTAGTGTGACAACTATTCTGATTAATTAATTTAAGTACCTGCATAAATAACATAAAAGCCTGGGTTTACCAGGCTTTTATTCTTTTAATTTGAAAGATAAATCAACCAGAGACAGGGGTTACTGTCACTGAACCTGTGCTATCTAGCTTTGGCTCTACTACACGAGGAGTAGCTGGCTTTACCACTCTTTTTACTGGCTTCTTAACTGACTTCTTTGTTGATTTCTTGCCAGAAAGCTTCTTAGCAGGGGCTTTCTTTACTGGCTTCTTAACTGACTTCTTTGTTGTTTTCTTGCTAACTTTAGCTGAACCTTTAGTTGATTTAACAGGCTTTTTGACTGATTTCTTAGTTGATTTGGTTGGCTGCTTTTTAGCAGAGGTTTTCTTTGACTTGGTGCTTTTGGTTGACTTAACTGACTTCTTAGCTGCTAATTGAACTGACATAATTAAAATCTCCTTAAATAATTTGAATGTTTGATGAAGAACATCTTCATACAAAATTTAACATGAATAATATAACACTATCAAACGTTAATTAACTGCAATCGTCGCTTAACGTTATTTTTTCTTACACCATGCGCTTCAAATGCAATACCAAAATTATTTTCATAAAGACGATCTGCATTGAAACAAAGACGACATTCTGTACAACCAATTTCCTTGCCACCAGGACTGGTTTGCGCAGGACATGGAATATACTTTACATCAGACCCAGGCAAAGTAAATGCCTTTGGTGAAGAAAATTCAGATACTACAATTGCTGGGGCATAGCCTTGCTTTCTAGCCTCTACAGCATCTTCTGGCTTGTCAATTGATGCCAATACAGATACATGACTCCATGTAGATCTATGGACGTTCATCCAAGCATGGGTATAGGTCCAACAGTCACCGCCACCACGCTTTTTCCAACGACCTACTGAGCTATTAATTAGCTTAGTACCTTTTACAGTCCTAGAGTCTCCAGATACATGCAAACGCATATCACGACCCAAAGGAACGTTTTTACCATTATAAGATTGATCAATAGCTTGAGCTTCTTGTCTTGCTACTTGTAGTGCGGTCAAACCTACTGCATCAGTATCAAGGCGACGAACAGTAAAACCCACATATGAATTCTCAGCATAACAACCATTGCCGTTTTTGAGTTGACATGAAGTAGGGCAGCTGCCCTTGATAGAAACATATGTACTGTCAACAGGGCGATTACCCAGCTTGGTATTCTGAGAATTAGAAACATACTTAGCTACGGACATATAAATACCTAAATCGTTAAGATGTTAATTTTAACTGCGGTGAATTTAGCAAAAATAAAAGGGATGCTGCGTACTTGTTTCAACAATAAGATTAAAAATCTTATCTGCGTTTTTTCCAAAGTTTCAAGATTGCTGCTTTTGTATGGTGCTGAAAAATACTTATTTCCGAAGAGTTTCATATTTTTCTAACCATAAAACATCGCGTTCCCCAACGCGAGCTTTTGTTCTTTCAGAACTCTAAGCAAGAGAAGATTTACGGTAATGACTCCGTTATTCATGGGTCTATCTTACCCACTAGCAGAGAATTACTCTGCGTTAAGTTTAAAGAAATCTACAATAGAGTGCATAATGATTCCGCTTGCAGTTCCTACGTTTAAACTTCTAACTGAACCATATTGTTCAATATATACCATTTTGTCACATAATTTTTGCATAGTAGGCGTCAATCCTACTCCCTCTTCTCCAAAAATTAATAATGTGTTCTTCTCCCAATTATGTGAAGAAATGGAAACAGACCCAGCAATATTATCCACACCCACAAACACATACTTATCTTTCAATGTAAGTAACTGTTCTATTGTAGCTATCCACTGAACATCACTATAATTATGAACGCCACAAGTGCCTCGACGATCAAATTTTTTATTCCCAACATAGAAAATTTCTCGTGCATTAAAAGCATTAGCATTCCTAATGATTGTTGCAAGATTAAAATCTCCAATCACATTTTCACAAAGAATAGCATATGGAAACGCTGTCTCTGCTAACTTAGCCTTAATCTCCGCCGTTGTCAAGTGTTTAAAATGATCAACAACGTTATAAGTCCAAGATGCTAAATGCTCATTTTTATTAATTAAAGCTGCTTGATGCAAAGGCGCATCAAGCAGTAAATTAGGAGTTGTTGTATTTTTTTCCTTCATATTATGAAATTGACTTCATTGTCGGAAATAGAATTACATCTCTAATAGAAGCTGCATTAGTAAGCAACATAAACAATCGATCTAGTCCAATTCCAAATCCAATGGCAGGTGGCATACCATACTGCAAAGCAGTTACATAGTCAGCATCAAAATCCATTGCATCCTTACTATTATCTGTAAGCTGTTCCTTAAAGCGAAGCTCTTGTTCTGTCGGATCATTTAACTCTTGAAATGCATTGCATAATTCACGACCATCTACGAACAATTCAAATCGATCACAGAAAGATGAGTTACTATCCTTAGATCTCGCCAAAGGACAAATATCCTTTGGATAGTCAGTAATAAATACAGGTACAGAATACCTGTCATCTGGTGTGCGATAATCCTGAGTTAAAAAAGGCTCAGCCATATATTCAAAGAAAGTACAAATAACTTGACCCATAGACTTAGCCTTAGTTACTTCTGACCACATCTCTTCCATATCAATCTTCCGATTTACATGATGAGACAACTGCTCATAACTAACTCCAGACTTAGTAATGTGAAGCTTTACCCCTAGCTTCTCAGCGGCATTATGTACTGCTTGAAGCATAGTAAGCTGTACTGTATTAGTAAATGTAAATGTTCTATTTTCCTTCCACGCAAGATAAATTGGAAGAATGTTCTTTGGTAGATGCTTTTCCAAATACATTTCCACATGCGCAAACATGCTAGTGGTTCTTTCGATTAGCTTTGGAAA
>JACCDP010200963.1_pt1 | contig 10835 bp, 11 predicted proteins | sample 7445841 | NCBI WGS metagenome assembly JACCDP01 (sample SAMN15323441, study PRJNA562643) | freshwater metagenome | isolation source: river surface water | place: USA:Blue River Watershed | collected 2017-08-17
GGTACGGCTGGGTCAGAAACCGAAAATGAAGCGAATGCGGTGGCAGGAACACTGATGAGAAAGTTTAAAGACTTGCATCCTGAAGCATTTACTGAAGTGTTTAACGTTGGTCCTTGGGGGTTCCACACGAATATGGAAGATAAACTAGACAAGATTACGTCCATCGCACAAACTGGAAAACCAGACAAGGTAGACGAACAATATATTGACGGATATACCGCAAAGTTGTTGGTGACCGTCATGCACAAACTCACCCCAGAGAACAAAGAAAAGTTCATCAACGAATCAGTTGATAAGATGGTCGCAATAGCATACAAAATGGTAACCAGATGAAAACGTTGTTTGTTACCGATTTCGATGATACATTGGCAAAAACGGACGCAAGTGTGTATGTGACATCAGGCGATGGAACAAAACACACCATGTCTCCAGAAGAGTATGCGGTATACGAACCAAAACAAGATGATACCTTTGATTTCTCTGAATTTGAACATCTAAAAAATCCACGTGCCGTCACACGGTTTACAGATTTACTAAAGCGCGTAATTGGTGGAAAAAAGGCGGACAAGGTAGTGGTATTGACTGCCCGCGGCCACACCAAACCTATTGCAAAGTTTTTACAAGCAATGGGAATTACGTCTGGTGTGTCTATTGCGGCATTAGGTGATTCTAATCCAGAACGTAAGGCAAACTATATTGAGAAACACATCAATGATGGATTTACCCGTGTACTGTTTGTAGACGATTCGCCAAAAAATATCGACGCGGTGGACAAGCTAAAAACAAAGTATCCAGATGTCAAACTATTGACACATAAAGTAGATACCCATAAAGAAAAAACAGAACCTATTGATACGGGTAGCAAAAAATCATCATCCAAACCTGTTCAATCGCCAAAAGTTACCAAACCAGACCTAGAAAAAGTATATCGGACAAAGATAACCAACCCAAAGACTGGAAAGCAGGTGTTGGTATTGACCGCATTGAAGAACAAGGACCACCCAATGCACAAACATGCGATGGGAATGGTCGCACAAATGGCACGACAGAAGAATCCAAACAACTAAGGAGGTTGTATGTACGTTGAAGTAAAAGGTGAAAAGCAGGCAGATTTGGACCGCGCACTCCAACAATTCACGAAACAAGTCAAGAAGGCCGAATTGATGGAAGACTTAAAGAAGAAAGAATTCCATATGAAGAAGTCTAAGAGGCTAATGAAAAAACGTCAAGATGCCCATCGTCGTAGAAAACGAGATGAGAGTAAGGCGCAAAAGAAGCAAAATAATACATTTTAACTAAAAAATGATGTTTTTAAAAACACAGTAATATATATTAACTAGTACACCTCTATTGGGGTGTGATTTTGTTGTATAAAATTATTTGTTAATGACTCTCAATAGTCATTCAATTCTCATAGGAGAGCACTAGTATGGCAAAAGTGGAAATCACGAACAAACTCCTAAAGGAAGCAATCGCAGATGCAGAAGCAGTACGTAAGACTGCAATTGAAAACGCAAAGCTTTCATTAGAAGAAACGTTCACACCCCAAATCAAGTCCATGCTTTCACGCAGACTTCGCGCTGAAGCAGAAGGTACGGAACCTGATGAAGAAGAAAAGGACGTAGAAACACAAGAAGCACCAGAAGAAAAGGAAGCACCAACCGCCCCAAAGGCAGCCGCACCATCCGCTGCACCTAAGATGGAAACTGCAAAAGAAGTTCCACATCAAGACGGTGAAGCAGAAGGAGGTGAATTCGCAGATACTTCCGCTATCGGCTCATCAGACAACAAGGAACCATCAGCTGATGCATTTGACTCAGCCGAAGATGATACCAGTGGTGAAGCTCCAGCAGACAGTGAAACCGATTGGTACGATGATTGGACCGAAGCTGATTTTGACCTTGACGAAGTAATCAAGGAACTTGAAGAAGATATGAAGGCATTTAGTAAGCCTGAAGAAGAGGAAGAAGGCGAAGAAGAAGGTGAAGAGGAAGAAGCTGGTGAAGAAGAAGGCGAAGAAGAAAAGCCTGAAATGGAAGCATACCCAGACGAAGATCCTGCCGCAGGTGCAAAGGCACCACAAATCCCACCTAAGACTTCAGCCATCGGAACCAAGGAAGGTGCAGCAGACCTAAGTAAGTTTGTCGCAAATCCAGCAGAACCAAAGGTTGAAGACGAAACTGGTATGGATATGGCACCAGATATGAATGGTCACGAAGAAGGCGAAGGTGAAGAAGAGCTAGATTTAGAAACGATTCTCAGAGAATTGGAAGCCGAGGATGAAAAGAAGAAAGTAGATTCCGAAAAAATGGCTGCCCTTGAGAAAGAGCTTGCAGAATACAGAACCGCGTTAAAATTGGTTCGTGAAAAGCTCAATGAAGTCAATCTTCTAAACGCAAAATTGTTATATACCAACAAAATCTTCCGTAAGGACGGTTTGACCAATGAACAAAGAGTTTCTGTAGTAGAAAATTTTGACAGAGCATCAACTGTTCGCGAAGTCAAGATGGTGTATACAGTTTTAGTAGAAACACTAACTTCAGCAGCAAAGGCAGTAAAGACAACAAAGTCAGGAAAGAAAGTTGTCGCGGAAGGATTAGCAAGTAAGGTAATCCCATCCACAGCACCAAAAGCAGAACCAGTCGCAGTCATTGCAGAAAACGCAGTGGCTCGTAGATTGCAACAACTCGCAGGAATCATTTCATAACTCATAGGAGATAAGCATGTCAGACGTAACTACACTTATCAACGAATCTAACCAAGCTCATAAGGTGATCGTTGAACAATCCCGCAAGCTAGCAGGCAAGTGGGAAAAGTCAGGCCTTCTTGAAGGCCTAGCAGGAACTGAAAAGCAAGGTATGGCAGTAATGCTTGAAAACCAAGCATCACAACTTCTTTCAGAAGCATCAGTAACCAACGGTGCAGGCACCTCTGGTGAACAGTGGTCAGGTGTCGCACTTCCATTAGTCCGTAAGGTCTTTGGAAGTATCGCAGCAAAGAATTTCGTATCAGTCCAACCAATGAACCTTCCTTCTGGACTTGTGTTCTACATGGACTTTAAGTACGGAAACACTCGTTTGGGCTTTACCGCAGACGAATCACTCTACGGTGCTGATAACACCACCGTTCCATCACAATTCCGTGGATTCAGTAACACTGATACCGGTGGTTTGTATGGCGTAGGACGTTTTGGATACAGTATCAATGATACTTCTTCATTGTCATTCTCTGCAACTACACAGTCAGTATCATTTGCAGACGTAAATTACAACCAAGACTATATTGCAACTGGTTCATACCGTAAGTTCTCCATCACTGCAGCAACTCTTGCTAACGCAGATTTCCTAGCAGTACGTTCCTTCCTACCATCTGGTTCAGGCGTCAACTTCGCAACCAACGTTGTACCTGAATTTACTAAGTATGACGGTACAAACGTTACCTTCATCGTCAGTGGTTCATTGACCTCAGTACTTACTGGTGTAAGTTACGTCAAGCTCCCAACCGACAGTACCCGTGGTGACTTCGAAGATCGTGATGGTTCAGTAAGTAACTTGAACATTCCACAGATTGATTTGGAACTTCGTTCTGAAACCATCGTGGCAAAGACTCGTAAGTTGAAGGCAGTCTGGTCACCAGAACTTGCACAAGACTTGAACGCATACCACAGTGTTGATGCAGAAGCAGAATTGACCGCAATGTTGAGTGATTACATCTCAACGGAAATCGATCTTGAAATCCTTGACATGTTGGTACAAGCTGTTCCAAGTATCACCACTGAATACTGGTCAGCACAAGTTGGAACTGTTTACAACCCAGCAACACAAGCGTTCGCAGCATCATCCTTCACTGGAACTGCATGGACTAACATGACTTGGTACCAGACCCTTGGTCAGAAGATGCAAAAGGTCAGTAACAAGATTCATCAGTTGACCATGAGAGGCGGAGCAAACTTCGCAGTCGTATCACCAACCGTTGCAACAATCCTCGAAACCATTCCAGGATTCGCAACTGGAACCGATGGCGACAAGATGGAATTTGCAGGTGGCGTAAGTAAGGTTGGTTCATTCCAGAACCGCTTCACCATTTACAAGAACCCATACATGAAGGAAAACATCATGTTGATGGGCTTCCGTGGAAGTAACTTCCTCGAAACTGGTGCAGTATATGCTCCTTACATCCCACTCATCATGACCCCATTGGTCTATGATCCAAACAACTTCACCCCACGCCGTGGTGTGATGACCCGTTACGCTAAGAAGGTTGTACGTCCAGAATTCTTCGGTAAGATCTACATCGAAAGTCTCGGATTAGTATAATCTGATTAAGTAACTGGTGGGAATAACTAGGGTGGCCGAAAGGTCACCCTTTTTATTTCTATTTATCCAAAACTAGAGTTAATGTGTAAATAAAACTATTTATTACTAGTCCTTTACTAGAGAGTAATATGGAAACACAAGAACCAATTTTTTACGATGGAAGTCCAAGTAATCCAGTAGGTATTACTCCTTTTGGTTTTTACGATGCCGATGCACAATTCCAATCCGATGCTCCAAAAGCAGCAGAATGGGTAGCACGTAAATTGGGATATCCTGTTGTAGAGGTTGAGTTGATTGATAAACAAATTTACGCATGTTTTGAAGAGGCCATTTCGGTATATGGAAATCAGGTTAATCAATTCAATGCCCGTGAATATATGATGGCGTTACAAGGTTCAACCACAACGACTTCGGCAACTCAACGTAACATCATAGGGTCATCAATACCACAGTTGGTGAGTATTGCAAGTGATTATGGAACAGAAGCATTATCTGGTGGAAATGTAACCGTAAAACGTGGATGGATATCTGCCTCAGCTGGGCTACAAACATACGACTTAAAAACACTATGGGCAGACCCATATGAATCTGGTTCTGCAATAGAAATTCGTCGTGTATATCATTATATGCCACCAGCCATAGCTCGTTACTACGACCCATTCGCAACCACGGGTCTTGGTTTAACGAACTTGATGAGTGAATTCGGATTTGACGGATACTCCCCACCAGTTACATTCGTGATGATGCCAGCATACGAAGACTTGCTTCGTATTCAAGCAATTGAAATTAATGATATGATTCGTAAGAGTCAATTTGGATTTGAAATTTCCAATAACATCATCAGATTCTCTCCTATATTCAAGGATAATAAAACAGTATATTTCGACTATATTGTAACAAAGGATAAGAAGGCGGGATTATTGCAGTCGGGGTCTAATATCGCGAGTGACTTGTCAAATGTCCCATATACCCATATAACTTACGCAAACACCAACGATATGTCCAAGACCTGGATATACAAATATACCCTAGCTTTGGCCAAAGAACTGTTGGGTATCATTCGTTCTAAATTTTCAGAAATCCCGTACCCAGATGGAGAAATCAAACTGGACGGAGAACTTCTAAGAAGAGAAGCAATAGAAGAAAAAGAGTCTCTTATCAAAGAACTTCGTGAAACATTAGAAGAAACTGGCATGCAAGCACAGATGAAGAAACAAATGGAAAATGCCAAAGCAATGCAAGAAGTATTTCGTAATATTCCATCTCTCATTTATATAGGTTAATCCATGGCAAGATTTGTCACACAACGTGATTTTGAATTTATCCAACACATTACTCGGGAATTAATTGATGAAACGATGGATGTGGCGGTTATACTATACAAAATTGTCGTCGGATCCACCACAGTTAATATCTACGGAGAAAGTGCAACAAAACCACGGTATACTCCTGTAAAAGTAAATGCGATAGTTAAATACGATAAAAATACTTTGGAACGCGACGAAGGGTTTGGTGTTAACCAAGACCAACAGGTAGAATTTAGGTTTGCTCGTCGTATGTTACAAGAGGTAAATACCTATCCAGAAATAGGTGATATTGTGGGTTACAATAATCACTATTATGAAGTGCACAATATCACGGAAACACAACTAATTGCAGGTAAACCTGGATTTAATACCGCAATTATTTGTATGGCACACTTGACTCGTCGCACAAGTATTGACATTGAGGAGGCACCAGTATGACCTTTGATCCAGATTTGAGCGAACCAACAAAAGTTGTAACAGACAACCAACAATCTCCTCGGGTGCAAGGTCGAGGAAACGACACACAGAATGATGCACCTGCAATTAAAATTACACTGGTTACAATAGACAGTGCGATTATTAATTACCTATCAACACGTATAAAACCTATTGTCAACCAACAAGGAGTACAAGTACAAGTGCCAATATTATATGGTACTCCTGAACGTTGGAAAAGTGTACAACGGGACGGTATTCTTCGAGATTCTGTCGGTAAAATTCAATTACCAATACTGATGCTCAGACGAACATCAATGAAAAAGACTACAATAAATTCCCCAGTGAACAAGTATTATGATCGTGAGTTTAGTACGGGATGGAATCGCAGAACTCCGTATGACCAATGGAATATAATAAACAGGATTACACCAAGTAAGGAATATTTCAACACAACCGCTTCCCCAGATTATTACGAAATTACATATAAAGTTTTGGTGTGGACTGAGTATATGGAACAAATGAATTCTGTCATAGAAAGTATCTCATTTGAAAGTGATGAATTTTGGGGAGAACCAAACCAATACAAATTCCGTACAATTATCAAGGCATTTGAAACATTGTCGGAATTACCCAACACATCGGATAGATTGGTCCGCACACAGTTCGATATGACCGTGTATGGATACCTACTTCCTGATTCCCAATTAGATGAGGGGCACAATAGAGGATTGGTTACTAAAAAGAGATATGGGGTTAAAAAAATCGTAACTTTTACTGAAGTAGAAGGTCAATAATTGATGTTTAGATAAAAAAACGTATATTTATAATACGAGATGTATTACAACCAAGAGGTTACCGTGACACGTATAAATGATGAAGATTTGGAAGAGATTAACGTTCTCCGAAACAATTTGGCTAATGTGGTGTCCGATACAGGACAACTCACATTACAAATTGAACTTATGGAATTTGATATTGGTGAGTTGAAGAAACAAATACAAGAACAAACCAATAAATTTAAAGAATTGTTGAATCAAGAGCAAACATTAATTAAACGGTTATCTGACAAGTATGGCGCCGGACAAATCAATTTTGAAACTGGTGAGTTAATCTTAGAAAAATAAACAAATTTAGTTTGGAGAATACCGTATGGCAGAAAGAATCGTGTCACCAGGCGTCTTTACGCAAGAACGTGACCTATCATTCCTTCCACAAGGAGTTGCCGAGATTGGCGCGGCGTTTGTTGGTCCAACCACAAAAGGACCAGCATTTATCCCTACTCTAGTTCAAGGACTTAATGGGTTCGTAACCACATTTGGTGAACCTGATGGTACTTCGTACATGGGATACACTGTTAAAAATTATTTACAAGAAGCAGGCTCAGCTACGATTGTTCGTGTGTTGGGATTGGGTGGATATTCCACTACAGTCGCAACAATATACGCCAGTGGTTCAGCAGGAAACAAAGTATTTGCCATTCTCCACCCAACCGTGTCGGGAAGTACAATATCTAGTGTAGCAGTTGGTGGAACTACTTCAAGTTTTAGTCTTGTCGTAAGTAGTTCTGGTACTATACATACCTCTGCAAGTGGATTGAGTGTCAACGAAACAAATGCCTCATTCATCTCGGCATACTTTGGTACAAACCCAATGGCCAAGAGTAATACAATTCCTGCATATGTGTACGCAGTATTCCCAGATGCAATCAGTCAAGCAGGTTCGTTTGCAGGTGAAACAGTACATTTCACCGCAGTGACCAGTAGTCTCAGTCTTTTAACACAATATGATAATGCAACTACCCCATGGATTCGTTCACAAACCATCGGTGGTCAAAAGTATAATTTGTTCAAAGTACATACATTAAGTGATGGCACAGCCGCAAGTAGACAAATTAAGATTTCTATTATCGGTATTTCTCCAAGTAAAAATTCTGATAGTAATTATGGTACATTCGCACTCTTAGTTCGTGACTTTAATGATACGGATGTATCACCTAATGTACTCGAACAATTCAGCAACTTAAACTTTGATCCAACCAGTCCAAATTATATCGCACGAGTTATTGGTGACAGTGTACCAACATACGATTCCACCACAGGATTGGTTACATATGAAGGAGATTACCCAAATCTTTCAGAGTATATTCGTGTTGAAATGAGTCCGAATATTATTCCAGATACGTCGGTACCATATGGATTTGCCGCATTGAACTCAGTATTCAGTTCAAGTGCAGCAGAAGTAGCAAGTGGTTCATATGTCAACAGTCGTTGGACCAGTGCAAGTGTCGCAGGATATGATGCAACAAATGCAGTCGGACCTAATAGTAATTATTATGGATTCAATTTTGAAAATACTACAGCAGAATCGTATTTGGCGCCAATAATTGGTACAAATACAGTTGGTTTAGAATTCAATATTGAAAATCTTGCAACAAACGAAGTAAATGGTAGTGCAATAAGTCTTACCAGTAGCGACTCTGATGATTATCGTCGTTTCTCCGTTCCATTCCAAGGAGGATTTGACGGATTCAAACCAAATAGAGAAATTGCATTGGGTGGTTCAATAAGAGCAGTAAATACCCAAGGATTCAATCTACAAAATGCATCAACATCTGGGTCAGTTGAATACAAACGAGCATTGAACCAGTTAAGTAATGCCGATGCGGTAGATTTCAACCTTCTAGTCATTCCAGGCGTAATTTATTCGCAACACAGTTATATCGCACAGAGTGCAATTGATATTTGTGAAGCTCGTGGTGATTGTTTCTACATTCTCGACCTTGATACACTAAATGCAACCATTACATCGGTAACTACTCAAGCAGGACTTTTGGATACCAATTACGCAGCGGGGTACTACCCATGGGTCCGTGTTCTAGATGATATCACAGGAACATTTATCTGGGCACCACCATCAGTCGTACTTCCAGAAGTTTACAAGTACAGTGACAATGTTGGCGCAGAATGGTTCGCACCCGCAGGGTTGAATCGTGGTGGAATCCCAGGCGCGATTGGTGTCAAGACACGTTTAACTCAAGCACAACGTGATACCTTGTATGAAAGTAAGGTCAATCCAATTGCACAATTCCCAGGCCAAGGTATCAGTGTTTGGGGACAAAAGACATTACAACGTCGCGCATCGGCACTTGACCGTGTAAACGTTCGTCGTCTTCTTATTACAGTTAAGAAGTACATTGCAAGTTCAGCACGTTACTTGGTATTCGAACAAAATACTGAAGCTACCCGTAACCGTTTCTTGAACATTGTCAATCCATACCTTGCAGGTATCCAACAACAATCTGGATTGACGGCATTTAAGGTGGTTATGGACGAAACCAATAACACCCCAGATGTCATTGACCGTAACATCTTACAAGGTGCTATCTATCTCCAACCAACACGTACCGCAGAATTCATCAAGTTGGATTTCAACATTCTCCCAACTGGTGCAACCTTCGATACAATCTAACCAGTTTTTTCTGTACCTACTATTTATTTAAAGTACCAATCTATATCTGGAGAGCCATATGGCACTTGTAACAGAGCAGGAACTATTCTTTACCGCATTTGAACCAAAAACAGCAAATCGGTACATTATGTATCTTGATGGAGTACCATCATATCTTATCAAGAAAGCAGATCGTCCAAAGTTAACTCAAGAACCTAAGAAGCTTGATCATATCAATCTTCAACGATATATCAAAGGAAAGAGTACATGGGATTCAATGAATCTTGAATTGTTTGACCCTATCGTACCATCAGGCGCACAGGCCGTAATGGAATGGGTTCGTCTTCACCACGAATCAGTAACAGGTCGCGACGGATATGCAGAATTTTACAAAAAGGATATTATCATCAACGTACTTGGTCCAGTAGGTGATAAGGTTGAAGAATGGATTTTGAAGGGATGCCAAATCACCAAGGTTGAATTTGGTGAAATGGCGTGGGAAAAGGATGACCCAATGACTATCTCGCTCAGTATCCAACCAGATTATTGCATCTTGAATTACTAAGCAGTAGTAAAACACAACAACCCCACAGTAAAATGTGGGGTTTTTTGTTATATACCGAAGATTTATGATACTTATATAAAGGTGTATTTTTTCAGAGAGAAACTATGGCAGAAATTACTCAATTCGATATTGGTCAAGGGGAAACATTCAAAATATTGACCACGTTAGAAAACATTGATACGGGTGGGTATTTAGATATCAGTGGTTATACGTTTTCTGGTCAAGTTCGTGAAAATTATTCTACTGATGAAGTAGCGGCATCTTTTACCATTACAAAACTTGCACCACAAGAATCGGGTAGTCTCTATATAGAGTTGACTCCCACCGATACGTCTGCTCTTACCCAAAGAAAGTACGTATATGATGTCAAAATGACCAGTGGTTCAATTACCAGACGCATGCTTGAGGGGTATTTTGTAGTACGTCCAGCAGCTACGAGATAATACATGAGTAATTTTATAGTCAATACCGATGTACCAAATATTCGGGTTGTTATCCGTGAAGGTGACCAGTATAATATAAACATGATACCAACTAGTGTTACGACTACTCGTTCGGGGTCGTTTAATACGTATGCTGACTTGGCAGGACAGGTAGTTACCGCTTCATACGCACTAGTTGCACAAACCGTCATCGGTTCTATCGAATCGGCAAGTTGGTCGGCATACGCGGTTACAGCATCATATGTATCGGGCGCAGCAAGTAGTTGGGATACTATCGCAAATAAACCAGATGGGTTGGTATCTAGTTCTACGCAAGCAA
>JACCDP011450301.1_pt1 | contig 10834 bp, 9 predicted proteins | sample 7445841 | NCBI WGS metagenome assembly JACCDP01 (sample SAMN15323441, study PRJNA562643) | freshwater metagenome | isolation source: river surface water | place: USA:Blue River Watershed | collected 2017-08-17
AATTGGGGTGAGGTACAAAACCCACAAAAATCTCCCTACACAATCCCATTCTCTTTTAGCTTTACTTCCGAAAGTCCTGTGATTCGAATGATTTGTTCAAGATTGAAGCCTTCTTCAATCATTTTCCGAGCGGTTTCGATCTTGGTTTCAAGTTTGCCTTCTAACTTGCCCTTCAACTCACCTTCCTCTCTACCTTTTTCTATACCATCTTCTAAAGCCCTTTCGTACGCAGTTAAAACTTTTCTTCCCATAATTGCCTCCTCTAAAAAAGTATTATCTTCTGTCCTAGATCTAAAAATATAGTCCAACATTTCCTCTTCCAAATCAATTCTTTTTGAAATTTCCATAGAATTTAAAATTTCCCAAATTCTATTCCAGCCTTCTATAAACTCATCCCAGGGATCTCGAATGATTTTCAGAAGCAACATTCCAGCCCTCATCTCAGGAGACTTAAACACATCCAAAGGTTCTTTTTTTCCAAGATCAAAAATCAAAATCTCCTGTCGATTTTCAGACAGAATTGGATTAGATAGTTTCCTTTCTTCTTCTATCTCCCTTTCAGGATCCCAATTATCCAATCCTTGGTAAAACAATATGGGAATGATAGAGGTTAGTTTTCCAAACTCCTTCTTCTGCCACTTGTGAATGATTTTTTTATATTTCAATATCTGAATATCAAAATCATTGGCTTTCCTAGACTTAGGGTTCGACACTACTTTCTTGTAGTACAATGCTTATCTTATTAAGCTCACCCACCGGACATTACCTTTTAGAATCCCGAATGGGGATTTCATAGAGAATGTCATACAGTAGTTTCTTTCTTCTATAATAGATTTCTTGGATAGAAACAATATTATCTAAATCCAAGAATTCCACTTTTTCCCCTAGAAGAAACTGAAAGAATTCAATCGCACAGTCTATTCTTTGAAATAAGAGTTTCCAGAAAATATCATGGTAGTCGGGCATTTTAGCCTCCTACATAGATATGTATAAAAAAGTGAATGAGTGAACGAAATTTTTGAAAAAAAATTGAGGGGTCTAAAAAAAATGAAGACGATTTGGAATTATCACTAGATGTATACCAGTAACTCTAAAATTATCCTTCTCTAAGCTTCTTCCCTATATACCTTGTAATGAAAATAAACCACTAAACATACGTTGGGTGAGCGGAGACGAATCCCAACCCTACATGACCCTATTTCCCCTAAACTTTATTTCCGAGAGTCTTACTTATCTCTCATACTTTGGGTAAGCAGAGTGCTAGATTCTCTGATTGGGTTTAAGTTATTAATTCAAAGCATAGCTCATTTATTTTCTAAGTTTATATTTATTTCATGAACTACAAATTCTGTGTGTTTTTGTATCGCACTTTTTAAACTTATAGAAATTAATTTCAAGATTAAATCAGAGAAGAATCCCTTGCTGTAGAGTGTCATTGATCTTTCAAATTTAAATCCATATTCCATCTTTCTTAACGCCCACTCTTCTATAAAGAAAGGAGAAAAGAAAGATAGTGGCTTGGAAAAATCGAACATTTTTATTTTTAAATACGAATCTTTTTTATAATCAATGATTTCTTCTTTATGGGAGGATCCATCCGAGTTTTCAACCTGTATGAGAGAACCAATGATTGACTCTGACTTTACGATATAATTTGCATTTTTTATACCAGGGATTATTCCAAAACCTTTAAAATCGCTCCACTTTTCAATTTGCATAAAGGAATCAAAAATATAGCACGGTTCTTGGTGGTAGGTAACCTCAACTGTAAATGTTATCGAACCACTCATCCTGACTTAAATAAAGTAACAAAAATTTCCTCTTCCAAATCAATCTTTTTTGATTCTTCCATAAAAGGCTTTGAAAATTATTTTTTCATTTCTTCTTGACCCTAAACAGTTACTTAAAAATATGATTTTGAGAATAAATTTCAAAATCAAAATTGGATAAGAATGAAAATAATCATATTTTTTTTAATAGGTATTAAAGCCATTTTCTCCCAGGATTCTTTCCTCCCCGAAAAGAATGATAAGCAAAATGATCCCAAAAAAGGGGAAATCCGAGTTCGTTCAGAGAGGACTTTTTCGGGTATCAAGTACATGCAGGATATAGAGGGAACTTCTATCATGGCTGGAAAAAAAAATGAAGTATTGGATCTCACAAAACTCAATGCAAATTTAACTACAAACAATAACCGCCAAGTATATGGAAAAATCCCAGGAATTTCAGTTTGGGAAAATGATGGTTCAGGAATACAAACAGGTGTTTCCACCCGTGGACTCAGTCCAAACCGAGCATGGGAATTTAATGTCAGACAAAATGGTTACGATATAGCCTCAGATCCCTTTGGGTATCCGGAAGCATACTACACACCTCCATTGGAGGCTGTTGAAAAAATTGAAATAGTACGGGGGGCAGGTGCTCTCCAGTATGGTCCGCAGTTTGGAGGACTTCTCAATTATGTTATAAAAAAAGCAGATCCCAATCGACCTTTTTCGGTAGAAACCCGACAGACAGGCGGATCTTACAACCTCTTCAATTCCTTCAATTCAGTGAGTGGGACTTCTGGCAAATTTAGCTACTACGTATTTTTTCACCATCGTTCCTCAGATAGTTGGAGAAAGGATTCAGAGTACAAGACACAAACAGGTTTTGTGAATATGAGCTATCAGTTCACTGAAAAGCTGAAGATGGGAATAGAATTTACTCGTTCGCAATTTATCAGCAAGCAAGCTGCAGGATTAACTGATAATCAGTTCCAATTTGATCAGGCACTCTATAAGGAGGGTGTTGAAATCAATCCAAGACAATCCAATAGATCAAGAAATTGGTTTTCTGCTCCCTGGAATTTACCTGTCGTGACTCTAGATTATGAATTTGATGAAAAAACTAAATTTTCTGCCAAAGCATTCGGACTAATTGGAGAAAAAAATTCAGTAGGTAATACTTCGGCTATCACAATTCCAGATACTTCGAGGACTACCACTGGCAGAACTGTTGGATATGAGATGGAAGATGCCTTTTCTCCAAGAAGGGTAGACCGCGATTTTTATAGGAATTATGGTTTTGAGGGAAGATTCATAAAATCGTATAAATTCCTGGGCATAAATCAGAGCACATCTCTTGGTGTAAGACAATCTAATGGTAATACATTACGTATCAGAAACACAAACGGAACAAGAGGTTCTGACTTTACTCTTACTGAAACAAATGAAATAAATGGATATGTTGTACGTAGTTCAGAACTGAGCTTTCGTTCAGTAAACCAAGCATTCTTTTTGGAGCATTTAATTCAGATTACTCAAAAATTTAGTATTACACCAGGTGTGCGATATGAGATGATCCAAAGCGATGTAGCTGGATATTTAAGTTCTAATCCTAACTCCGGGACTAATCCATTCACAAAAGCACAACCCAAACAGATGAGAAATAAAGTTATCCTCGGTGGGGTGGGTTTGCAGTACAAGATAACAAACCAAACAAATTTTTATGGAAACTACACCCAAGCATACCGTCCAGTTCTCTTTCAGGAACTTTATGCACCTGGTGACACTCAAAATTATTTTGATCCCAATTTGAAAAACCAATTTGGGTACAATGCCGATGCAGGATATAGGGGAGTGGTCTCGAATTTTCTGAACTTTGATGTGGGGGTTTTTGAACTCAGATACAATAATAGGGTGGGCACTATTCGTGGAAATACCAGAACCGATGCAGCAGCAATCTTAGAACCTACACCCCGTGATATGAGAACCAATGTGGGGGATAGTCTGAGTAGGGGAGTGGAAGCCTACCTTGAATATGACCCTTTTGCTCACCTTTTGTCTTCCACGCCTTATGGAAGTATTTCTGGTTTTGTATCCTATGCACAAATCAACGCTAAGTACATTAGATCTTCAAACCCCCTCTTAGTTGAGAGCTCTTCATTTGGAAGACTTATACTACCCGACAATGGCAGTATCAGGGATTTGGGTATTGTAGGCAACAGAGTTGAAAATGCTCCCGACCAAATCACAAGGTTGGGTCTTACATATACTAAAAAAGGAATCTTTTCAATTACTCTCCAAAATTCTCAGGTTACCGAAGTCTATACAGATGCAAACAACACTGGAAAGCCCGCACCAGGTAGCAATGGACAAACAGGTCGGCTAGATGGCTATTCTGTTTCAGATGTCTCTTTTACACTCAATATCACAGAAACAATAAGTTTGCGAGGTGGAATCAATAACATAGAAAATAGAGTCTATGCTACCAGGAGAGCTGGGGGTTACCCTGGGCCAGGTCTTTTGCCAGCAGATGGACGTGTGGCTTATTTAGGAATGGGAGCCAATTTTTAAATAAAAAGTTTTTTTATTCTTGGGAATATTCCGCTAATTCAATTTTCAAATTCCTACGATCTTAGACATAGATAAATTGTGTGTCTGGTTTGGGTGGGATTGAAAGAGAACTTCCTCCAAGTTCAAAGCAAGCCCATCCTCATTTTTCATAACTTCAATTTATTTTTGTTCTTCTAAATAATTCTTTTTCCTTCTCAAAATTATCCAAGATCTAACCGTAATTTCCAACTTTTTGCAGGAACGCTATACATTTTAATACTTTTTTTCTATCCAAATCTATTTCTCTTTGGCAGGCTCCATCTAGGAACCCCCGTATGAAAAAGAATATAGAAATTGAAATTGTTTCGGATGCTGTATGTCCCTGGTGTTACATCGGTAAAAAAAGATTAGAAAAAGCTATGGATAAGCTTTCTGCGGAATACGATTTTTCCATCTCATGGAAACCCTTCCAATTGCACCCTGAAATGCCCCCCGAAGGAATGCCAGGTACAGAGCTCTTAGAAAAAAAATATGGAGTAGAAAGAGCCAAACAAATGCTTACAAGTATGACAGAAACTGGAAAAACCGAGGGAATATCCTTTAATTTCCCAGGCATACCTTTCACTCCCAACACAAAATTGTACCATCGATTGGTAAAGTATGCAGGGTTGTTTCACAAGCAAGATGCTCTGGTAAACTCTCTCTTCCAAGCGTATTTCGAGACGGGGGAGGACATAAGTGACCCAAACACCCTTTTAAACCATGCAGAAAAAGCAGGGTTAGATCGGGTAGAAGTCTCCAAGTTTTTAAACAGTGATTCTTTTTTAAAAGAGGTCGGAGAAGAGGAAGATGTCTACAGAAATGCTGGTATTACAGGTGTACCATCTTTTATCATCAATCGAAAGTATTTGGTGGTAGGGGCACAACCCCCTGACTACTTTGAATCTGCTTTTTCTCAAATGGAACTCTAAGGAAATACAAATGGAAACTATCAAACCAATCTCAGATATTTTAGGAAATCTTTCAGAAAATTATGGCAGGTACTATGGTCACTATGAGTTCCAAACAGGTGCCCTTGATGGAAGCGGTATCTTTAGCCCTAGGCGACTCTCCAGGAAGGCATGGGTCTTCAGTGGTACAATAAGCGAGGAGTACATCACTGGATTTGCCATTGTAGATGCAGGGATGGCGGCAACTGCATTCTGTTATATTAAGAATCGTACTACTGGGGAATACCTAGAAGAAAATATGACCAAACCATTTGGATTTCCAGAAAATTTTTCACCCTCTCTTTCTTCCACATGGAGCTTACAAGATGGAAAAAAATCTTGGAAGTATTCAAAATTTGAGAATGAGTATAGATTTGAATATTTGGGAAATCAGTTTTCCTTGCAATTTACCATGCAGGAATCTGGAAATGGGATCAGCACCATTGCCCCTTCCCAAGATAGACCTTTTAATTTTACCTATAAAAATATGAACCTACCCACAAAGGTTGTGCTGAGCCAAAATGGGAAGGAGACTCATTGGGAGGGTTCCATTGGGGTTTTGGATTTTAGCAAAGGGTATCCTCCCCGTGAAATCTTTTGGAACTGGGCATCCTTGGTTGGTACTACAGACGAAGGAGATAGTTTTGGATTGAATGCTGTGGCGCGTTACAACGATGGTCTAGAAAATATTTATTGGCTCAATGGGATGCCATTTCCACTGGGGAAAGCTGTTTTTACCTATGATAAACCCATCTCTGAAAACCAAACACATCTCATCGTAGAGGGGGATCTTTTGAGTCTCCAATTCTATCCGGAAGGAAAGAGGAGTGAAGATCTCAACTATATTTTTTTTAAGAGCCAATTCACCCAAGCATTTGGAAAATTCAAAGGGATTCTAAACCATGAAGGCAAAAAAGTTTCTATTACTGGAAATGGTCTTCTGGAGGAACACTCAGCACTCTGGTAAATAAAATAAATAATTCTTGATTTTGCTAAATATTCTGTGAAAACTTTTTCTTTGAAAAGGTCTAAACATTGATATGATTAAAAATTCTAAACGTAAACTGGCACTACTTGTCATTTTTTTATTTAACTTTGTGACTGGTATTCAAGCAGAGAAAAAATTTGCTCTCATCATAGGTTCCAACTACAAAGGCAACAAAGCGGGAATCAGCGAGCTCAACCTCTGCGAGGCAGATGCTGAGTACATGCAAACTCAGATCAAAAAACTGGGGAGCTTTGATGACGTTAAAATGCTTCTCGGTAAGGATGTAACCAAATCTAATATAGAAAGAGAAATTTCTTCCCTAGGAAAAAAAGCAGCATCGGATGATGTAGTATTTCTCTATTTTGCGGGTCATGGATTTTACCAAAGAGATTTGAGCGCAAAAAATGGAATGCGAAATTACATCGTTTGTTATGACAGACCCCACCTCTCGGATGATGAACTAAATGATTATCTCTCTGCTATCAAATCTCCCAAAACCATATTTGCCCTCGATTGTTGCTTCTCTGGTGGGATCACCAAAAAAGGTAAAAAAACAAGAGGAGACAAAGAAATCCCCATCCCGGAGGGGGTTCAGGGAACCGTAAAAGAATCGGATGATTTTTATTTTCAAAACAAGGTCATCATATCTTCGGCTGACGACAACCAGACGGCTATTGAGTTGGGGGGAAACATCAACCATGGGATTTTCACCTACCATTTTGGAAGATCTATGGAGACGGCAGATTTGAATGGAGACAAGGTGATCACAGCCTTGGAAGCTTTTTTTAAGACAAAAGAAGATGTCCAAAAAACAGCTAGAGAAAATGACCACGAACAAACACCACAGATTTCAGGAAATGCCTCTGGGATCTTTTTAAGTGGAAAAACATCTCCAGAGCCTCCCTCCAAGCCAGTGGTTATCAAACCAGATCCAGCACCCAAACCGGAACCTGCAATGGACCCAGTGAAGCCCACCCCCGCCCAAACTGTAATCACACCAGAGGAACCACCAGCTGTTGTCTCCTCCAATGAGGGGGATCTTCTCATCAAGACAACGATCATCAAAGATAGAAGATATGGAGTGACTGCCCTTTCCCCCGAGCAAATGGTGGGTGCTAAAAATCGAAAGGGAAACCGATCTGTGCGTGTGCTTGTGGACGATAACCCCATGCAGGCAACCCTTCTACCAGTGAAATCTGAAATTTGGGGTGTTTCCAACGGTAAAAGTGGGGAAATTTATACAATTAGCATAAAAAAAGTTCCTGCAGGAGTTCATAAAATTGCCATCCAAGCAGATGAGTATCCTGAAATTGTAACCACATTTGCTGTTATGGAAAATAAAGAAAATACTTTAGACCTGACCAATTCCCTTTCTGGATTTGGAGCCATACAGGGACAGGTGTTTTACAAGAGTTTAGATAACCCTGTTTCCAATCATCCGATATACATGCCCACCATCAACAGTGTAGTCAACTTGAAAAAAGTAAAGACAGATGAGAAGGGAAATTTTTGGTTCACCACACTTTTACCTGGCGAGTATGAATTAAAAGCTTCCTTTGCGGAGGATTTAGCACTCTCCAACTCTATGATAAAAGTCAAAGAAGGGGAAGTAACTAAAATTCAAGTGATACTAAATGTAAAATTACCTGGCACAAAAACTAAGTATTGATGACGCAACTGCTATAACTATCTTTTTCCGCCGGCAGGCGGAAAAAGCTTAGAATTGTAGCGAATTAAATTTCAAAAACTATTTTTTTGCAGAAACACTTTGAGTTTTCAAAGTATTATTAAAAATATAACTTGTACTACAAGTAAGACTTTAAAATTTCTGGTATATCAAAAGTTCCATCTGGATTTTGATAATTTTCAATGATAGCTGCAAGGGTGCGACCTATTGCCAGTCCAGATCCATTGAGAGTATGAACCAAAACATTTTTTCCATCTTTTGTTTTGTAACGAATTTTACCTCGCCTAGATTGAAAGTCCTTAAAATTAGATACTGAAGATATTTCCATATATCTCCCCAGTCCGGGCATCCAGACTTCTAAATCGTATGTCTTAGATGAACTATTAGATGTGTCCTTGCTACACAAAAGTAGTACTCTGTAGTGCAAGCCCAGTTTTTGAAGGATTCCCTCCGCATGGGATAGCATTTTCTCGTGTTCTTTTTCTGAGTCTTCCGGTCTGGTAAATTTTACCAATTCAACTTTTTGGAATTGGTGAACCCTAACCAATCCTTTAGTATCACGACCATATGAACCCGCTTCCCTTCGAAAACAAGAAGTATGAGCTGTGATACTAATTGGAAGATCCTCATTTTTTATGATTTCATCCCTATAAAGGTTAGTCAGGGGAACCTCTGCTGTAGGAATTAAATTTAACTCATCTTTTTCTAGTCTGTAGTACTCGTCTTTAAATTTGGGATACTGACCTGTTGTGAGCATACAGGTATCATTTACTACCATAGGAACCCATACTTCTGTATAACCATTTTCTTGTGTGTGTATATTTAGCATAAAATTCATAAGGGCACGTTCCAATCTTGCACCCAATCCAAAATAGGTATAAGCTCTACTGCCCGCTAGTTTTACACCTTTTTCAAAATCAAAAATTTTTAAATTTTCTCCAATTTCAAAATGAGTTTTGGGTGGAAATGGGTGGATTTTCTTTTCTCCCCAAATACGTACCTCTACATTTTCTTCTTCTGATTTTCCTATTGGAACGGAGTCATCGAGTATATTGGGAAGTCCTAAATTGAGTTGAAATAGTTGTTCTTCTATGGAATCTAGTTCTACTTCTAAATCTTTGATTTGATTTCCCACCTCTTTCATAGAGTTGGAAATTTCTGTGATATCTTCCCCTTTTGATTTTTGGATTCCTATTTCTTTGCTAACTCTATTTCTTTCTCCACGAAGTGATTCTACCTTGGATTGGACTTCTTTTTTTTTATGTAGAATCTGATCTATACTACTTAGAATAGATTCTGAATCAATGAAGCGTTTTTGGAGTGATTTTTTTAGATCTTCGGGATGATTGAGGATATAGTTGAGATCAAGCATATTGAGGAGCCTTTCGATTTATAAAATTTTGAGAATTGTAAAACAGGGTTTCTTCTATTTCGGTTTTTTTCTCTTTTCGTAGTTCAAATATCTTTTCTAAGATATAGGGTAGATTGGTTGGGTCATTGCGTTTTCCCCTGTTCGGAGGAGGAGATAGGAATGGTGCATCAGTTTCTATGAGCATATTTTGTAAGGGAATTTTTGATGCTGCTTCTTGGAGATCTTTTGCATTTTTAAAAACTACTATTCCAGAAAAAGAAATATAGTACCCTAGATCTATAAATTTAAGTGCATACTCCAAATCATATGTATAACAATGTAGTACGCCAAAGACTTTATTCTTATAATCTTTTAAAATATTTAATGTATCTTCCTTTGCGTCCCTAGAGTGAATAATGACGGGACAATTAGTTTCTGAGGCTATACTCAGAAATCTTCTGAAGACTTCTTCTTGTTGCTTAGTTGTATCTTTTCTGTGATAATAATCCAAACCAATTTCACCAATACCAGTAAAATTTTTATTTTGAATATTTTCACGTATCACTTTTTCAATAGAATCATTTTCATCGGAAGTGATTTCATCTGCGGGGTGAGATCCGGCTGTGAAATGGATTTTTATTTCATGAGCGAGTTCGGATATTTTTTTGGCTCTGAGAGAAGATTCAAAATCAATTCCAATTTGTAATATTTCTTTGACGCCCCGTTCTTTTGATGCATCTAGTGCTTGGTGAATGGGGAGCCCTTCTTTTTCAATAATATCTAAGTGACAATGTGTATCAATGAGAGAGTAGCCCATACAATACAGGAAAATTTACTTGGGTTTTATGTGAAGTCTTTTAGCTTTCTTCATTTAGAATCATAAAAAGCCTTTCAATATGGGTTTGAAAATAGAGACCTTCTGAATCAAGAGTTTTCATATTGCTACTTTTCTCCCGGACATTTAGAGAGATCAAAAAATCATAAATAAATGAAATTGCCTTATCATTGAAAAGATTAGCTTCTCTTTTTAAACGACTTTTTATAAAACGCTTTCTTCCATCCGAATAGGAATCCATATCAAGTTGTTTGAAAAATTCTTTATCATTGTCACCTAGTCTCTTGAAAAGTACTTTGGCCTTTCGTACCTCATCTGTTCTATTTAGCATAGAATTGAGAAAGGAAAGAATTCCTTTAGATTGATTTTCTCCCTCTCGTTTAAGTTTTGCAAACTCTTTATAAAATTCCGATTTGTTTCCTTGGAAAATGGAATCCACCAATTGAAATGGATTGAATTCACTAGATGGAAATAAAATATCTACAACTTCTTTAGATGTAAAATGCTTTTTGTGAAGAAGGGTTTTCAATTTAGTGATACTTCTATAATAAGATCCTGTATTCGGAGGAACTCTATGTATAAATTCTTCAATTGCATCTGCATCAAAAATTATCTTTTCTGATTTACAGATATCATCTAATGCCTTTTTTCGATCATCCGGCCAAAAG
>JACCDP010031412.1_pt1 | contig 10833 bp, 11 predicted proteins | sample 7445841 | NCBI WGS metagenome assembly JACCDP01 (sample SAMN15323441, study PRJNA562643) | freshwater metagenome | isolation source: river surface water | place: USA:Blue River Watershed | collected 2017-08-17
CTTCTTCGACAACAATAGGAGCAACTTCTTCGACAACAATAGGAGCAACTTCTTCGACAACAATAGGAGCAACTTCTTCGACAACAATAGGAGCAACTTCTTCGACAACAATAGGAGAAACTTCTTCGACAACAATAGGAGAAACTTCTTCGACAAAAATAGGAGCAACCTCTTCGACAACCTCTTCCTTTGGTACTTCTTCGACAACAATAGGAGCAACCTCTTCAACAACAATAGGAGCAACATCAGGAACAACAGCCTCTTCCTTTATAACCTCTCCAACAACTTCGGGTTTAACAGCCCCAACAACATGAGCGACTGGTTTCTGCGGAACACGTCTTCTCGAAAAAAAGTTAAAAGAAAACATTTATATATTGTTGTTTATGATTTTATTTTGAACTAAACTTACCTAAACCAAGACAACACGTCTCAAATAGCTTCGCCGTCGCCCCATAAATCTCCACATTGGCCGCCGGTCTCCTATCTTCAAAATACCCACATCCCTGTTCCTTCGTTTGATTCGGGATTCGCACCGAAGTATTTCGTGTCCCAACTCCATAACTAAATACATTATATGACGACGTCTCGTGTTTTCCCGTCAATCGATACTGATTATAGTCGCCATAAATCTCGATATGTTCATCGTGTTTCTCTGCCAACTTCGACATCATCGCCTCTATAACTTTCAACCCACCTGGCCCGCGTGTCGCCCGCGTACTAAAATTAATATGGCACCCCGAACCATTTGCGTCAGTGTTTATTTTCGGGAAATAACAGATTTTGGCCCCGTGTTTCTCCGTAATACGGTCGAGCAAATATCGCGCAATACACATCTGGTCGGCGGCGTCAATACCCGTAGCCGGACCAATCTGGAACTCCCATTGCCGGGTCGCGACCTCGGCATTTATGCCCGAAATGGTGAGTCCCGCGCGCAAACACGCGTCCAAGTGTTCTTCGACAATGGCGCGCTCCTTATAATTCATACCGATTCCGCAATAATGGAAACCGTCGGCGTTTGTAATCATATTATCGCCGGGGAACTCAAACACATATTCTTGTTCGATGCCGAACCAGGGTTCCTCGGTTTTATTCTGGTCGAAAATACGTGCTGCGTTTTGTCGATGAATACTGTCGCACAACACGATGAAACACGAGTTGCCCTTAATTGTGCGCAAAGGGTCGGGACAAACGGCAATAGGTTTCAATTTAATCTCGGTATTTCCGCTACTATCGGCCTGGCCAGTAGAGGAGCCGTCGTAGTTCCATTCGAGAATGTCGGAATGATCGGTGGCGCTGTTGATGACGCGGGTCTTGGACCGGAACTCGTCCAAACTGTCGAGCCATACATATTCGCACACAAACTTGGAAGTCATTTGTATTATAGAGGACAAATGGCTTTATATTTTTGCTATTATTGATTATTGGTTTCAACACCGTTGGTTTCAACACCGATTTATAATTATAATGTATACTTATATAATAATTATTTATTTATTATATAATAAATGAATAATTTAGTATTTATATCTTCAATTATAAATACGCCAAATATTCCACTTTCATATACTAATGTACGCTCTGTATTTTCACACGAAGAACGGTTTATACAAACAAAAAAAACAATTGAAACAATAAAAAAAAATATTCCAAATATGAAAATAATTATGGTAGAATGTTCCAGTTTAACAACAGAACAGAATACATATTTATTATCAAATGTCGATTATTTTATTAACTTAATAGATAGAAAAGAGGAGAAAAAAAAAATTTATAGTATATCAAAGGCTCTTGGAGAAGGAACTATGACAATGTGTGCTATAAATTATATTATATCAAATAATATACAATTCGATAATTTATTTAAAATAACAGGAAGATATTGGCTTTCCGATAATTTTAATTATAATAATTTTGAAAATGATAAAATAGTTGTTACAAATATATGTGATATATCTACAAACACATCATTATATAAATTGAATAAAAAATATGTAGATATTTTTTATAATTTTTTATTTTCAAATATAGATAATATGTGTAATTGTATTGGATACGAGAACTTATTTTCGTCATTTTTAAAAACAGTTGACACGTCATCAATTATTGTTCTAAATAAAATTGGTATAAATGGCTTTATTTCAGTATCAAATGATTTTGTAAATTGTTAAAATATAAACTATTTACACCATTGAATAATTAAAATGTCCCATTTTAATTCTCCAATGACGCGGTATCAGTAACGATTTGAAATGACGCCCCATAGGGACGTCCCATTTTAAATCTTAACTGGTATAATATTTTAATTATTCTACGGTTTAAATATAAACTAGTTATATAAATTATTATAATGAGAATCGCAATTATTGATACAGTAAATCAAGATATCGGTCTTAAAATATTATTTCCGGAAGCATCATATTATATTTTCAACAGTGAAGAATGTACTATACATCATCGTTACATAAGTTATAATAAATATAATTTCACACCACTTACTGATATGTCATCTATAAATGATGTCAACTTTGACATTCTTTTTATAATAATAGCAACATATAATATAATACCAACAACACCATATTATGATAAAAATATTAAAAATATATTCGATAGTGTAACAACAATTATTAACAATAATAATTTCAAATTTGTTGGATTATTTGACAATTATGATTTTGATTACGACCCAAATATATATATTAATAATCCAAAAATTAACTTATTTTTCAAAAGAAACTATAATAAGACAAAAAAATACAACGAAAATGTGGTTCCGTTTCCATTTATTATGTTTGGTGAAAAATCTTTGATTGAAAAATGTGATACTGAATTAGTAAATGACATTGATTATTTTAAACCAAAAAAAAATCATATTTTTTTTTCTGGTACGTTATTCACGTGTAAAGATTATCATTATGATATGAAAAGAGACCGATATAATATTTATAAAAAGATACAAAACTGGATTTATAATCCAGGCAGACTTTCATATAATAATTTTATTGAAATTATACGTAATAGTAAATATTCACTCGATTTGTTAGGCGTGGGTGATCCAAATAAGAGAACATTTGAGATATTATTATCAGGAAGTTTAATGATATCTGAATACAATGACCTTGTATGGCCTTTTGAAAATGGAGACTGCTTTTCGGGTGAAACTATTTTTAAAAATGAGAATGAGTTTTTTGAAAAAATAAGTGCTTTTGAAAAAGACACTGAATTATATTTTAAATGTCTTAGTAATCAACATTATATTGTTAAAAAATATTTTAATATAAATTGGATAAGAAACTATATATTATCGAGAATATAATCTTTTTTTGGAGGCATCAAATCCATATATGCTCGCGTGTTTAATCCATATAAATAATCTAGTAAACTACCGTAGTCAAATAAAAAAAAGTTTGGATTATTTACAAAATATGTATCATATATTAACGAAGAAAATGCCCTTGAAGCACAGCCCGCAGCAATTACAATTATATAATAATCAAAATTATTAAACTTTTCTAGTATTAATTTATTTAATTCATTAAATACGACTGTCTTTTGATTAAACGCATTATTGCTATTTGTATTTATACGAGTTATATTATTACCAAATAATTTTTGTAAAAAAATATCCGTGTATAAATAATTTCCAATATAAATGACATTATGTTTTTTTATTTCCTTATGTATATTTATTACAGTATCCGGAAAATGAACTGAACAATAAGACAACGCAACATTAGTATAAATCATATTTGGTAATATTTGACTCTTACTTTTTAAAATATTTATAAATCGAACAATATAATCAATTGTGTATTCATGATTTCCTGGATACATACCATATTCTAATGTATTTATTTGATTACAATGATGAGGAATACATATTAATATACGTTCATCTCGAATAGACATTGCTCTTAACATCAGTTCCGCAATTTCAGGGTTTGCTGTCGCCAATAATTCATTTTTATTTTCAGCAAGATTAAAATCACCATCGCCAAACCTTAAATACATACCAGGTTTTTTTGTTGAAATAAAGTCATATATAGTATTTATTGTATTCAAACAATTCACAAACATATTATTTACTGACATTATTTATATTTAATTATATAATTATACATTTAATATATATTTATGTTTTATTTAGAATTAACACATTACTCAATAAATGGACCAAAATCGTGTTTTTATGTTAAAAACAAAGACACCGGTGTAGGAAATATGTTATTTCAAATTGCTTCTAGTATAGCATTTTGTATTAAAAATAATACACCATTATATATTATTGGATTAAATACCTTTTTTATATTAGAAGAACTACAAAAGGAAAAAACTATTTTTAGATATATAAATAGTATCGAATATCCTGTTCAAATATCTACTATAATTAATTTACCTACAAATGAGTTAATACATAATTCATTAAAATATAGTGATAATATGTGTGTTATATCATATTTTGAAAATTATAATAATTTTGAAGATTATAGAGATATAATAATAGATAAGTTTTCTCCAATAAATGAGGACAAAGAATATCTAATTAGTAAATATCCTTTTATATTAAATAATAACATAACATCATTACAAATTCGTTGTGGGCCAATATATCGACGGAATTATAATATTACTGATGAAAATATTACTAATAATGAACTTACATTATTATATTATAAAGGTCTTGATGAAATGCTTAAAATAAAAAAAATAAATTATGTATTAATATGTACTGATGATGTAGAATATTGTACAAAAATACTTTGTGAAAATGAAAAATACAAAGATATACAGTTTGTTTTTTCTAATGAACGAGATTATGTAGATGTGTGGTTGATGTCATTAATTAAAAACAACATCTTATCGTTTAGTACTTTATCTTGGTGGGGTTCATATTTAAATACTAATCCAGATAGAACAATTATATGTTGTAAAGAGTTTCGCAAAGATATACATTATCCAGGTTGGATAATTGTTTAATATTTTTATATTATTTCAACGACAAACCCTTCATTGGTATGAATACTATAAAAGTAAATGAAATATTAAATTATATAAAGTATTTTCATTCTATTATATAAATGAAAATACTATTTTTAAAAGGTCTTGGTATTCATCATAAGAATGAACACGCATTATCATTATATAAAAATACGCAATTTTATAAAATCAATAGTGCCGAAGACCTAGATCATCTCGATTTGTCTCAATATGATTGTGTATATTCGCCTTCAACACCAATTAATGCGAGAAAATACCCCGGAATAAAGTTTATTTTTGGACCACAATTTAGTATTTTTCCGGATGAACACCAAATGGCTATTATAAGCGCACCAAATGCTATATATATTCAGCCAAGTGAATGGGCCTCCCAAGTTTGGAGAAATAGTCCTTATTGTAGAAACATACCAATTAAGTCGGTTCCATTTGCGGTTGATATCAATCGTTTTTGCGAAGTGCTGCCAATCCATGAGCGCACCCAGGTTTTCATATATTATAAAAATCGTTCACCGAATGATATCAATTTTGTTATGTCCGTGTTACAACACCGTGGTATTGTGGGCAAGGTATTTCAGTATGGAAAATACACCGAACCAGAATATTTGAGTTATTTACAACAATCAAAGTATGGAATTATTGTAGACGGACACGAAAGTCAAGGGTTCGCAATAGAGGAAGCACTTTCATGCGGTGTGCCATTGTTGGTATGGAGCATTAAATCGATGAACCAAGAATATCGTTCATCTTATCCGGATATTGAAGCAACTACTGTGCCATATTGGGATCACCGTTGTGGAGAGGTATTTTACGAAGGCAGCGAGTTTGAATCAAAACTCGGTGTCTTCTTATCAAAATTGGATACTTATAGACCGCGAGATTACATTGTCGAGCATTTATCACCAGATGTTTGTGAGAAACAATTAAAATCATTATGTTAGAGACCAAATTGAGGAAAATTTATAACCTTTTTAATATTATTCACAAATAGTGGATTTAGTGTCGAATGAATATCATTGCGAATATATACATTATCAACTATATCATTCACCAATAAAGTGTAGTTGTTTTCAATAAAATATTGACGCAATTTTTTGTATTTATCCATCATTTTGGGGTTATTTATAAAGTCAGGATGTTGATCACAAATTTCAATAATTATTATAGTTGGTTTATACTTATTAATAGTAAATCCTTTTAACACATTTTCTTCATATCCCTCAACATCGATTACTAATATATCAATATCTGTTACTGAGCTTTCTTCTAATATTGTATCTAGCTTTTCAATTTTGATTTTATAAGTATTATTATTTTTAAAGTTCATCGCAAATTGTTTGATATTTGAATAAGATTCGATTGAATCAGTATCAATAGTTGATAATGTATCCGCATCAACAATAGTTTCCTCCTTGGATGTTTCGCCAATTCCAAGTTGAAAAACCTTTACATTTTTGTGGGGTATATGATTTAAATAACATTTATTATATATTCTTGGTACCGGTTCAAAATATAAACCGTGCCAACCCATTTTTGCCAAATTATATGTAAATGACCCGGTCATTCCGTCATTAGCACCAACCTCTACAAAAGTACCATCTGTTTTATAAGGTAAAACATTATCTAAAACAATATGAAGTATTAATCCAATATTGCCACAAGATGTAGTCCTTGGATAACTCATTATATAAACAAATGTATTAATTGTTTATATATTAATAATCAAGTAATTATATTCACTCCATATAATATATTTGTATCGGTGAATATAATTAGGTACTATTATTTTTAATCTAAAATCAGAAATTAAATGGTTAAATTATGTAAAAATTGTGAATCTTTGTGAATCATAAATACATCAGCAGTGTGGTCGGGTAATTTAATATAACCTTTTGATTTCAAATAATCTATCGGTATATGTTGAGTATCATGATAATTATTCTCAAACGCAATTACATCGATAAAAACTTTATCAAAATTAATTGATTTTATTACCTTCATTTCTCCGCCTTCAACATCAATTGATAAGTAGTTTATATGGTCAATGTTGTTTTCTGTACATATAGTTTCAATTGTTTGTGTTTTTACCAAAATAAACTTGTTTTCACCTCCCATTCGTAATGTTTCATTTTGTATTCGATTAATATGTCGAATGTCATATTCGGTTTTTAATCCGGATAGCATTTCTGTATATCCGACATTGCATAAAAACTCAGCATAACCATCCGAGTCACTAACCGCACAATTTACATTTATACAATTTGGACGATTTGTTTTTAATCTTTCATAAACAGACACAATTGGTTCAACGTTTACACCTGTCCAGTTGTGAGTTTTTTCAAAAAACAATGTATTGTTAAGATCTACGCCGTCGTGTGCTCCGATATCCATAAAAACACCATTTTTGTGCCCTTTAAATATACAATTTTCTAAACTTCTATCTTGATTATATTGGCTATAAAACTGGTTTGGATTTGCGTTAAAATGCGTAGAACCTTCATATCTCTGATTATAAATTTGTATACCCCAATTATTCATTTTATTATAATAATACTCCTCTATTTTTATATTATTATATTACAACTATAATATTATTTTATCAAATTTTCTTGCCAAGCTTTCAATCATATAATGGTCATTCCAAAATCTTATATTATCTGCTGTAAATATTGGTCGATTTATATATTCTAAATATTTTTGGTCATCATTATCTAGTTCTATTATTTTTTCCAGCAATTTTTTTATAGATTCTTCTGACTCATCTTCCAAAAACAACATTGAATCCGGGTTAAATATATTTTTAATATTATGACTCGCCCAATAAATTGGAATTGTTCTACCCAAATATGAATTGACTATTTTTTCGGTTGAATATGTCTCCATTTTTGTATTTTCAAAGCAAATCATAAACTTATGATTACTCAATACATTAAAAAAATGTGGTGACCAATATGGGTAATTAATAATTTTTCCAATATTATTTGCGAAACGACCCATGGAATTCACTTTTTTATACCGATTCAATAAATTAAAAATAATATTCCGTGTTTCGCATCCGGGGTTTGACACAATAAATGAACAAAATTGTCCGGGAACACTTGTAATAGTTGGCCGATTTATTAAATATGGCAAAAAATTATTACAATGTATATATGCTACACTCAACGGTAAATCTACTATATTATCAATATGGTTTATCGATGTTAATACAATATCATATTTATCCGATTTGGGTAGAACCGGCTCACCTACAAAATTAATTTTATATTCCCATTTCTTATAATTATGTATTTGTTCATCTGGATATCCACCTTCAAGTAATACATTGGCTTTATTTATGTCGTGTGTTATTTCAAATGATTGCAACTTTGTTTTTGATAAGAGCGCTTCAAAAAAACCAATATGATTAGCATCCGTCTTTTCAATAAATCCTGGCCACCATTTATGTCGTGGAGCAAATATATAATATTTTTTTAAAGACATAATATTGTTTAACAATAATACATTTAAATAATTTATACCCTATGTATTATATGAAAATAATAGATAGTTTTATTTTTTACAACGAAATCGACTTACTATATTATCGATTATCAATTTTGGATGAATATGTAGACAAGTTTATATTGGTAGAAAGCACCCATACATTTACTGGTCATATTAAGCCTCTCTTTTATTTAGAAAACAAGGACATGTTTAAAAAGTTCCATGACAAAATAATTCATATTGTGGTAGATGATATGCCATATAAACAACCACATATAAATTATAATTTACAGCATCAATGGATAAATGAATATCACCAGCGTAATTGTATTAAACGTGGAATTGACAAGCTTATAATAGAGCGTTTTTTAGAAGACACTGATGATATTATACTAACATCAGATGTAGATGAAATCCCTAATCCAAATATATTACACAATGCCAAAAATAATACTCTGATATTCGATCATAATATGTTAAACCGCATAGCGCTGGATATGTATTATTACAACTTATATTATAGAATTGGCGAAGGAAGCAACTGGCACGGAATTAAATTGCTCACTTTTAATACATATAAAAAATTAAATCTATCTTTTCAACAAATGCGGGTTTGGGAATATAATAACCACGTTCCAATAATTCAAAATGGTGGATGGCATTTGAGTTATTTTGGTAGCATCGACTTTATTATAAATAAGATTGGCAGTTTTTCACACCAAGAATATAATAATCAAACATATTTAAATAAAACTGAACTAATGGATAAAATTAAAAATGGGGTTAATCTTTTAAACAATACAGAGCTGGTATATATTCCAATTGAAGAAAACCGTAATTTGCCCTATAAATACGAGACATATCTTACCAAATTTTTTATTATAGAAAAATAAATATAATAATCACCCAAACACCAGCATAAAGCCACCTCTCCACATACCCTATCCCCCACCATAATGTTCTCCTCCGAAGAATTACATCGATTATATTACGAAAAGGTCAAGTTGCCCGAGTCCTATTTCCACAAATACGTGGATTTGCCAGCTTGTCCCGCCAAGGCTTACGGATACAACTGGGGCAATAATGATTTCCCCCGCAATTGGTGTATGCTCGACTTCATCGAATGGACCGCAAAACACCGAATCAAGATTGAACATCTTGGATATACGTGCGATTCCGACCCCGAATTGGAGTTCATCGAACCTGCGCGCAAGACCAAGATGGAATATCCCGAATACGATTTACACAATATATCCACTCATTTTAAGAATGAGTTCGATTTCTTCTTGTTCAACCAGACAATTGAGCATCTATATAATCCGTTTGAAGCGGTAAAGCAAATCTACGAAACATTGAAACCCGGTGGTTATGTATTCACCTCTGTGCCAACCTTGAATATTCCGCATATGACGCCGATTCATTTCAACGGATTCACGCCAATGGGGCTCGCGGTTCTATTCAAGACCGCCGGATTCGAAGTGGTTGAAATTGGCCAATGGGGCAACTACAATTATATCCAGCAATTATGGAAATGCCACGGATGGCCGGGCTACGAAAGTTTGAACGATTGTAATTTTGTGTCGAATGAAGAGAGGAATGTGTGTCAGTGTTGGATTCTGGCACAAAAGCCGTGAGCTCATTGATCTTTCGAACTTACAATACCAAAAAATATAAACACCATCATGTTGTTTATATTATTATGTCCATCCATTTCCTCTCTTTTGCCGCTGGCACACTCGGCTACCATAACACTCTCCGCCGCGTTTGCTACCAAGCATCCACCTTCGAATTATTCGACAAAATCACCGGCGAAACCGAGTCGTTTCTTCAATCGGACACCGCTTTCTGGACCAAACACCGTCATCATATCGAAACAAATAAGCGAGGATACGGCTACTGGATCTGGAAACCCTATGTGGCCAAACACTATATGGAAACAGATATGGCCGACGGCGATGTGCTCGTTTTTACAGACGCCGGTTGTACTCTCAATATTCACGGTCGACCACGAATGCTTGACTACATCAATATTGTGAAAAACCATCCAAGTGGTATCCTCGCATTTCAAATGAACCACCATCTCGAACAAGAATGGACCAAAATGGATTTAATTCGGTATTTGGCGGCCGAATCGCTGATGACTACTGGCCAAGTAATGAGTGGTATATGGCTCATCCGTAAATGCCCGGAAACAATGACACTTATAGAGCGTTGGTACGAAATCTGTTGCCAATATCATTTGATAGATGACTCTCCGTCGATTGCGCCCAATCATCCATCGTTTGTGGAACATCGACACGACCAGAGTGTGTGGTCGATATTGGTGAAACAGGCGGGTTCGGCATTTATTCA
>JACCDP010020606.1_pt1 | contig 10832 bp, 6 predicted proteins | sample 7445841 | NCBI WGS metagenome assembly JACCDP01 (sample SAMN15323441, study PRJNA562643) | freshwater metagenome | isolation source: river surface water | place: USA:Blue River Watershed | collected 2017-08-17
CCACCTTCCCGACCATAGGGATGCGGACGTAGAGGTCGATCCTGCGGCGGATCGCTGGGGAGAGGCCCTTCCCCTCGCTCCCGATCACGAGGCAGATCGGCCCGCGAAGGTCGGCGCTGCGGTGGTCCTGCGCCGCCTCCGCCTCGGCCCCCACCACCCGAATCCCTCGGAGGCGGAGTGCCGTGAGCTCATCGGCAAGGTTCTCCACGCGGGCGACGAGGAGGTGCTCCACGGCGCCAGCGCTCGCCTTGATCGCGGCGGGCGAAAGGGGGGCCGAGCCTCGCGTTGCCATCAGGATGCCGTGCACCCCGACCGCCTCAGCGCTGCGGATCAGGCTGCCGAAGTTCTGGGGGTCCTCCACCCCATCAAGCGCCAGGATGAAGGGGGCCTCGCCGCGACTCACCGCACGGGCGAGGATCTCCTCCGGGGCAACCTCTGGACGGCGTCGAACCACCAGCGCAATCCCCTGATGCCCGTCGAATCCGGCGAGCTGGCCGATCAGCGCCCCCTCAACTTCGATGATGGGGATGCGCAGCGTGGTGGCGTGCAACACCACCTGCTGCAGTGCGGCGCGACGCTGCGGAACCACGAGGAGCTTGATCGCTTCGCGTCGCGCGGCGAAGGCCTCTTCAACGGGATGACGCCCAGCGATCAACTCCTGGTCAGGGCCAACAAGTGCGAGCGCCTGCGCCGGAATGGTGCGCTTCGATGCCCAGTGCCGCGGGCCGTCGAGTCGCGGCGTCCAACCGCGCGCTCCCACCGGGCCTGGGCGGACGCCCGGTCGCGGCGCCTGGCGAGGGGCTGGGCGTGGAGCCTGTCGTGGTGGTCGACGCTGTTCGTCCATCAGTGCGAACCGCCAATGCGCCAACGCTGGCCGTCGCGCGAATCTTCAACCAACACGCCGAGTGCGGCGAGCTCGTCTCGCAGTCGATCCGATGCGGCGAAGTCGCGCGCTGCGCGCGCCGCCACTCGCGCGGCGAGGAGTTCCTCTGCACCAGCGGGAAGTGTGGTTGCAGCGGGGAGGATGCCGAGCGTCTGGTCAAGATCTTTTAGCGCCGCCTGAAGCGTCGCCGCTGTTGCGGCGCTGCAGTTCGCATCAAGGAGTCGATTCCCTTCGCGAACAAAATCAAAGAGTGCACCAAGCGCCTCAGGGACGGCGAGGTCGTCGTTCATTGCGAGCGCAAAACGCTCACGTGTGGTCGCCGCAAGTGCGGCCCCCTCCGCGCTCACGCCGCCAGCTGCTTCGTCAACGCGGGCCGTTCGTGCGGTGAGTGCGGCGTCAAATGCGTCGAGACGCTCGATCGCCGCGAGGGCGGCGGGGAGCGAGTCGGGGGTGTAGTTCAGCGACGTGCGGTAGTGCGCAGAGATGAGGGCGAGTCGCAGCGCACGCGGCTCCACCCCTTCGGCGAGCAGGTCACTGACGCGGGCGATATTGCCGAGTGACTTTGACATCTTGTCGCCGCTCACATGCAGGTGTGCGCAGTGCAGCCAGGTGCCAACGAAGCGCTTCCCTGTGGCCGCCTCGGACTGCGCGATCTCATCTTCATGATGCGGGAAGACGAGATCAATGCCGCCGGTGTGTAGATCGAAGCTCTCGCCGAGATAACGCATGCTCATCGCCGAGCACTCCAGGTGCCACCCTGGTCGCCCTGCGCCGATTGAGGCCTCCCATGATGGCTCGCCAGGCTTCGCCGCCTTCCAGAGCACGAAGTCGCGCACATCATCCTTGCTGTACTCGTCCGCCTCCACGCGCTCCCCCACGCGCATCGCCTCAGGATCGAGGCGCGCCAGGGTGCCGTAGTTCGGCCACGATGCGATGCGGAAGAAGATGGAGCCGTCCTCTGTCTTATAGGCGTGCCCCTTCTCAAGAAGTCGCTCCACGAGCGCAATCTGCTCGGGGATATGTTCCGTGGCACGAGGCATCACATCCGGCTGCGTCATGCGCAGCGCCTCCATATCCGAACGGAAGACCGCCTCCCAGCGATCGGTGAGGGCGCGAATCTCCTCCCCATCTTTCGCCGCGGCACGAATGATCTTGTCGTCAATGTCGGTGAGGTTCACGACCCAGCGGACGGCGTGGCCACTCGCACGCAACCAGCGCACGAGGAGGTCGGCGAAGAGGAAGCTACGGAAGTTGCCGATATGCGCCGGGCCATAAATGGTTGGGCCGCAGGAGTAGATGCCGATCTCTTTTGGGTTGAGCGGCGTAAAGGGTCGTGTCGCGCCAGAGAGTGTGTCACGCAGATGGAGGCCGCTCACCGTGTCGTTGGTCACGTCAGCCTCCCTTCTGCTCGGCGAGGAGGAGCACGGTGCAACGCACCGCACGTCCTGCTCCCTCATCGCCAACCAGGTTACCTGTGGACGCCTTCACGCTCACGGCAGTGGCTGAGATGCTGAGTAGCGCGGCGATTTTGCTCGCCATCTCAGGGAGTCGATCGGCGAGGCGCGGGCTCCGCGCCGTGATCGTCAGGTCGACCCAGCGCGGTGTGAGGCCTGCGGCACCAGCGCGCGCCACCACCTCGCGAAGTAGCTCGCCGCTATCTGCGCCGCGCGGCGTCTGCTCATTCGCAGGGAAGATGCGGCCGAGATCGCCAAGGTTTGCCGCACCCAACAGGGCGTCGGCAACGGCGTGCAGCACCACATCGCCGTCTGAGTGTCCGCTCAGCGCAGGACTCCCAGGGAAGGCAAGCCCACCTAGGAGTAGTTCGCCACTCGTTCCAACTGGGTGCGCGTCATCACCCCAGCCGATCCGGAGTGCGCCGAGAGCTGGGATGGAGCGGAGCGCTTCGGTCACCGCTCCAAGCGAGCCGAGTCGCCGCGCAGCGTCCGAGAGAAGGAGTGTTTCGATCAGCGCAACGTCACTCGGTTCCGTCAGCTTGCGGAGCCGTGCGTCGCCGTCTACAAGATGAACAGTGATGCCGAGCTGCTGCAGGTAGCCGACCTCATCGGTTGGCGCTGAGGAGTGTGCACCAGAGTCCGCGGCGCTACCGCGCAGCGCGTCGATCATGGCGGTGAGATGCGCACCTGCAAACAGCTGCGGCGTCTGCGCTGCGGCAAGCGTCTCACGGCGCACGACACCAGCGGCAACGCGCGACGCGCCGTCACCCGCCACCTGCGTGATGCTGTCACTCAGCGGCACCACTGGAGCCGCCGCGTCGTTACCGCATGCGGCGAGGAGTCGATCAATCACCTCGGCGGAGAGGCCGGGTCGCGCCGCGTCGTGGACGCCGATCACGTCGGCAACGGCACCAGGCGCCGCTGCAACTGCGGCGAGTCCTGCGGCAACAGAGGCGGCGCGCGTTGCGCCACCAGGAACGATCTGCGTCACCTTCGCTGGTATCCAGTCGAGCGCACCGTAGGCAGCCACGCGCTCAGGCGCGGTGACGAGCACGACGCGACGAACAGCCGGATGCGCCTCGAGCGCTTCAAGTGACCAGCGCAGGAGTGGTTGACCAGCAACAGTGATCAGGCTCTTGTCGAGGCCGCCCATGCGCAGGCCAGAGCCTGCGGCGACAACCACGATGTCAGCGTGCATCAAGTGCCTCGCTGATCGCTTCGCGCAGTGTGGCAACGGCGATCACCTTCAACCCATCTGGTGCAGGTTCTGGCGTTACGCCTCGGCGTGGTGCGGGAACGATGGCGCGCGTGAAGCCGTGTCGTGCCGCTTCGCGGAGGCGACGGCCGAGCCCCGCCACCGGTCGCAGCTCACCAAGGAGTCCAACCTCGCCGACCGCCACCGTCTCGCGACTGATCGGACGATCGCTCTGCGACGAAGCGAGGGCGAGGGCGAGCGGGAGGTCGAGTGCCGGCTCGTCCAGCACAATGCCGCCAACGAGATTTGCGTAGATGTCACGGTCGCTGATCGCAATGCCGGCACGGCGCCCGAGCACGGCGGCGAGGAGGGCGAGGCGCGCCGAATCGAGTCCGCGTCCGGTGCGACGCGGTGCGCCGAAGGCGGCACCAGCAACGAGCGCCTGCACCTCAACCAACATCGGACGGCTCCCCTCAAGGAGCGGAGCGACCACCGCACCTGGTGCGCGCGCCTCGCGATCATCAATGAAGGCGCGTCCGGGATCGTCAATGCCAGTGAGGCCGTGCTCCCCCATCTCAAGGAGGCCGAGCTCATCCGTTGAACCGAAGCGATTCTTTGCGGCGCGCAGCGTGCGCAGTGTGCCGTGGCGATCGCCGTCCAACATCACCACCGCATCCACAAGGTGCTCGAGCGTCTTCGGTCCCGCGATGCTCCCCTCCTTGGTGACGTGACCAACAAGGATCACCGCGCAGTTGGTGGCACGAGCGGCACCGGCGAGCCAATCGGCGGCGCCGCGCACCTGACCAACGCTGCCCGCAGGACCCTCAAGTCCACCGAGTGTTGCCGTCTGAATGGAGTCAACGATCAAGAGGGTCGGCCTCGCGAGCATCAGCGCCTCGCTGATCGCGCCAACCTCGCTCTCCGCAAGGATCTCAACACCCTCCGCCGCCGGACCCTCCATCAGGCCGAGCCGCTCGGCGCGATCCGCGATCTGCGCCGCCGACTCTTCGCCAGATGCATAGAGGACGCGACCACCCGCCGCAGCGATCCCCGCCGCCGCCTGAAGAAGCAGCGTGCTCTTTCCAATGCCTGGCTCTCCGCCGAGCAAGACGACCGACCCAGGGACGGCGCCGCCACCGAGGACGCGGTCAAGTTCGGGGACGCCGAGTGGAAGGCGTGGCGCGCGGTCGGCGCCGGCGAGCTTCAGCGCCTGCGGTCGCGCAGGGCCAGAGGTTGAGGTGCTGCTTGCGGCGCGCACGCGTGCACTTGCGCTCGGTCGCTCTTTGATTGTCTCAACGAGCGAGTTCCACTCGTTGCAGTTGCGGCAGGGGTTCTCAAATGCCGGCGCCTCAAAGGCGCAGCGCTGACAGAGCCAAACGCTCTTACTCTTCGCCATCGGGGGCGCCGCCCCGACTCAGTCTGCGGCGCCGACCGGCTCAGCCGGCACGGCGGAGGAGAAGGCGCCCCCCTCTTCGTGCAGCATGACGGCAAGTGCATCGCCAACGAGATCAACAACATAGGCTGCGTCAGCTGCATCCTCATCGTGCAGGAGTCGCTCAGCGAGCGGATCTTCCACCAGCGTCTGGATTGCGCGACGCAGCGGTCGCGCGCCATACGTCACGTCGTACCCAACCTTGATCAGGTGATCCTTCGCCGCGTCCGTAATGGTGAGCGCATGCCCCTGGTCGCGGAGCTGCGAGATGATGCGCTTCACCAAGAGATCCACGATACGCCGCATCTCCTCTTGGCTGAGCGGTCGGAAGACGATGCTCGCGTCCACGCGATTCAAGAACTCTGGACGGAAGGCCTTCTTCAACTCTTCGTCCACCTTCGCGCTGATCAGGCCGTACTCCTCTTCGGCGCGTGCATCGGCCCCCTCACCGCGCGCGCGGAATCCGAGCGACGACGGCGTCTGGATCTGTCTCGCACCAAGGTTGGAGGTCATGATCAGGATCACATTGCGGAAGTCCACACGTCGCCCCTTGGCGTCCGTGAGCTGACCATCTTCAAGGATCTGCAACAGGATGTTGAAGACCTCGCTGTGCGCCTTCTCGATCTCATCGAGAAGCACCACAGCGTACGGTCGACGTCGAATCGCCTCGGTCAGCTGACCACCATCATCAAAGCCGACGTAGCCGGGAGGCGCGCCAACGAGTCGGCTCGTGTTATGGCGCTCCATGAACTCGCCCATGTCGATCTTGATCAGCGCGTCCTCTGTGCCGAACATAAACTCGGCGAGCGCCTTCGCCAACTCGGTCTTCCCCACGCCGGTCGGACCGAGGAAGAGGAAGCTGCCGATCGGGCGCTTCGGATCCTTCAGGCCAGCGCGAGCGCGACGCACGGCGCGGCTGAGCGTGCCGATCGCCTGCTCCTGGCCGACCACACGGCCGCCGAGCGACTCCTCCATCTTCAGGAGGCGCGCCGTCTCAGCTTCGGCGAGGCGCATCACAGGGATGCCGGTCCACATCGCAACGACTGCGGCGACCTCCTCATCGGTGACAATCGGGCGATCATCGCTGCGATTCGCTGGCTGTGGCTGTGCGCCATCGGCCGCCGCTACAGGAGCTGTTGCCGCGCCAGCAGCATCACTGGCGCCGGCGCCAAGAGTGCGCGATGCGGCATCAATAATCGCGGGAAGCGCAGGCACCGAAGGGTCCGTGCGTGGTGCCTCGCTCGCTGGGGTCGGCGTGGCCAATGTCGCCGGTGTAGTTGGCGTGGAGCGCTCGGCACTCGGCGCCGTAACGCCGTTGAGGCTCGCCCGCCAGGTGCGATCAAGCTCCGCAATCCGCCCCTTCAGCCCATCGAGCTGACTACGCAGCGAACCGGCGCGATCAAACGCGCCCGCAGCCGCGGCATCTTGCTGATCGCGCTCAAGTGCGTCCGCCTCGCGGCGCGCAGCGCGCAACTCTGGCGGTGGTGAAGCGTGGCGCAACATGACACGGCTTGATGCCTCATCAATGACGTCAATCGCCTTATCGGGGAGCTGACGATCACTGATGTATCGCACAGAGAGATCCACCGCGGCGCGGAGCGCCTCATCAGTGATGCGCACCTTATGATGCGCCTCGTAGCGCGGGCGGAGCCCCTTCAGGATCTCAATCGTCTCCTCTTGGGATGGCTCGGCAACGATCACCTGCGCGAAGCGGCGCTCAAGTGCCGGATCCTTCTCAATGTGCTTGCGGTACTCGTCAAGCGTGGTGGCGCCGATGCACTGGATCTCGCCGCGCGCGAGTGGCGGCTTCAAGATGTTCGCCGCGTCAATTGCACCCTCAGCGGCGCCAGCGCCAACGAGCGTGTGCAGCTCATCAACAAAGAGAATCGCGTCGCGTGACGCGCGCAGCTCCTCGAGCACCTTCTTCAGTCGCTCTTCAAATTCGCCGCGATACTTTGTTCCAGCAACGAGCGAGCCCATGTCAAGTGTGACGACGCGCTTATCAAGAAGTGGCGCAGGGACATCACCCTTCACGATGCGCTGGGCGAGGCCTTCAGCGATCGCGGTCTTCCCAACGCCCGGCTCACCGATCAGCGCTGGATTATTTTTGGTTCGGCGCGCAAGGATCTGGATGACGCGCTCAATCTCACGTTCACGTCCGATCACAGGATCCAAGCGTCCGGCGCGCGCCGCCTCGGTCAGGTCAATGCCGAGCGCATCAAGGGTTGGCGTCTTTGAGGCGGAACCGCGTCGCTCCGCCTGGGCCGTTGCTGGCGCCGAGGACTGGCTCAGGACGCGCACCACCTCGTGGCGCACCTTGTCCAGGCTGACGCCGAGTGACTCAAGGACGCCAGATGCGATCCCACCCTCTTCGCGGACGAGTCCAAGGAGGAGGTGTTCGGTGCCGATGTAGTTGTGGCCGAGTCGGCGCGCCTCATCAATGGCGAGCTCGATCACCTTCTTGGCACGTGGGGTGAGCCCAATCTCGCCGAGCACCGGCCGCTCACCGCGCCCAATGATGAACTCCACCGCCTGGCGCACCTTGGCGAGCTCAACGCTCAGGTTCTCAAGCACCTTGGCGGCAACACCCTCCCCTTCACGGACAAGTCCGAGAAGAAGGTGTTCGGTACCGATGTAGTTGTGGTTGAAGCGCTGCGCCTCATCTTGGGCGAGCGTCAGCACCTTCCTGGCGCGATCCGTGAAGCGATCGAAGCGGTCAGCCGTGGCCATGCGCTCCTCCGATCTCCGCGCTAACGCTGCGATCGCAGCGGTACCCCGCGGAGTAGCAGTCTACCACCGCCCCGTGCACGACCTGAGCGCAGTGCGGCGCCGAAGCGCCAGCACGGAGCGGCCCTTAGGCCTCTCCGCCCGGTTCGGCAGTTGGTTCGGCGCTTGGCTCGGCGCTCGGAGCAGGAGCCGTCTCGGGGGCCAGGCTCTCCTCAAGCGCAGCATCGATCACCGCAGCTGGAGACTCTTGCGCCTCCTTCTTCGGTGCGCGCTTGCGCTTGGTCTCACCGTCGCCACCAGCAGACTCCTCATCGCCATCACCCGACTCCGCCATCTTGTCGCGAATGCCGGCGAAGGCCGCCGCGAGAGTGAGATCAAGCCCACCCTCTGGCTCCTGGACCGCCCCCTCCATGGAGAAGCCGCGCTCAGGACGCGCGCGTCGCGTCTCCTTCTTCGGCTGCTCTGCTGGGGTTTCGCGAACTGGCGTCTCCTCCGCCTGCTTCAGGCTGAGGCCGAGTCGGTGTCGCTCGGAGTCGAGGCTGATCACCTTCAACTTGAGCGTCTGCTCGTCCTTCACCACGTCGCCCGGATGGAGGACGCGATTGTTGGAGAGCTCACTGATATGGATGAGCCCCTCGAGGCCGTCGCGCACACGCACGAAGGCGCCGAAGTTCACAAGCTTCGTGATGGTCCCCTCAACAAAGTCACCAATCTTGATATCCGAAATGGCGGCATGCCATGGGTCTGGCTGCAGCTTGCGGATGGAGAGGCTGATGCGGCCGCGCTCCGTATTGATGTCGATCACTTCGGCGTCGATCATGTCGCCCACCTTGTAATCGGCCTCAGGGTTTGCAACCTTCGACCAGCTGATCTCGCTCTTATGGATGAGGCCATCAATCCCGCCAAGGTCGATGAAGAGGCCGAACGGCGCAATTGAGCGCACGCTGCCACTCACCTTCTGCCCGACCGAGAGGGTGCTGAAGAGCTCGTCACGCTTCTCGCGTCGCTCCTCATAGTGCGCAACCTTCTCAGAGAGGATCAAGCGATTCCCCTTGCGGTTCACCTCAAGGATCTTCATGCGCAGCTTGCGGCCAACGTACGGCTGCAGCTTCTCGGCGATCTCCTGGATCGCGTCGCGCGGTGCATCTCCAGGCGGACGGCGTGGGAAGTCAACAATCTGGCTGATCGGCACGAAGCCGCGAATGCCACAATCAACGATGAGTCCACCCTTGTTGTGATCAATGACGGCGGCCTCAATGATGGTGCCCGAGTCCAACTGCTCCTGCATGGTGCGCCACTTGCGCTCCAGGCCGGCGCGGCGGATGGAGAGGACAACGTGTCCGTCTTCCGACTCCGGCTGCATCACATAGACAAGCACCGTGTCGCCAACGTTGAGGGTTGGACCCTCTTCGCCGTTGCGACCGTGAAGCTCGCGGCTTGAGACAACACCTTCGCTCTTGCCGCCAATATCAACGAGCACTTCGTCTGGGTCAACGCGAACGACAACGCCGTCCAGCACATCACCCGACTTGAGGTTCTTGATCGGCGCACCCGCGATCGCGAGCAGCTCTTCCATGGTGGTTGGCTCAGGGCCACTCCACACTGGGGCGGCAGGCGCAGTGTATGTAGTGCTTTCGGCAGATGCTGCGGCGTCACCGGCGACCTCTGGGGCCTTCACCTTGACGCTCTTCGGCTTCGCTGGGGCTTTCGCCTTTCGTACGGGAGCCTCACCACCTTCGGCGGGAGTTGCTCCATTAAGGGACGCGTTCTCCTGGTCTTCAATCACGTGTATTGGTTCTCCTTCAACATGTATTCGCGCTCAGGCGGTGACACCACGGTGCAGAGCATGTGGGGTGACCACGCGATCGCGTTGAGGGAGCCTAACACAGGCTCCGCGAGCCAGCCTCAGGGGAGCTTTAGCACCTGGCCGCGCTTGATCACGTAATCGGGCCCGGCAATCCCATTCAGTTCGGCGATCGCCTTGTAACCGTTGCAGCCGATCGGAAGGGTGCAGGCAATCCCATAGAGAGTGTCGTCCTTCCGCACCACATAGGTCGTCCCAGAGTCGCTGCTTGGGGCGGGGGTGACCGTGGGGGTTGAGCTTGGGGTGAGGCTTGGCGATGGGGTCGCCGTTGGGGTGGCGCTCGGGGCAGGGGTGGCCGTAGGGAGCGCCGAATCCGACGGCTCAACGCTCGGTTCAGCCGATGCGTCAGCGGCGCCAATCAGCGAATCGATGGCTGGCCCCACTGCGCCAGCGAGTGGCCCGCCACCAATAACGAGGAGTGCTGCGAGTGCGGCGACAAGGAGGAGGCGTCCCCAGGGGCGGCCGGCGCGCGGCTGCACGGGTTCGCCACCATAGAGAAGTGCGGCATCGCCAACAGGTTGACCAGGAGCAAGAGTGGCGGCGAGCGGGCCGAGCGCCGCCTCGCGCGCATCACGAATCTCACAGGCCGAGCCGGTGAGGCAGCGTTGCTCGCGGATCTGGCTGGAGAGCTCTCCACGCGCAGGGTCGGCGCCGCAACGGCTTGGAACACGTGGACGACCAGGTTCAATTGCGCCTGCGTCGTCGAGGAGCCACGGGCACGGGCTGAACTGCTGCGCTTCCATATTCGGAGGATAGCGGAACAGGCGCCGCTCAAACGCGGCGGCGAAAAATGCCCCAAGACGCCAAAGAGCCCGGCGACGACCTATCTTGCCGAGGAGCTGCCCCCTCAGTATTTTCGGCGCTGGAGAGCTTGACTTCCGTGTTCGAGATGGGAACGGGTATGGCCTCTCCGCTACAGTCACCGGGCTCCGCTTGGCGAAGTCCGAATTCATGGCTGAACATCAAATGTGGTTAGTTTCATCGGGGTGTATCTCGAGACCGCCCACAGGCGCCGATGAGGCGTCGTGGAGGTCAAGCCCTCGACCATTAGTAGCGCTTTGCTGCAGCCATCACTGGCCTTCCACATGCGCCCTATCAAGCAGGTAGTCTCCCTGCGGTCTTACCCGGTTAACCCGGTGGGGAACCTAATCTTAAGGCGAGCTTCGCGCTTATATGCTTTCAGCGCTTATCCCTGCCGAGCTTATCTACGCTGCGATGCTCTTGGAAGCACAACAGGTTCACCATAGGCTCGTCCACTCCGGTCCTCTCGTACTAGG
>JACCDP010719273.1_pt1 | contig 10832 bp, 7 predicted proteins | sample 7445841 | NCBI WGS metagenome assembly JACCDP01 (sample SAMN15323441, study PRJNA562643) | freshwater metagenome | isolation source: river surface water | place: USA:Blue River Watershed | collected 2017-08-17
CGCAGTTCACGGGACGGCCCGAGGAGGGGTTGCCGGCCCTGAGGTCCGATTGGATCCGAGCCCGGGGTGATGTGGAGGAATACGACGGTCGCGAGGTGAAACCCCAGGACAACGGTTACCTGTCGGGTAAACACGCCGAATACGCCAGCAAGGCCGAGAAGAACCGCCTGGTGGAATTCCCGGGTCTCACGGCCCATCGTCGCCGCACTCTCCGGGCCAAGGCGGGTCGGGGTGTCACCCAGTTGGCCTATGCCCGGGCGGGCATCATCACTCCGGAGATGGAATTCATCGCCATCCGCGAGAACATGGGTCGCGCCCAGTTGGCCGATCTGGCCGGTGATCCGGTGCGCAACGATCTGGCCAAGCAGCACGCCGGTTCGAGCCAACTCTCGGCCAGCGCCTATTCACCGTCGGTCTTCCGTCGGTTTCCCCAGAGGATTCCCAACGAGATCACCCCGGAATTCGTCCGCAGCGAAGTCGCGGCCGGCCGCGCGATCATCCCGGCCAACATCAATCATCCGGAGAACGAGCCGATGATCATCGGCCGGAATTTCCTCGTGAAGATCAACGCCAACATCGGCAACAGCGCCGTGGCGTCGAGCATCGAGGAGGAGGTCGAGAAGATGCGCTGGGCCACCAAGTGGGGAGCCGACACGGTGATGGATCTCTCGACGGGCAAGAACATCCACGCCACCCGAGAGTGGATCCTGCGCAATTCGCCGGTGCCCATCGGGACGGTGCCCATCTATCAGGCCCTCGAGAAGGTGGGAGGCAAGGCCGAGGATCTCACCTGGGAAGTGTACCGCGACACGCTCATCGAGCAGGCCGAGCAGGGGGTGGATTACTTCACCGTCCATGCCGGAGTGCTCCTGCGGTTCATCCCCCTCACCGCCCGTCGCATGACCGGCATCGTCAGCCGCGGCGGCAGCATCCTGGCCAAGTGGTGTCTGGCCCATCACCGCGAGAACTTCCTCTACACCCACTGGGACGAGATCTGCGAGATCATGGCCGCCTACGATGTCAGCTTCAGCATCGGCGACGGCCTGCGGCCGGGATCGGTCGCCGACGCCAACGACGAAGCTCAATTCGGCGAACTCCAGGTGCAGGGTGAACTCACCCAGCGGGCCTGGAAGCAGGGCGTCCAGGTGATGAACGAAGGACCGGGCCATGTCCCGATGCACATGATCGAGGAGAACATGGCCAAGCAGTTGGAATGGTGCCACGAGGCCCCCTTCTACACGCTGGGACCGCTCACCACCGACATCGCTCCGGGTTACGATCACATCACCAGCGGCATCGGGGCGGCCATGATCGGTTGGTACGGCTGCGCCATGCTCTGCTACGTGACGCCCAAGGAGCACCTCGGCCTGCCCAATAAAAAGGACGTCAAGGATGGGGTGATCGCCTACAAGATCGCCGCCCATGCCGCGGATCTGGCCAAGGGTCATCCGGGAGCCCAGTACCGCGACAACGCCCTGAGCAAGGCGCGCTTCGAGTTCCGCTGGCAGGATCAATTCAATCTGGGTCTCGATCCGATCACCGCCCGCGAATTCCACGATGAAACGTTGCCGCAGGAAGGGGCCAAGACCGCCCATTTCTGCTCGATGTGCGGCCCGCACTTCTGCTCGATGAAGATCACCGAAGACGTGCGGAAATATGCCGCCGAGCAGGGCGTGGCCGCCGAAGAGGCGCTCAAGAAGGGCCTCGAAGAGAAGTCCCGCGAATTTGTCGAAAAGGGCGCCGAGGTGTACTCGAAAGCCTGAGGCGGCCATGGGTCCGCCATGGGTCGGCCGTGCGCCAGGGCCGGCCGATCCCGAGCGGCTCAGGCCCGGCGCACGAAGCAGGCCTTGAGACCGACGGCGACGCCGTCGATCTTGCAGGAGATCTCATGGTCTCCTTCGACCAGACGGATGGGCTTGGATTTCGATCCGCCTTTGAGCACCCCGGAGGACCCGCGGAGGGGGAGGTCTTTGATCAGGATGACACAGTCGCCGTCGTTGAGCACGGTTCCATGGGCGTCCTTGACCACCCGGGGTCCGTCGGGAACCTCGGCCTCGGCCTCGCGTTCCCACTCATGGCCGCAGGTGAGGCATTCCCACTTTCCCGGGTGTTCCATCACTTCGGTCATTTCGCACATCGGGCAGGCGGGCTTGCTCATGAAGGATTGATCTTATTTTTGCCGAAGCTAGGAAGGAAATCCAAAGCCACGGTCTCATGACTTCGGGATAGGACAGGAATCTTTATTCAGACCTCAGGCGTCCAAAGGGGATAACTCGTTTCGGGAGGGGTGGGTGTCGAGGCGTTGTTTCCATGACAACCGAGGCAACAGGTCCTGTCGGTGAAGTGCGACCCGCCGCCGTTTTTAGCTTCCGGCTTGGACGACTTCCGAAGGCGGCCTGGTCAGCGCACGCGAGTCTGATGGGTTTGTTTAGGCTTCACATATGGATCCATGTTTCAGCGAAAGAGGAGGAAAGTGGTAGATCCGAATCGACAGAGCCGGAGCTTGAGGTGCGAACCCATGGGCTGGCGGCCTCGTCTCTGATGGTAGTCGGTCGAGAGACAACTTGAAACCTAGATACCTATGAGGCGAGTGGTCATTTAGGGACAAGTTCCCCCCCCATCGAGGGGTGATGTTTTGGTTCATGCTGAATCGTGTTTTTCCCAAGGAAGACCCGAGGACCAACCGGTCGGGTTTTTGGTCTCCTTCGAAGGCCAATTTTGATCCCAAAAACGGAAAAAGTCTTCCAATGTGAACGAGTTTCAGAGGATAACCTTCATTGATGGTAAGGTACGACTATTTGATCTGGCATCGTTATCGGTCTCACCTCTACCGGTCGGGTTTTGGCGTCGTGATCAAATGGCTTTTGGTCGCCATATCGGCCGACGTTACAGCGAGATCGGAGCAGGGGCGCATGCGGGTGGCGGGAGCGTACGTCGTGCGAACCAACCTGGTGCGTACCACTCGAGAAACGGGTGAGGTCCGGCCGCACCGGGAGGTCCACATCCATCCACGAGTGGCGGGATTCGTCCAAACGGTACAGGTAGAATTGGGCGACCAGGTGAGTGTCGGCCAGGTGCTCGCTACGATGGAAGTACCAGAGTTGGAATCCCACCTGGCACGCAGCCGAGCGGCCGAGCGGCGGACGCAGGAAGAGGTGACGCGAGCGAAGGCGCAACTGGAGGAAGCCCAGTTGGCGCGACAACGGATTTCTGCGGTCGCATCGCAGGGTACCAACCTAGTTCCGGCTCAGGAGCTGGATGCATCGCGAGTCCGCGTAATGGTGGCAGAAGCGAATTTGGCGGCAGCGCGGGAACAGGTCAACGTGGTGCGCGCTGAGTTGGCTGGCTGGGAAACGATCCGAGGGTATACGCGCATCACGGCACCCTTCGATGGGCTGGTAACCCATCTGGGAGCAGTCGAGGGTCAGTGGGTAACGGTCGGAGGGTCGGGAGGCGGATTGTTCCGAATCTCAGAGGTGAAGCGGTTGCGGCTGGTCTTTCCGATCTCGAGCGGGAATGTGCCGCGGATCCAACAAGGGACACCTGTGGAGGTGCGTGTAGACGGGAGAGGTGAGCCGATCACAGCGCAGGTGAACAGACGCGCCGGGCAAATCGAGACCGCGACGCGCACGATGGATGTGGAGGTAGACTTGGAGAATCCCGACGGGCGGATATCCCCTGGAGCCTATGCTACTGCCGACGTGGTGACAGAAGCGCGTATGAACTGTCTGGCCATCCCTCTTCAAGGATTGGTGCGAGGCTCCGATCCGAAGGTATGGCGGATCAGCCAAGACGGACGCCTGGAAGAGTGTCCAGTGAGGCTGGGAATGGAGGTGGCAACGCACGTCGAGGTGCTGGCCGGGTTGGCTGAAGGTGATCGAATCGTGGTGGGTCGGCAGGCCGGCCTGACTTCGGGGCTCGAGGTGGAGATGGCCTCTGGTGGAGGTCGGCCATGAACGCCGGGTCGTCGGAAGAGCAGCACAAGGCTTTGATTGACGTTTTGAGGCGGTTCGACACGTGCTCCGTCTGCAATGCGATCGAGGCATTCGATGTGCGGTTGCGAAACGAAGGGTTCACCGATGGCAGTCTCCACTGCCGGTTCCCGTCTGCGCCTCCGATGGTGGGGCACGCTGTGACGATGCGAATCAAGGGAGGGGTGCAATCGGCAGACGGTAGGCCGTTCGAGGATCGGACCGACTGGTGGGCGTTCCTCGCGAAGGTGCCGGCGCCTAGGGTCGTGGTGATCCAGGATATTGATCGACGGCCCGGTTTGGCCAGTTTTGTGGGGGAGATCCACGCACGGATCATGGCTTCACTGGGCTGCGTTGGGGTGATCACGAACGGCGCCGTCCGTGATCTGGGGCGCTTGGGTGATGCCCGCTTCCAGATGTACTCGAGTACTCTGTCGGTCTCACATGCGTATGCCCACATCGTCGACTTTGGTGGCGAGGTGGAAGTCGCCGGCTTGCGGATAATGCCCGGAGACCTGCTGCATGGCGATCGTCACGGGGTGATTGTGGTTCCGCCGGCGATCGCCCAGAAAATCCCCGAAGTGATCCGGCGGAATGAGGAGCAGGAGAATCGGATCGTGGAATACTGCGGTTCGCAGGATTTCACGCTGGAGGGCTTGCGCCGGCGGGTGTCCTGGAGGGACTGACAACATCGAATCCACGACGAGCCTATGACTCAGTTTTCCCTTCGATATCCGTATCTGGTAGTGGTGGCGTGTCTGATTGCCAGCATCCTCGGAGTGACGTCGCTGTTCCGGTTGCCGGTGGACCTGTTTCCGCCGATCCGGATCCCGGTGGTGGTGGTGGCCACCTTCTATTCCGGCATGCCCCCAGAGCAAGTCGAGACGTCGATCACCGGGCGATTCGAGCGTTTCTTCACCCTGGCAAGCGGTATTGATCACATCGAATCGCGTTCGTTGGCGGGCGTGAGTCTGATCAAGGTGTACTTCCAGCCGGGGACGGATCCCGACACGGCCGTGAGCACAATCGCGAATCTGGCGTCGGCGAACCTGCGTCGTCTGCCGCCCGGCACGTTGCCGCCGGTCGTATTGAAGTTCGACGCGTCGAGCCTGCCTGTGTGCCTGATCACATTGAAAGGCGAGGGCCTGAGCGAGACACAGTTGCGGGACGCTGGCCAGTACGCGGTACGCAACCAGGTTGCGGGTGTCCCCGGTTCCTCGGTGCCACAGCCGTTCGGAGGGAAGTATCGCCAGATCATGGTTTATGTAGATCCGGCGAAACTCGAGGCGCACCAGATGTCGGTGATGGACGTGGTGCGTTCGGTCAACGACTCCAATCTGATACTACCGGCCGGAGAAGTCCGGATCGGGCCCTACAACTACAATCTCTACGCGAACAGCCAGCTTAGGGATGTGGGCGATGTGAACGCATTGCCGCTGAAGACAGTCGCAGGGCGCTCGGTGACAGTGGCGGATGTGGGCGAGGCGCGGGATGCCGCGCAGATTCAGGGGAACGTCGTGAGGGTGGACTCGCAGCGGAGCGTGTACCTGCCGGTGTTGAAGCAGGGCGGTGATGCCAACACGATCGCGGTGGTCGACGGCATCCGCGGCGCGCTGTCGAGACTGGCGGACGTGCCGCAGGAGCTGGTGGCGCGGGTTGTCTTCGACCAATCGGTGTTTGTTCGAAGCGCGATCACGAACCTGGTCCATGAAGGAGGGATCGGCCTGTTCCTGACCGGGCTGATGATCCTGCTCTTCCTGGCAAGTGTTCGGGCTACGGCGGCAGTGTTCCTGTCGATTCCGTTGTCGGTCTTGGCGACCTTCGTCGCGTTTCAGCTGACGGGAAGCACGATCAACACGATGATCCTAGGGGGTCTCGCGCTGGTCTTCTCGCGTCTCATCGACAACTCGGTGGTCGTTCTTGAAAATGTCTACCGTCATCTCGAGCTCGGTGAGACTCCGGAAGTCTCTGCGTTGCGGGGCGGGCGAGAGATGGCACTGCCGGTGCTGGCCGCGACATTGACGACGGCCGTGGTCTTCCTGCCGGTGACGCTGCTGAATGGGGTGAGCCGATTCCTGTTCACGGCTCTGGGGCTGTCGGTGGTGCTATCCCTCGCGGCCTCGTACGTGGTGGCCTTGACGGTGGTGCCGCTTTTCTGTGCGCGATACATCCGGAGCGCACACCATGACGGCCACGGCGGCAACGCTGTATCCGCCGCATTCAATCGTCTGTTCCAATCAATTCTCGACGCCTACGAGCGTGTTCTGCGGGATGTCCTTCGTCGGCCGGCATTCGCAGTGGGATTGATCCTGGCCGTCTTCATCCTGAGTCTGGGACTCACCCCCTGGGTCGGTGTAGCGTATTTTCCTCGGACAGATCCCGGCCAATTTGTGATCAATCTCAAGGCCCCCACGGGAACGCGCGTGGAAATCACGGAGGAATTGGTGACGCGGGTGGAGAATATCGTGCGAGCGGAGGTGGCGAAGGACGAGTTGGCGGTTGTGGTTTCGAACATTGGGGTGCAGCCGGGTTTCTCGTCCATCTACACGAGCAATTCAGGCCAGCACACCGCATTCATCCAAGCGTCATTGAAACCGGGGCATCGCACCGGCAGCTATGAATACATGGATAGGGTGCGCCGGCGCGTTTCGATCGAAGTTCCGGAGGTGACCGCGTACTTCCAGTCCGGCGGCCTTGTGGACTCGGTCCTGAACCTCGGTCTCCCGGCTCCGATCGATGTCCAGTTGTCTGGGTCGGACCTGCGGGCGATGCACCGGGCTGCCTCCGAGATCGCGGACCGGGTGCGGAAGCTTCCCGGAGTCAGCGATGTGCTGGTGCCGCAAGATGTGGACCAGCCCGCATACCGCTTGGATATCGACCGTGATCGCGCCGCCGCGCTGGGGCTCAGCTCGAAGGAGATCGTCCAGAACGTGATCACCGCGCTCACCTCGGGCGGAATGGTAGCGCCGAGTTATTTCGTCGATCCGAAGAATGGAAACGATTACCTCCTGACGGTGCAATATCCGGAGGGCCAGGTGCGCGATCTGAATGGCCTGCTAGCAATCCCGATCCGGGGTACGGCCATGCGGCAGACGGTACGGCTCGATTCGGTGGTGTCGATACGCCCGGATCAGGCGCCGGTGGAGGTCACGCACTACCAGTTGCGTCGGGTGATCGACGTCTTTGTGGCACCTGCCGGTGAAGACCTTGGCGCTGTAATGGCCGATGTCCGGAAAGTGATTTCCGGCGTAACACTACCTCCCGGCATTCGCGTGGAGACCCGAGGGATGGTGCAGGGGATGGAGTCGTCTTTCCGTAGTTTCGGAATCGGTCTGATCCTGGCGACCCTACTGGTCTACTTGATTCTGGTAGCCCAGTTCCAGTCGTGGATCGATCCGATTCTCATCCTGCTCGCGGTGCCAATGGGTCTTACGGGCGTGCTATTGGTGCTGGTCTCCACAGGGACGACGCTGAACGTGATGTCGCTCATGGGGGTGGTGATGATGGTGGGTATCGTCGTCTCCAACAGCATCTTGATTGTGGAGTTCATCAAGAAGCTGCGGTCGGACGGGGTTCCTCTGCACGATTCGGTCGTTCGGGCAAGCCGTATCCGGCTCCGGCCTGTGCTGATGACGTCGCTGGCGACCCTGATCGGGCTGTTGCCGATGGCCCTGAAGTTGGGAACGGGCAGCGAGGCGTATGCACCGCTGGCACGGGCGATCATAGGCGGACTCGGCGTTTCGCTTTTGTTCACAGTCTTTCTGGTGCCCTCGGCATACCTCTGGGTGCATTCTCGACTCCCCGAGGTCCACGGTGGTGATTCTCCCGTGATGGCACCGGAAACCCCGGTCCACTCCGCATGAGGACTTTCCTATTTTCGCTGCTCTTGGTCGCCGTGGTTCCTCAGCCTTCGAGCGCGGAGGAAACCTCCGCTCCTGCCATTCCGTCGCCCCTCAGTATCGAAAAGGCACGCGATCGGGCCTTGGCAGTTGATCCGCGGATCACTGCCGCTCGTCTCCGGGAGCTGGCCTCGCGCCAAGCGGCCCGGGCCGCCTCGGCAGATTGGCTGCCATCACTGGTCGGGAACGCCGTTCTGGTCGGGACGGACGGTGATGAGAACCGGATCGCGGCCGGAGGCGGCCTGAACAACCCGATCATTTATGACCGCGGAGCGTTCGGCCTGAACATGTCGTGGCAGCTCTATGATTTCGGCAGGACAGCGAACCGGGTAGAGGCGGCTCGATTGCGGACCAGAGCGATGACAGAGAACATTGAAGTGAACCGCGCCGACGTTGTCCTCCATGTGGATGAGGCCTTCATCGACGTGCTGCAGGCGCTGGCGGTGCAAGGAGTTGTGGAAAAAGCCGTTGCAGCCCGAAAGACGCTTCGCGACCAAGTGCAGGTTTTGGTGGCCAACTCGGTAAAGACCGAGCTTGATCTAGCGCTGGCAGAGTCAGCGCTGGCCGAGGCTTCCCTACTGCGGAGTCGCGCGATCAACGATGAGGCGTCCGCCCGCGCGCGATTGGGCCTCTTGCTAGGCGTTCATGAAAACCTGACAGTGCCTCTCATTGAGCCGGAACTGCCGGTCGAAGAACCCATGGAAGCGACCACTTGGATTCAGCGAGCGCTGGCTTCACGTCCGGAGTTGAAGCGTCTTCGTCTGGAGCACGAGGTGGCCCTGAGACGTTCCCGAGCTGAGAAAGCTGGGCATTATCCGGTTCTGAATGCTATTGGCGCCGGGGGCGTCGTCCCCGAGCGTCATGAGCGATTGGCTGAGAACTACTTCGTAGGCGGATTCAACCTGAGTTTCCCGATCTTCGAGGGATTTCGCACCGACGCCCGCCTTCGCGAAGCGGAGTTGCTCGCCGAGTCGGCCGCGAAGTTGGTCGAGGCGGAGGAAGGCAAGGTCACCCGGGAGGTCCGCACCGCGATGCTCGACTTGGCCAACGCCCACCAGCGTAGCCGATTGGCGGCCAAACTCCGGGAGGCGACCTCCAAGGCGGTGCGTCTGGCGGACCTGAAGTATTCTGCAGGAACAGTCTCGGTAGGGGAGACGGCCCAAGCCCAACTGCAGGCCACGGCGGCGGAAATCGGTGAAGTAGGGGCCCGTTATAGGGTGCACAAGGCTTGGACCGATCTCCAGTATCAATGTGGCAGCCTGCTCGAAAATGCCAAGTGATTCTGGATGACAGATTGGGTCGACGGCTCCGACGGATCAAATACTCCCAGATAACGAGCTACTTACGGCCTCAGCCCTAGAGCTGTCTCTCATTTAAATTTCCTTAAAAACCACCACTGGTGCCATCTTTCTGGAAATGGCCGGTCCGAAGCTTCGATTCGAACTTTCCACTGAACAGCGGGCTGAACTTCTGCGCCTCACCCAAGCGCCGAACACTCCACAGAAACTGGAGCGACGGGCCCGTATCGGATTGCTTGCCGCAGATGGCAAAGACAACAAGGAGATCGCCGCTGAGTTGGGCACGAGCCATGTGACCGTGGGGCTGTGGCGTCAGCGGATTCTGGATCTGGGACTTGCCGGCCTCCAAGATTCTTCCCGGCCGGGCAGACCCAAGACATTGCCGGTCGACCGAGTCCAAACAGTGCTCAACGAAGTAGTGCGTCCCCCCAAGGGACGCGGGCGGTGGAGTTGCCGGACCATGGCTCGGCATAGCGGTCTTTCCCATTCGGCGGTACAGCGGATCTGGGCGGCCAACGACCTCAAACCCCATCGCACCCGTACTTTCAATCTCTTTAACGATCCCCAGTTCGAGGCCAAATTCTAGGATGTCATCGGATTGTATTTGGATCCGCCAACCCGATCGATCGTCCTTTGCTGTGATGAAAAAAGCCAATGCCAGGCCCTGGAGCGAACCCAACCCGGACTGCCGTTGGGCCGAGGCCATGTGGCTACTCGCACTCACGACTATTACCGACACGGAACGGTGACCCTGTTTGCAGCGTTGAATCACTTGAACGGAAAGATTCTGGCTGAGCGGGCTCCGCGTCACCGTCACCAAGAGTGGATCAAGTTCCTCAAAACCATCGAGTCATCGACCCCGGCCGGGGTCGACTTGCTCCTGATTCTGGACAACTACGCTACCCATAAATACCCCAAGGTGATGAGATGGTTGGTCGCTCATCCCCGCTTTCATCTCAACTTCACGCCGACCGGCGCTTCTTGGCTCAATCTGGTCGAACAATTCTTCCGTGATCTGAGCCAAGACGTGATCCTTTATGAAAGTTTTGGAAGCACCAATGAGCTGGTCGATGCCATCTGGGGATACCTTGCCGAGCGGAATCTCAAGCCGCAGCGATACTAGTGGCGGGCTGACGGAACGGTGATCCTGGAGAAAATCCGCCGAGCCCGGGAAGCTTTGGCACAGAACCAACCGATTGTTAAAGACTAATACTAGACACTGCATTAGGAGGAATCCGTCTCTGTTTCCATCTGGACGACCCGGTCGGCTTGGCGCCTGCCTCGGAGACCTTCCCGAAGGGCTTTGTCCAAGGTTCCAAAGCCGTGAAGTAGCTCAAACTAGATCCCTCGTTCAAAGGGAGGCTGATTGTGGTCGACAAGAGTGATGCCGAGGTAGGTGAAGCCAATTCCAAGCGGCTTACATTGGCGGGGACCTCAGTTCTCGATGCGGTGCCGGTCATCGACACGACAGTTACCATTTCGGCGGCCATGGCGCCGCTGCCCTTTTTAGATACCGTGGGCTGATTCGAGATACCGATCACACCAAACCGACCGAGCATGTCGTTGTCGGGCGATGCCTTGGGGCTCTCGGGGTCGGGTGGTCGATCATCCCACACCGTCCATACCCGGAGCGCTTTGACCGCTGCCCGGCCGAACCTGTGCAC
>JACCDP010720160.1_pt1 | contig 10832 bp, 6 predicted proteins | sample 7445841 | NCBI WGS metagenome assembly JACCDP01 (sample SAMN15323441, study PRJNA562643) | freshwater metagenome | isolation source: river surface water | place: USA:Blue River Watershed | collected 2017-08-17
GCCGTCGATTCTGCCTCGCCTTCCGATGAACAGGTGTCCGAAGAAACACCTGCCGCGGGGAAGTCGAAGCGTCGTCGTCGCTCCCCGAAATCCAAGGACTAAATGGTAACTTGGCTCACTAACGCAACCAAGCGCATCATCGTTCAAGAGCTTCGTGATATCATGACGGAGCACCCAAGATACCGGGGCGATGCTAATAACGTTCAGAATAAGTTTTCTTACGAAGAACGTCCAGCGCGTGGCATCATAGTGAACGGAACGTCGGCTGACCGCGTTGTGCTGTCAGCCGACAATTATATTGGTCGCCAGCGTTCTTTCATCATGGTAACACCAGCAGATGGGAAATCCGGCAACACAGTCGAGTGGGTACGTGAGAACCAAGTAGTTCTATCTGGCTTCGAACCCAGTAACTCGACATTCCCGACCCCTCCGGGCTCTTACCGATTCAGAGTGCTGAAGGTCCCGGACGATGCCAGATCGATTCCCGGTGAGATCGAGATGGAACCGGTCCACACAGTGTTTAACGAACCGCTGATCACCTTTAGGTGGGCCAAAGACTTCGAAGCCACAATCCCGACTCCGAACCTTTACCCGGGTTCGGTGCGTTTATGGTTTGACCAGCGCATAGCGTTGGTGCCGGACGTGGACTATACGATTAACTACGAAACAGGCGAAATCGTTTTCCTTCGCGATGTCCCCGAGGGGTTCAGTGTTACCGCTGATTACAGATACCGGGGCGAGAAAGTAAGTCCAATACAATTTCGGCGTGAGCGTTTCGACGTCCACACCATCCCCGGCGCTGTCATAGCATTCGGCGACAGGTGTGAGGTCGACGATCGTTTCGACATTGTGGTTACAGACGAACGCGTGGATACAGCAGACGTATATGGTGGGAAATTCGAAGTGGAATTCGAACTGATGGTTTTCACCAAGGATGCGGAAGACCGGGAAAAGCTGGCTGATTATATCACGATGAGTGTTTTAAACAGGCAGTTAAAGCTTTCGAACATGGGCATGGAACTTCTCGAGATATCGCCGGGGAGTGAAAGCGAAGATACTTTCAATAGCGACACGGACACGTATTATTTCGAAAGTACTGCGCGGATGAGATTGCGCGTTGAATGGAGTACTTTTATCCCTCTTCCCGCCGTCATGTGGCGAATCGAACCTTTCGCCGTAAGCACATCAGCGGATAGTCTGGTCGACTCTCGTACTTCGACAATCGAGGCTACAGCTAATAATTTTGCTTCCCTAAAGATCGGATCTCAATACACCATGGAAACAGTAAAGTAGTGTATGCCTGCCTATGAATATGAGTGTAAAACGTGCACCGTGTTGTTTGAAGAGCTTCACATTACGAGATCTGCAACGACTCAATATGCAGAGTCTTTCCCATGTCCAAAATGCGGGGAACCCGCTCCGCGAGCCTACGCGACACCGTCTTCGTTTAAATTCGCCGGTGGAGTTCGAGGGCTGTCGGGCGTCCACGGCAACTCGGGTGTTCACGACCTTGACTATCCCAATCTCGATAAAGCGGTAGCCCGTAGCTCAGAGGCCAGGTGGAAGTTCCACGCCGAACGTCAATCGGCCATGCGTGCTGCCGAAGCGTCTTCGGAGGTGGGTTTGGCTTCGATGAATCCTGATGGTTCCGTTTCGCCAATGGCGAAATCCGACAAAGAAAATCGCGAAGCTACGAAGTCATCCATCAAATCGGTTGAATCCTGACTTGTGCTTTTTATTGTGCGTTAACCGTGTCATGGGTCTCCGTGATACGAATACTTAGACGCATATTTAGACATATAGGTAAGTCCTAGACGCAGACATCGACCCACACTTCCCCTACGGAGTCTCAAATGGCTATTGGCCCTTTCTCGTCCTATGCTCCTCCCGGCGTATATACGTCGACTGTTCAAGAGCCCTCGGTAACTCCGGTTACCCTCGCGGCTCGCATACCGGTTTACATCGGCACCGGTATGGAGAGCATCACCCGTTCGAATTTTCTCATAACTCGTGGTCTCTCAGCTTCGTCTGATACCCCTGTCTTCAACGAGGACGTGGCTGGGCGTTGGGTGATCAGCGGACCGAATGAGAATCCGGTACTGGGCGCATCGACCGGGAATCAGTACAGCTTCCGGACCCGCAACTGGCCCATCCTTACCGGCGATGGAACCAACACGATCTCGGACTCGGCCGCTTCCATCACTGTCACTGTTGATGGCGAGCCTGTCGTGGTCGGACAGGTGGACGGTGCTAACGGCATTGTGACGCTTGTCTCGCCACCTTCGGCCACATCGCTTGTGCTTGTCTCCTACTACTTCGACCGCTCCGGGACCCAGATCACTGATGACCTGTCGGATCAGGTGACCTCGGGCTCGGGCCAGATCGTGGCTCAAGAGACTAGCTATACTTTTACCGATTTAAACAAGGTGCTGACGGTCTACGTCAATGACAGCAGCAGCCCCTCGGTCGTCACTTTTGCGACAGGCACGGCTCTCACGGCCGCTCAGGCTGCTGCCGCAATAAACGGGGCCAGCATTTCCGGGCTGACGGCTACCACGGTTCGCGACGAGGCCGGACTTTTCCATGTGGCCTTGACGGCAGTCAACAACGTTTCCGTCGCAGCGGGTGGTGCTCAAACGATCATGTCGTTTGCGCCTTCCTCGTCGGGACGTAACAAAGACTTCACAGTCTTTAATCGTCCTATCGTTTCGGCCACCAACAGCTCGCAGGTGACCACCAGCCCGTCTGATGTGACGGTGACTGTCGATGGAAACATAGTCTCCGTTGTGGCCGTGGACGGTGGGACGGGCCGCATTACCTTGCAGCAGGCTCCTGAGAGCGGTGCAGTCGTCAAGGTGACTTACTCATTTAACTCTTGGGTGGACACCTTTGATTACCTGCCCGATAGCAGCGTGCAGGTCGACACTGCGGTTTCTGGCATCACTCCCGGCCAAGCCACATATACCCGTGGGGCGGACTACCTGATTGTAAACGATGGTGCCCAGGCCCGTATTTACTGGGGCGCAGCTGCCGTTGTATCGACTGGTGAGATCACTGGATCGACCGCCTTCGGCGCTGATCAAGTCTCGGTTGCTTTGGTGGATAACCGGCGCTACGGCAAGGAGTGCACGGGTTCGGGTCGTGTGTGGAACTTGGGCGACATCCCGACCTCAGGAAACGGCCTGGATACCCCCATCGGAACCTCGGTTTACGATGCCGTCACCAACAGCCGCATGGTCCTGCCTACGGATAATCCTAACCTCGTGATCGCCTACGTGGGTCTTGACTGGCAGGATGCCTACGCTCGTGGTCCTGTCGTTGTCACGCAGGTTGACGGAAATCTCGGGACGATCACTCTCAAGGATTCAGTCACGGCTGGCTATAAGGTCTATGCGACTTTCTGGTACAACCTCCTCCAGTCTGTCGACAATACCCTCACTGTCGTTGCCCCCGGCAACTCAGGTACAGGTACTTACACGGTCTCGGCCAGCGGTGTTCCGGTCTACAATGTCGTATTCGGGACGAACTCCAGCTCACCCAGCCCCGTGTTCCCCACCGGAACCGGAATCCCGGACGCTTTCTACACCGGTGGACAGCCTGTTCAGGAGACCGTCACCGTTACCTTCGATTCGGATATCAACCCCGCATCGCACGCCAGCATCATCAGCGCGGGCAGCGGTCCGTTCAATATCTTTGCGGAGTCTCAGGAATTTGGAGACACCATTATCGACGGTAACACGCTGAACGTGGATCTGAGCAGCGGATTCATCGGCGTCCTTCTGGGACAGCCAGTGGCCGACACCACTTCCTTCGATTCCACCGATGTCATTGCCATTCTGCCGAATGCAAATACATCGGCTGTTGAGGTTCCGCTGAGCGCAGCCACCACTCTGTCATCGGTGGCTTCCGCTATCAACACGGCTCTGTCGAGTGAGATATCTGCCACCGTCGTCAGCTACGGTTCGAAGAAGATCCTCAAGATGGTGTCTGTTTCTGCAGTCCCTTCCGCCACGAACGACGAGATCTCGAAGGTGCAGATCGTTGCTCCTACGACTTCGGGTAAGACCTTCCCGGCTTCAAAGCTGGGCTTGGATTACATCACCGCTGAAGGATCGTTTAACGCTCTTAACCAGCCGGGCCGGGTCTATGGTTCGGAAGGTGGACCATTCACCTTCACTCCGGGCCAGGTGTCTCTCGACATGACCGTGGACGCGGTGGGCATCCAATTGGATCTCCCCACGGAGGAGCTCACCACTGTTGAGGTGTCTGAGCTGATCAACGACGAGTACTTCGCCGTTATGGGCGATGGAGCGGACCGTTCGGCTTATCTCTCCGCACTGAACTCTCTGTGGAACGAGATCAAGACCGACTACAACGCCCACATCGCGGATCTGGATTTCCACACTGCGGCCGGGACTTCCACCATGTCCATGGCGACGTTGCCTTCGGACTACGCCAACTGGGTGTCGTTCGTTAATACAGCGGTAACGGCGTACAACACCCACCTCATCGAATCTGGTGTCCACCAGATGGATGATACGCAGAACAGCATCAGCGATGTGGCAGACGATCTGGCTTCGGCCACACGTCTACTCCACACGCTGAAGATGCGTATTAATGACCACCTGTCGCAGACAGGCGTTCACGGCTACGATGATACCGCTAACGTGGTGACTGTGGGCTACCTCAGCACCCCCACCATCACAGGGGCCGCTGACAATGGGTCCGGTGCTATCGAGATCACCACCAGCGTTAACCACGGTCTCTCAAACGGTGATCTAGTATTCATCTCCGGTGTGGTCGGGACCACGGAAGCTAATGGTGCTTGGACAGTATTCATTGGCGCACTTAACAAGTTCACTCTGGGCGGATCCACATTCACAAATGCTTATGTGAGTGGTGGTGTCTATTCGAGCAGCGTGACCGTTTACGCGTTGCTTAACGACCAGAAAGCCAAGTTTAACCTGCATCGCGTTCAGACGGGTGTCCACCTCACGGACGATACTACAAACGTCGTCACGGGTGACACAACGACTTACACCAACGCCCTGGCTCTGGCGAACGACATCAAGGCTAAGATCAACGCACACGTTGTGGACACAGACTTCCACAACGTGGCGGACGCGGATGGCGTTATCACGGCTCCAGATGCCACCGGAGTTTCGCCCGCTGGGTTCGAAAGCCTCGTGACGCTCGCCCAAGCCATTGCCCACTCGACAAACGATGGCGCCTACAACGAACACCGCACGCGTCAGGTCGACGGCATCCATGTCCATGGTACTAACGACACGATCCACGACATCATCGCTACATCGACCCTGATCGCCCGGGTCGGTGTGAATGACTATGCGGGTCAGTTGGTTCTTACCAGCCTCACGAACGAAAATACTTCGGAGGTTGCGGTATCGGACGCTTCCGCCAACACCATCCTGGGGTTGGAGGCCGGGACCACTGGTCAGCGCCAAGTCGAGACTTCACGTCTCGCCAACGCCCTGAACGCCAATGGTACCTTCGATAACTACGCCGTAGCATACTCGGTCGCGTTCGGCGATTCGGAGTACCTGCAGATCAACTCGCTATCGACTGGATCCGGTTCTTCGATCGCGTTCGATCCTGCGGGACAGACCGACACGACCTTCGTTACAGGCACGGGGATCGGAATTGACGAGAACACCGGTGATACCGGCGAGGTCGCGGTTCCGGGCTTCCAGGTCACCAGCTCCAATATCGTCAATGGCTCGAGCGGCTCGGGTGAAATCGGTCGGACCTATGCCGATGCGAAGACCGGTCTCCGGTTCACTCTGCTCCCGAGCACCGGTGGCGCTTATGTGGATGGTGACTCGTTCACTCTCCTCAGCTCGACGACCTTCACGGCCTCGGGTTCTCTGCCCACGCTCGCAGTGCCGGGTACTCAGATCACCGTTACGAACACGGCAGGGATGGGTGTTGGTAGCACTGCTATCGTCAAGACCAAGACCCGCGGTGAACGCGAGCCTTCGCTCGGAACTCCGTACTATGTGAGCTACCAGTACAACAAGACTGACTACTCCACCAAGATCTTCACGGAGATGAAGTCGGTCCAGACCCAGTACGGCGCTCCGACTCCTGAAAACCCTGTGAGCCTTGCTGCACGTTTGGCATTCCTCAACGGGGCGACCCAGGTGGCAATCAAGCAGGTCCCGAAGCAGGCGGGAAAGGCGACGGCCTCGACGTTGTCCTACATCAATGCCATCGACGACCTGAAGAAGCCGATTGCTGGTCGGATCAAGCCCTCCATCATCGTTCCCCTCGGGACCGACCCCATCATCTTCAGCTACCTGAAGTCGCACGTTGAAGAGATGAGCGCACCATTGATGGAGAGCGAACGCACAGGTGTTGTGGGCGTGGCTGCAGGTACCACTCCGGTGGGCGTACAGCAGATCGCTCGCGGCCTCGGTTCAACGTTGGTTTCGGTGGTCTACCCCGATACCTTCGTTGCACCCGTACAGAGCACCAGTGGCGTGTTGCAGAACCGGTTGGTGGATGGAACTTTCGCCGCCGCCGCTCTTGCTGCAACTACCTGCAACCCCGGCATCGATGTGGCTGTTCCTTGGACCCGTCGCGCTGTGGGTGGCCTCACCGCTGTGGGTCGCTATCTGACCCCCACGGACGCCAACGCTGTTGCAGTGGCAGGTGTGACGGTGCTCGAGCAGGTAGACACCGGCGTTCGCGTTCGCCATGGTCTTACCACCAAGGTGGACAACGTGATCAACCGGACTCCTTCAGTCCAGCTGATCATCCAGAACGTACAGCAATCGCTGCGCGCGGCCCTGGATCCCTACATCGGGGCCAAGTTCACCCCCGGCATCCCCGGCCAGGTATCGGTGGCTGTCACGAACGCGTTCCAGGCGTTGATCTCGGCTCAGATCGTCAGCTCGGTCACTGACATCACTGTTCTGCCCGATGCCAACGACCCGACAGTACTCCAGATTGGGGCTGTTTACGTGCCCGTCTTTCCGCTTGAATACATCGTGGTCTCGCTCACGATCCGCGTTCGCGCCTAAGTTGAGGCGGCCTCAACTGGCCCGCAGTCGAGCCAGTTGAGTTGATCTAAAGAATCGGCCCCACCGCAGAAAGATCGCGGTGGGGCCGATTCGTATCTGAGTTATTGGAACGAGATTACTTCTTCTTTACTTCCACGTAGTCCTTAGCGATGTTTTCGGCATACACGGCTTGCCCACGCTTGCCATTCTCGTCCACGATCCACACACGGAGCTTGCTGCGACCGCCAAGAATCTCCCAGCAGGTATCCCGAACATACCAAGTGGTTTTGCCGTTGTCCCAGATGGTTCCAGGTCTCACTCGCTCTTCGAGAGCCGACATCTTGGGGTCGGTCGGCTTTGTGGCGACCGCTGGGATCTCCGGCTTTTCCTCGATCGCAAGAGCGGCCGGAGCGGTCTCGGGAACTGGGGCGTTTCGGTCGAGGATGGGCTCGAAAGCCAAGGACTCCCCGAAATCCGCGGTCTCCGACTCTAGCTCCCCGTAAAGCCATCCGTGTTCATATGGGGAAATGTCGGAGATTCCATACGCCTTGTATAGACGCGGGGCACACTCGTTGATCGTCTTCACCCGGCTTTCGTTGATGACCACGGCTGTGTGTTTCGGGTTGCCGATAATCGACTTGGCGATCCATCCGAATGCCACCTTGTTGTCCGCATTGATAGCCACAATGTGATTGGTCTCTGTATTGACCGACTTAATGATCACTTTCAGATTTCGGATCGTCGAATCGTAGATCTTCATGAATGCCACCGGTCCATACTCGTTTCGGTTTATGCTCACGCGAACTACCCCCTCTGGACAAGGACTTGTTTAATTTTCTGTACTACTGCCTCTTCGTCCATAATACCAATCTGGATGCAAGCCGAAAGAGTCTCGAAGAGCTTGGCAAGAGAAAGCTTCGGTTCGGTCTTGGCCTCCGCCTTCTTTGACGCCGCTTCTGCCAGCTGGATTTTCATGGACTTTGCCTCCTGTCGCAGCCGCTCGTTATCCTCTTCGAGGAGTCGTACCCACTCGGTCGACCCGGAGTCGGTCGCCGCGGTCTTCTCAATATGAAATTCAACCGAAACGCCAGTCTTGACCAGTTCTTGGATGCTCTGCTCGGCGGCGACATCTTCGGTCTTCACAGGCTCCACGGGCAGATCTTCTACCGGAGTCGTAACACGGTTGGGGAGAATTCGGGAATCGAAATCCCGCTTCCATGTCAGATAAAACTCCGGTGCCGCCTTGCTTATCGTTTGCCGGTAGATGAAATTGTTCACTTGCCGAATGTTGGTAAGCTTAATGCCGTTCGTCCAATACTTCGAAAGAGCCTGGATTGCGCGGATCGGGCTCGCGTTCTCCTCCCTCAGGGCGATGTAGTCGCGGAAAAACTGATCGGTGTTTTCCTTAGCAACGCTGGTTCCAGGCATTTCCGTCTCCTTTTCGACTTCCCTCTTGGGGAAGTACTCTGCTGGCCAACTGGCCGCCTTACGGGTGAGAGCGTACGCGGGGAGTTCGTCCCCAAGAAGCGAACGGATTTTGTAGAACTCCGAATGGCTGCACATGTCGATGAACATGTAGAGCCGGTTAACACCTTCGAATCCACCGGCCGATAGTCGACGGATCGCGGTATCGGTGTCGACGAAATCTACATCCTCGACACCGCGCTTTCGAAATTCGCGCAGCAGCTTTTTTGTATTCAGCTCTTTCGGGAAGTTCGATATCGCTATGGTCGGCATCTTCAGATCCTCCAAACGTTCGGCCTTTCTTCTCCGCATCTTACATCGAGTCCGTCCACCTTGACACATTCGATTTTAGGTGGTCTAAAATCATGCCTTTCTATCTTTTGTAGCGTTTAAGATTCGACTGCCAGAAATCCAGGATGGGGTATTCCATGACCAATGAACAGGTATCTGCTCTTTTGCTGGATCTTGCAGACTATGTAGAAAACGACCCAACCCCATCGCGCCACCAAGTTGCCAGTTCTCTCGAGCTGGTCCTTTCAGTCAGCTCGAACCGCAGGCACCACACAGCAGGCTTTTTTGCTTTGGGCCTTTCGGCAGCCGCAGTCGGTGGTCTTGTCGCTTTCTTTATGAAGCGAATGCGACAAAATTCAGATGTAAAACCACAAACGATCATTTCTTTGATGAAGGCTCTCAGTAGCGATGATGCCTCGATGACTTCGGCTGTGCGAACAATTGCGCACGCCGAAGTTCTTCGTGGTGTTTTAACAGATGCCGGAAAAAATCTAACCCTTCCAGCCGACTCGCTCATCCGGAAAGAGGTCGACCGTTCGGAGGGGCAGGATTCGGAAGAACCCGAAGAAGAAATGGACGAGCAAGACCGGGCAGACAAGGAGGATCGCGAAGCTGAAGTCAAGGAGGCATCTGAGTGGCTCGCCGCCTATTTGACCCAAGACGCCGACAAGCTATATAGATTTCGCAAGATTGCAGATCAGTGTTTATCAATGGAAGAAATCCACAAGAGGCATTTTTTCGATTGGGTCGGCCGAATGATCGTTCGCCGAATGATCCAACTGGCCAAAGAAAATCCCGAGGCTTTCCAGGCAGAAGCCAAGGCTGCGGAGCCAGATACTGAAGCCTCCCCCAGGTCCGCAGAGCGTGCACCTTCACCTGAAGCTGCGGGGAGCCCGCCCGCTGAGAGACCTGAACCTGAGTTGGTTAGACCTAGCAGTTCATAATGTCTTGGCAAAGATCTTTGGTCGTCTCCGATATCATCCTTTGTCTGATGGTATCCGCCCAGGGTTTGTTTTCTGAGCACCTAAGAATGGACCTGTAAACCCGGACCATCATGGTTACTGTGGTCGTGAATGGGAATTCGATCCATTTTCCACCACAGTTTTTGCATTTATGGTGGAAGTGCGGTTCTTGTTGACACGACTTCCAGAACTGATACTTTTCTTTTTGGCAGACTTTTCGAGGGGGCATGTCACTGGTACCCCATATCACCAAACATCCGCATAGCGGGCAGTAGTAACCGCGTGGTCCTTTATTGCCGTCGTAGGGTATTTCAATGGGTCCTGAACTGATAGGATCTGCCATACTGCCCTCTGGAGATCTAAATGACGCCGAATGAAATGTCGGAAGCCCTTGTTCAACTGGCAGATTACATTGATAACAATGAACAGGTGAGCGTTTCGACCATCAAGGGCGGTTTATCCCACATTTCGGCCGGAACATACCACCAAGCCGGGTTCGAATTCGTAGTCGAAAAAGGCAAGAATTTTGTTAAGCACACGGTAGAAAATTCAAAGAAGCTAAAGAAGTTTTTAGAAAACAAGGAAGCGCGTGAACTCGTGAAGGAAAACGTGAAGCTTCTAAAGTCTTCAGAAGGGAAAATAGATTCCATCATAAGAGCCCTGGAAACTCAGGGTCTTAAACCCAATATCCCCCAGCTCTTCGAAGATGTTGATAATCGGATGCTTATAGCTTACCTCTTCCCCATTGAAGAAGGCGAGAAGACTCGAGCTTTGAAAAAAGCCGCGAAAATAATCAAAGATTCGGGCAAAGTCGAATTTGACAAAGGAACTCTTCAAGAAGCCTTGGAGTCCGAGCCCATCGAGTTCCTCCTTAAGATAAAGCCCAGCACGTTTTCGACGGTAAGCCTAAAGCTTTTGGATAAGCAAATAAATGATCTTCAAGAAGAGCCAAGGCGATATGTGCTTGCGATTTTTCAGGGATTTCTCGAAGTGCTGAAAGACAAGACCCATTCACAACTCGTCGAGTATGTTCCCGACGAAAAACTCGAAGAGTCCCGGCCGAATCGTCGTCCCAAAATCGGAAGAAAAGGGA
>JACCDP010016567.1_pt1 | contig 10831 bp, 8 predicted proteins | sample 7445841 | NCBI WGS metagenome assembly JACCDP01 (sample SAMN15323441, study PRJNA562643) | freshwater metagenome | isolation source: river surface water | place: USA:Blue River Watershed | collected 2017-08-17
AATTAGTCGATTATTATTTTATACCAAAGGCCTTTTTAACCTTGGATACGTAATCAAGCTTCTCCCACGTAAATAATTCAACTTTTCGCTTAACCTGCTTACCATCGGGGGCAGTAAAGACCTTCTCCATGGTGCGTGGCACACGGCCCATATGACCATAAGCGGCTGTTTCACTATACATGGGGTTGCGTAGTTTCAATCGCTGCTCAATGAAATAAGGACGCATATCAAACACCTGCTCTACGATTTTACCAATTTGTCCATCGGTTAAATTAACACGGGCAGTGCCATAGGTATTGACATTAATACTCGTTGGCTTAGCGACACCAATCGCATAGGAAACCTGTACTAGAACCTCATTAGCTACACCAGCAGCAACAAGATTCTTAGCAATGTGACGAGTTGCATAAGCAGCAGATCGGTCTACTTTAGAAGGGTCTTTACCACTAAATGCTCCACCACCATGTGCACCTTTACCACCATAGGTATCTACAATGATTTTTCTTCCAGTTAAACCAGTATCACCATGGGGTCCTCCAATCACAAATTTTCCAGTTGGATTAATGTGATACTTAATATCATCGTTAAACAAGCTTGCGTATTTCTTGTACTTAGACTTGATTCGGGGAATTAAAATCGAGATCACATCTTTTTTAATACGTGCCAACATCTTTGCCTCTGAATCAAAGTCATCATGCTGGGTAGAAATAACAATCGCATCTATTCGAACGGGCGTGTTATTGTCATCATACTCTAGCGTAACCTGGCTTTTTGCATCAGGACGCAAATAGGGCATTTTTGAGTTTTTCTCCCTACGAATGACAGCTAATTCAATTAGAAGGTTATGAGCGAGATCCAAGGCCAATGGCATATAATGCTCCGTTTCATTGGTAGCATAGCCAAACATCATTCCTTGGTCACCTGCACCCTGTTCTTCTTTTTTCTTACGATCAACCCCTTGATTAATATCTGCAGATTGCTCATGAATAGCAGAGAGAACGCCACAACTGTTCGCTTCAAACATGTACTCACTTTTAGTGTAACCAATTCGGCTTATTACACCGCGAGCAATTTCTTGAACATCTAGATAAGCTTTTGATTTGACTTCACCAGCTAATACAACTTGACCTGTTGTAACAAGTGTTTCGCAAGCAACTTTTGATTGAGGATCAAAAGCCAAAAAGTTATCGATCAACGCATCAGATATCTGATCTGCAACTTTATCAGGATGTCCTTCGCTTACAGATTCAGATGTAAATAAATAAGGCATGGATTTTGGTTTAGGACCACAAATATAAGCCTATGAAGAATAAAAAGACTATGGCTTTGAATATACAATTCGTAAACGAAGACGCTTTGCGGGGTTTATATAATCTCCTCCAGCAAAAACAACCCTTCCATATGCAACACGGCTATTGACCGGCACCAAACCCCAATAACGGTACAATGGTGAGAATAGATTAGTTCTGCCAGGTGCGTAAACTCTTAGTTTATAATTAGTGGAATCGTTTGTAACAATCTTTTGAACATATCGAGTGATATCAAATCGGTAAGTACTATCTCGTAATAGGGTGCCGCCAAAACGGCCTATATCATAGGTAAAAGAGCCAAAATTATCTCGGGTACCCATATCCAGATCAAAGGTAAGCGCTGTGTCTCCCCTCGTATTAATTCGATCAAGTAAAAGACTGGGAGGAAAATCAAAAGAGCCCTGCTGACCGGTTGCGAGAGGACTTAAAATCAGCTCCGCCTTATGAACAACAACATTGCTCAATGTGTCTAAGCCGGGTATTTTGATTGTTGCACCAGAACCAGGAGAAGCAGCAATGAAAACTTTATCATCCCTAGTTTGATTATTTGCTAAATAACTTGCCCATTCACCACCAGGTATCCTTTTTACCAAATTGGCCTGGGTTGTTTTGCTATGGTAAAATTCAGTAAAGGTCGTGTCTACTGCACCATTTTTATTTACACGGTAATATACAATCAACTTTGTGTTAGTACTCGTTGGGTTTACATATGTTAACCCGTTTCCTGTGTTATCGGAAAGAATAGCAAGCCCTCGAAACAGGCTTTTAAATAACGAATCATTTCTATACCCTCCATTGGATGTTTGGGTGGTATCATAGGTAGATAGACGTGTTCCAAATGAGTTAGCAAGTGGAATACGTAATACATTAACCACTTTAGTAGTATCTCTTCTTCTTATAAGAGTAAGCGTATCCTTGAGACGTTTTAATAAAAAGCTTTTGGAGCCTAATTCCTGGTTAGTTGTTGCAAAAGAAGGATGATCGTAGCGGTACAATGTGGTGTCTACGTAACCAGCACGTTGGGATATTTCAAAAACTCGCAACGTAGAAGTTGTGTTTGTGTCCCCATATAGGCCTTCATAGGCAAGAGAGAGAATTACCGAATCAATTGCTACAATAGAATCTTTTCGGTAAAAGGGGTAAATCATGGAATTAGGGGGAACAATTGAGAAATAACCATCTGCATGTACTTGTCCAAACACAGCATCATTTTGGATATGACCCAATGCCATGACATCTGTGGTTAGAACTCGAGTTGAGTCAGTCAACAAAAAATTATCTGTCTCAGTATATAAATTGGTCTCAAAAGTTGAAATATTATCTACAGCAGGAATAACTCCATTACCTATTGTTGTAGCATCATTAATTTTTTGACAACCCGTCAAAATAAAAGCTGATAGAAAGAGTGAAAATAAAGCGCTGATTAAGGGGGTATTGATTTTCCTCACAATTAACAATTCGTATTATTTAGACGCAAGGTCGGTGTAGAGTTGTAAATAGTCTGTTAAATCACCCTCTGGGGAATATGGGATGCACTTTTTACCTCGCACCTTTGAAAATTCTTCTACGAGTTTTTTCTCGATCTTTTCAGCACCAAAAGTGATTGCATCTGCATAGGTGGCAGCACCACGAAATAAGGATGTATTTGAACCATCTTTAAAGAGTTCAAGGTCTTTATCCTTAAGCGTTGGGTGAATGAGCGCCTTTTTTAAAAAACTACTGCCTAATTTTTCCTTAAAGGTGTTTTGTCCAATAGTGAAAACAACCTTACTGTGGGCAAACACAGGCTCCTTTTTATACAATGTTTTCAAGTAGGCAGGAATTAGGGAAGTCATCCAGCCACTGCAATGAATGACATCGGGGGGCCAACCAAATTTCTTAACGGTCTCAATAGCACCCTTGCAAAAAAATACAGTTCTTAAATCATTGTCATCAAACCATTTTTCACTTTCATCATGAAAAACGAACTTGCGTCTAAACAGCTCCTCGTTATCTAGGAAATATACCTGTAATCGGGCGCTGGGTAATGATGCAACTTTAATTTGCAAGGGAAGGTCTTCATTATCAACAGAAACATTGATACCTGATAAACGAACTACCTCATGCAACCGATGTCTCCTTTCATTAATAACGCCAAAACGAGGCATTATACAACGTACTTCAAAATTGGAGTCGTTAGCCTTTATGGCCAATTTGTTGACTGTTTCTGCAAACTCAGTCAATTCCAGGTATGGAGACATTTCATTTGCAATGAACAGGATGCGTTTTTTGGCTGTCATAGGGTTTGCAAAGTTAACAAATAAAACGCTTCAATCATACTAATTTGCAGGAACGAATGCCTAAAAGATTCATTACCATAGCAGTACAATACCTGGCTTTTTTAAGCATTGGATTCCTTTTTGCCTGGTTGTCCCTTCGAAATTTAAATGAGGAGAGTTGGATTCAATTAAAAAGTTCCATCCGTGAAGCTAGATTATGGTTGGCAGCACCCGTTTGCTTGCTATTACTCTTAAGTCATTATCTGAGAGGACTTAGGTGGAAATTATTGATTGACCCCTTGGGTCACAAAGTAAAACCACTCAACTCTTTTCTAACCGTTCTAGTTGGTTACCTTGTAAATCTCGGCGTTCCTCGTTTAGGAGAGTTCATGCGTTGCACTGCGCTAGCACGTTATGAAAAGATACCCGTAGAAAAACTAGTAGGAACTGTAATAGTAGAGAGACTTTTTGATGCGATTTGCTTGTTAGTAGTGTTTGGGCTGACATTGGGACTCCAGCCCAATTTGTATGACGCTATACTAAACACTTTTACAAAATCCAATGCTGAAAAATTATCTGAACAAAGTGACTCCTGGCTTTTTTATTCTTTTCTCCTAATCATACTAATAGCAGTTATTAGTTGGCTCATTTGGAAAAAAATAAAACTAAAAAAGTTACTTCACTTTATTCGGGAAACAACTTCAAAGATTATGAGTGGGATTTTGTCCATACAAAGATTAAATCAGCCTCGAGCTTTCATTGCACTGACTTTATTAATTTGGAGTCTTTATTTGTTAGCAGGCTTTGTTGGCTTTTTATCATTTCCAAAAACAGAAAAGTATGGAGTTACGGAGGCCTTAACAATTCTCTCTGTCGGGAGTATTGGAATGATTATATCTCCTGGTGGCATTGGAGCGTATGCCTATCTAGTTTTGTATACCATGCAACTATATGGACTTGACTACACAACTGCTCTTGCATTTGGATGGACGCTGTGGCTAGTGCAAACATTGGTTATCATACTCGGCGGAGTTGTCAGTTTTGTACTGCTACCCCTTTTTAATAGAAAAGTAGAAAATAGTCCTCTCAATACTGAATAAAATATCTTTACACTTTAATTATACTTACTATGGATTTTTCAAAATATTTTGACACGGACAAAATACAAGCTGGCATAAGTACTGGCTCAACCTGGTGGAATGGAAAAGGAGAAACTATTTCTTCTTACTCCCCTGTTGACGGAAAGCTCATTGGACAAACAGACACCGCTAATAGAGATGATTTTAATAAAGCTATTGAACAAGCTGAAATCGCTTGGAAACATTGGCGCCAAATTCCAGCCCCAAAGAGAGGTGAAATCATTCGTCAAATCGGCTTAGCACTTCGTGAGAATAAGGACAATTTAGGAAGTCTAGTTTCGTATGAAATGGGCAAAAGTTTACAAGAAGGATTAGGGGAAGTACAAGAAATGATAGATATATGTGATTATGCTGTTGGACTTTCCCGACAACTCCACGGGTTAACCATGCATAGTGAAAGACCCGGACATCGCATGTATGAACAATATCACCCTATTGGGTTAGTTGGAATTATTTCTGCCTTTAATTTTCCAGTTGCAGTATGGAGCTGGAATAGCATGCTTGCCTGGGTTTGCGGAAATGTCTGTATTTGGAAACCATCAGAAAAAACTCCTCTTTGTGCAATTGCTTGCCAAAAAATTATTGCATCCGTCTTATCCAAAAACAATTTACCAGAAGGAATCAGCGTGTTAGTAAATGGAGGCAGAGAAGTTGGTGGATGGCTGGCCGCATCACCCAAAATACCATTAATCTCTGCAACTGGTTCCACAGCAATGGGGAAGAATGTAGCAATGACCGTGGGACAGCGTTTAGGAAAGTCACTTCTTGAACTTGGAGGTAACAATGCTATCATAATTTCGGGCGAAGCTGATCTGACTATTGCCATAAGAGGCTCTGTTTTTGGTGCAATTGGTACGGCGGGACAGCGTTGCACTACGACACGTCGTCTTATTGTACATGATTCGATCTACTCTAGAGTGAAGGAAAAATTAGTTGCTGCATACAAACAAATAAAAATAGGAAACCCCTTAGATAGTCTTAATCATATGGGGCCACTTATTGATCAGCAAGCAGTATCAAATTATTTAAACGCAATCAAGGCTTGCGAAGACGCTGGTGGCCACTTTATCGTAAAAGGAGGTGTTTTAGAGGGGCCTGGTTATGAAAGCGGATGTTACGTAAAACCTTGTATTGCTGAAGTAAAACATGATTTATCAATTGTCCATCATGAGACTTTTGCACCCATTCTATACTTAATTCGCTATTATGATTTGAACGAGGCTATAGCCATACAAAATGAAGTGCCACAAGGTCTTTCATCCTCAATAATGACAACAAATCTTCGAGAAGCAGAACTTTTTTTAAGTACTGAAGGGAGTGACTGCGGTATTGCTAATGTCAATATTGGTACCAGTGGAGCAGAAATTGGTGGCGCATTTGGAGGCGAAAAGGAGACAGGTGGAGGCCGTGAAAGCGGAAGTGACGCTTGGAAAGTGTATATGAGAAGGCAGACCAATACAATAAATTACAGTACCGACTTACCTCTTGCGCAAGGAATACAATTTGAACTTTAAATACCAACCCATGAAAATTAAACCAATTTTAGTACAAGTTTTTACATATACATTTTTGCTGCTTCAGATTCAGCCAGTAATTGCGCAATCTATTCAAAAAGAGACCCCAAAAGGATGGCACTTATTAGACAAAGCGGACAGTGGATATTGGGGTATAAGTCTTGATAAAGCCTACTCTTTTTTAAGAGCAGACAAAAAGAAAAGTAAATCGGTTATTGTAGCAGTTATCGATTCAGGTATTGATACGACACACGAAGACCTCAAAACTGTGTTATGGAGAAATCCTAAAGAAATACCTGGCAATTCAAAGGATGATGATAAAAATGGTTACATCGATGATGTTCATGGATGGAACTTTATTGGAGGTAAGGATGGCAGAAATGTTGAAAAAGACTCCTATGAGGCTGCACGAGTGTACCATCGTTTTAAAAATGAGCTGGAGAACATCGACCCTACCCTTGTTAAATTTTCTGCAGAAGGGTATGCGAAATATGAAATGTGGAAACGCGCCAAGCAAGAAGTTACTGTAGAAAGTCAAACCGGCGCAGAGTTAATTATGATGAAAAGAGTGTACTCCAATCTATTAAAAAGTGATAGCATTTTGCGAAGAGCGTTGGGAAAAGACACATTTTTAGGTAAAGAACTTTCTACTTTCTCTCCTACCGAACAAGATCAAAAGCGAGCAAAAAATGCACTATACAATCTAATGTTAAACAATGATGCATTAGAATCAAGCAACGCAAGTTTCTTAGGTGAGTTTGGCACCTATATAGAAGGACAAGAAACAAAATCTAAAGCAGCAGATCAAGCCCCTTTTCCCTACAGATCAGAAATAGTAAAAGATAATTATGATGATAAAAATGATCGATACTATGGAAATAACAATTTAATGGTATCACTTGCCGCTTCTACGCACGGCACCCATGTAAGTGGTATCATTGGTGCCGGTCGAGAGAATGGAAAAGGAATGGATGGTATTGCAGACAATGTACAAATTATGACACTACGTGCTGTACCTGATGGTGATGAGCATGATAAAGACATTGCCCTTGCCATTCGCTATGCAGTTGACAACGGCGCCCAAATCATCAATATGAGTTTTGGGAAGAGTTATTCACCTGAAAAAAAATGGGTTGACGAAGCAGTTGCGTATGCAGCATCAAAAGATGTACTAATAGTTCATGCAGCAGGAAACGATGGAAAAAATCTAGATACGTCTTTTAATTTTCCGACACCAAATTACCTTGATTCAGAAAAAGCTACAAACTGGATCACAGTTGGTGCGAGTGGAGATCCTAGTACTGGCGGGATCGCAGCTGGCTTCTCCAACTATGGAAAAAAAGAAGTAGACGTATTTGCCCCAGGTGTTAAAATATATTCCACCATTCCAGGCGGCAATACCTACCAATTTTTGCAAGGCACTAGTATGGCATCTCCAGTTGTAGCTGGAGTTGCTGCGTTGCTTTTAGAGTATTTCCCAACCTTATCCGCCTCACAATTAAAGGAAATAATAGAACGGTCTTCTACCCCAATTGTTGACTCAATTCGTACGCCAGGAACTGGAGCGCTTACCACTTTAAGTGATATTTCAAGAACCGGTGGTGTACTAAACGCCTATGAAGCAGTGCGATTGGCATCCACCTATAAGGGAGAACGAAAACTTGTTACGGGAACAAAAAATGATTCAATTACCCCCCAAAAATCGATTACTCAGCCAAAAAAGACGAAAGGGTTTTGACAATAACCCCTATTTCTGCAAAAAGTGACCGCTTTACTATATTTGTAATCCAACAACACGTATGGCAAAAAAATTTGAAGATGTAGACGCAAACCTGACTGGTGAAGGCGGACCATCTGGTGAAGGGAAATCAAGCTGGTTCAGGAGGATAAAAAAAGGGATCAATACCAAAACCTCTGAAAAGAAAGAAACTCCAGAAGGATTATGGAATAAATGTCCAGAGTGTGGATTAATTACAGTTGCACTTGAACTAGAGGAGAATCTTCATGTATGCCCAAAATGCGATTATCATTTTAGAGTCGGAAGTGAAGAGTATTTTAAACTACTTTTTGATAATGGCACTTACAATGAGTTATTTAGTAACATCAGAAGTAAAGATAGACTTGGTTTCACAGATTTAAAGCCTTATCAAAAGAGATTAGAGGAAATTTGGAATAAAACAGATCTAACTGACTCGATGCGCGTAGCAACTGGCCAAGTTAATGGGAAAGGATTGGTAATAGCGTGTATGGACTTTGAGTTTATTGGCGGATCACTTGGAAGTGTGATGGGAGAAAAATTTTCAAGAGCAGTTGACTACTGCATCGAACACAATCTTCCATACATGGTAATTTCAAAAAGTGGAGGAGCACGTATGATGGAAAGCGCCTTCTCTCTTATGCAACTAGCAAAGACGAGTGGGAAGTTGTCGCAGCTGAGCGATGCCCAGTTGCCTTATATATCGCTTTTAACCGATCCAACATTTGGAGGTATTTCTGCCTCTTTTGGCATGTTAGGCGATGTAAACATTGCTGAACCAGGAGCTTTGATAGGATTTGCGGGCCCAAGAGTAATTAAAGAAACAATCAAAAGAGATCTACCAGAGGGATTTCAACGAAGCGAATTCATACTTGAACATGGTTTTCTAGACTTCATTGTACCGCGAAAGGAACTAAAAGATAAAATTTCGAAGCTGATTGTTCACTTCAGCATTTCATGATAGCATTACAAAATCGACAAGCTAGTTATTCCTATTTTATTGAGGAAAAATTTGTTGCTGGCATTCAATTGTTAGGTACCGAAGTCAAGTCAATTCGAGAGGGAAAAGTTAGTTTTAACGATGCCTACTGTTTAATTCTTGAGGGCGAAACATGGATTAAATCGTTACACATTGCCCCCTATTCGCATGGAACGGCTAATAACCATGACCCATTAAGAGATCGAAAGTTACTATTGCAAAAAAGAGAAATAAATAAGATTCAATCAAAATTGAAGGAAAAGGGATTAACATTGGTTCCACTGCGCATTTTTTTCACAGACAAACAACTCGTAAAAGTTGAAATTGGTTTGGCCAGAGGCAAAAAAGTCGCAGACAAACGTGAATCACTCAAAAGAAAAGAAGCGGAGAGGGAAATTCGACGCAGCCTTTCTGCTAATTAACAAACACCTAGAAAAGTTCAGGCAACTTTTCGCTAGAAGCAGAAGACTTAACCCATTCCATTTCAGTAGACTTACTATAATCAGCCAGCTTAGTGCCTACAGTCTTCCAACCAGAAACAGGAGCAATCTTCAATAATTTTAATTTAGCTTTTCTTAGCTGCGCTCCCCGACCCTGTTGCATTGACAAAATGGGTTCTATATCAGTAGTAACCGCCTCTACATAATTACCATCCCCTTCTTTTATAAAACAAAACTTAGTACGAAGGGTAGATGTCTCAATTTTGAATCGTTTAACGAGATATTGCTTTTTATCCATATCCACGTAAACAGCTGTTAAAATGGAGTCAGGATTAAACTTTTCAATCAAAAGAACTTTTTCTGAATCAAATTTTTGTGTGAGTTCTTGGTCACACACTTCATAGTATCCGTCATTATAAATAACTAAGAGTTGCTCCGCAGGTTCAAAAGCACCTAATAGCTGGCCTTTACCCTCATTATTTAATCGACCAAACTGTTCGTCAAACCAAAGTGAACGAGTAGACGAAAGAGTAGCCTTACCTGCTTCTTTAAATTTTATACTACGAATTGGATATTTTGTTACCTGATTACCTATACTATTTCTGCCTTTGATAGCAAGTTCTTCAAAATAAAAATCAAATTCCCGAATTCGTGCCGCGCAACCAGCAGACAAAAGAATTTTTACAATCTCTGCTTCCCCATTTGCATTTACACTCAAATAATGAACCTTACTTTTATCTTCTCCTTTAGTAAGATCATATTCTTTATCTCGTGTGACCCCAGTAACATTGAATCGTTTTGCATAACTCACACCAGCCTTCCCATCAGCGTAAATCATATTGTAAGTAGTACGCTCGTCATTTTTATGGAAAATAGCCACATGAATAATATCCTTTCCAATAAAAGTTTTATCAGCAACTTTAACCACCTTTAAAATTCCAGATCGCGTAATAGCTAGTATGTCATCTAAATCAGAACAATCAAATAAAAACTCATCTTTTCGCAGCGAAGTCCCAATAAAACCTTCTTCCCGATTGACATAGAGCTTCGTATTAACGATTGCAACTTGTTTCGCTTGAATTACCTCAAACTCTTTGATTTCGGTTTTCCGTTCGCGACCTTTTCCATACTTTTTTTGAAGATTCTCATAATAGGAAATGGCAAACTCAACAAGATTGTCCAGATGATGCTTAATCTGTTTCAGCTCTTGTTCTAGTTGTTTAATTTGTTCATCAAGTTCAGCGATGTCCAATTTATATATTCTTCGCACGGGTTTTTCTGTCAACTTGAGTACATCCTCGCGCGTAATTTCTCGTTTTAACTTCTTAACAAAAGGCTCAAAAGCAATTTCAATCGCTACTAACACTTTTTCCCAATCCTCGTGTTTTTTCTCTAGCTCCTTGTAAATCTTTTCTTCAAAAAATATTTTTTCAAG
>JACCDP011538687.1_pt1 | contig 10831 bp, 11 predicted proteins | sample 7445841 | NCBI WGS metagenome assembly JACCDP01 (sample SAMN15323441, study PRJNA562643) | freshwater metagenome | isolation source: river surface water | place: USA:Blue River Watershed | collected 2017-08-17
AGATGCAGCCATCCAGTATTCAGAATGTGGCCGAGCAATTTTCCGGCCCCTGGGAAAGGGAAGATGCGGCGCAACGCGTAACGCGGCCTTTCCAGCAGCCGCAGCGGAGTGCATTCCCGACCGCTTACTCCCCGGGATTCTTGGAGAAACTCATCGAGCAGTCGAAGGTTGATGCGCGCGCCGGTCAATAACTCTGGACAGCTGGGAGCGGCGTGCCTATCAGTCGGCTGATGACTGAGAAGCAGATTCAGAACGGGCTGTATGACTGGCTACTGAGGAAAGGAACCAAGCTCTGCTGTCCGAACTATACCCCGGCAGGCTGGTTTGAGTGCGACCTGTGGGCGGTCACCGATGCCGGTTATTCAACGGAGTTCGAGATCAAGCTGACGAAGGCCGACTTCAAGAAGGACGGCGAAAAGATTGAGCGGCTGAATTGGCGGCAGCGGAGGGATGGAGTCGTGGCCCAGACCAAGCACGCAAAGCTTGAGCAGTCGGCTAACGCCGGCCCCAACCGGTTTTACTATGTGGCGCCCAAGGGCCTGCTGGCGCCGGAGGATATTCCGGAGTGGGCAGGGCACATCGAGGTGATCGAATACCGCTGCCGCATCTGGCCGACCGTGTTGAAGCAGGCGCCGCAGTTGCACAAGGAGAAGGTGCCGGACAAGGTGAAGCAGCACTGCATGTCAGTCTTTTATTATCGGTTCTGGTCATTGAGGCAGCGAATTTATCCTTGCAAGCCGTCGGCGAATAAAGAGGATGGAACCATATTATGAGCTGGACAGCCTTGACCTTTGTTACTCCCGAATACGAACAGTATGTGGAGGCCTGGCAAAAGCAGATCCGAGAACTGGGAGGAAATCCGGTTGTAGTCCAGCTCAAGTCGACTGGCGACTGGGCCAGGAACTGCGGGCTCAAACCCGACGCTATCCTGCGCGGGCTGGCGAAGATCAGGACGCCCTGGTACATGTATACGGACGTCGACGTCCGGATCACAAGCGCGCCCGTGCCGCCTGCAACCCGCTACTGGGATGTGGGTGTCACCCCCAATCTGGTTCAGAGCCACCGCAACCGGACTTCGGCAGCCGTTATCCTTTTCAACCAGACGCAGGGGGCGAAGAAGTTCCTCAACGAGTGGTTGCGTCGTTGCCGCGCGCAGCCAGGAATCGACCATGGCCACCTGACCCGGACGATCGATTCCCTCAGGCGTTCGAGCTTTTGCAAGATCGTGGATTGGAAGGCTGGCTGGGAGCCCAATGGTTTGCGCGATGGAATACCCAAGCCCCTGCCTTCTTTTGAGCTGATCCAGCCCAAGGCGCAGGTGATCGCGGCGCTCGCCACCTTCCCGCCGCGGCGCGAGGGACTGCTGCGTGTCCTGCAAGACATCCTGCCGCAGGTCGACAAGTTCTACGTCTACCTCAACGGCTACACGCGCCTGCCCGAGGGCTGGCCCAAATCCGACAAGCTGCATCCGATCCTGGCCGGGCCCGGTACGGGCAATCCAGACAAAGGCAGCCAAGGTAAATTCCACTGGGTGGGTTTGGATGACGGCTATTATCTGACGGTGGACGACGATATTTTCTACCCGCCCAACTATGCGAACTACCTGGTGCAGGGCGTGGAGAAATATGGGCGCAAGGCGATCGTCGGCCTGCACGGGGCGATCTTCCAACTCGATAGGAAAGGGCAGCTGCCCACGCACGTGCCTCAGAATCGGCTCCGCAAGCTGTACCATTACGAGAAGGGTGGGCCTGGCGATATGGCGGTCCACACGCTGGGCGCCGGTGTCATGGCCAGCTATCCGCGGGCAATCGGACTGACGACCGCAGTCTGCGGTGGTCCCCTGCATTCGGGAGACGACGAGGACCTGGCGATCTGGGCTCAGCGGCAAGGCGTGGGCATGATTCGCCTGCAAGGGTTCGCTGGCTGGACGACACCAAATGATACTGAGTGAGTTAAGGATCCGCTGCATCGCCGCCCGAAGTTCCTCCAACAGGCCGACGTCAAGATCCGCCAACAAAAGACCTGGAAGTTTCACATCGAACCGCTTTGACCCATGCCCGAATTCGACGACCTCAATCTGACTCCCGACCTGATCTCTTTTTGTTACAAGATCTTGTCATCCGACGCCCTGGCGGCCCTGATCTTGGATCGCCTCAAAAAGGGGCAAAGCGCAAGCGTCATCCGGATGTCGGATGGCGAGCGCGCGTTCATGGCCCACGCCCAAGGAGCGGCGCCCACGGCGTTCATGAAGGATCCAAGCTGGCTGGCCCGTTACGGACTGACCGGTATCGATCAGAAGAAAGTGGGCAAAGATTTGCTGTGGGCGGGGCAGAACGCTGACTTTCTTGCTTGCACGATCAGCGGCGTATTTGACGCTTCTTATCGTGTTCATCCTTATTTCCCGAAGCGCCAGCATTTCATCGACCAGTTCTGGCCAACCTTATGGTGGGCGACAGACCGGGTAGCGTCCGTGCTGCGGCACGGTCCGGTCATGGTTTTGCATCGGGAGCATGTGTCGATCGTTCCCGTCTTGCGCGCGAAATACCAGCTGACGGCGGTTGAAGGCAGGTCTCTTGATTCCTGGAAGGATCACGACCGGCTGATTGCTGAAATGAAAAATCACCCGACGCGCTTGATGCTGGTAAGCGGCGGCGCTTCTGGTAAAGCATTCTGCGTGCGGCTCGCTCAGCAGGCGCACAAAGTAGTGCTGGACGTCGGCGAATCGCTACAAGGCATCTGGGTGAAGCAAAGCCCGCACGACATGGTCCAGCCGCCCACGCCGAACTGACAGTCTTATGGAAGAAGAACCAAAACAATTCGTGCAGGCGGAAGGGCAGAAGATGCTGCTCATTGAACCGCAGGCAGGCCAACATTATGGTCTGGGCGACTGGCATACGCACCTGCCGCTGCTGACCGCGGCGCTTGCCGGCGGGCGCCCGAGAACCATACTGGAGCTGGGAGCGGGCGACTACAGTACACGCCTGATCAACTCCTATGTCAGGTCCTGCGACGCCTACGCGCTTACTCTGGAAAACAACTTCAACCCGGGTTGGTTCGAGGGGCTGCTACATCTGGAGTTGCCAAACCACCGGTTTGATAAGGTGGAGAGCTGGGACTACGAGCAAACGGCCGGACCGTGGGATCTGGTGTTCATCGATCACGGTCCGGAATCCGAGAGGATCCCGGCGGCGGACTATTACTCGACGCGATGCAAGATGCTAATGCTGCATGATTGCAACTATCCGATACGCTATCAGCGGATTCTTGATCGTTTCCCGTATGTGGTCCACGATCAGACCCATAAGTATTTCACGTGTCTGGCCTCTCACGAAGTCGACGTCACCTGCTGGTATCCATGAGAGTCTTTGTCAGCACCTGCGACCGTTATGACCACCTGCTGCAGGGCTTTGCCGTGCAGTTCAACAAATATTGGGGCAGCCATCAGCGCGTTACGGTCCTAGGATTTAGGCAGCCGCCTAAACCACTGCCGCCCAACTTCTCCTTCGTGAGCTTCGAGCCCGTGGAGACCAGGTCATGGACAGCCAACCACCGGCTGTTCTTCGAGGCTCAGCGAGATTCTCACTTCACATGGCTGCTCGATGACTACTGGCTCACCAAGCGAATCTCGCTCAACGCCGTGCGGCTGGTGGAGCATGAAGTGGTAAAGCGCGCGGATAAAGGAGATCTGTCGTTGAACACGCAACATTTTGCGCACACCAGACAAGGAGATTGGCTGATTGCCAGGCCCGACGCCCAGTATCGAACATCGACGCAACCGGCGATCTGGCGGCGCGAGCACCTGCTCAGCTTACTGCAGGGAGACCGTAATCCCTGGGAATTTGAGCTTCAGGATACGCCGGCCGTCCGGCGGGGGCTGATCATCGGTACGCGGTTTCAGATCTACGAATACGCCAACGTCTATTTTAAGGGGGCGCCCCACCACATGGTGAACCTGATCTCGGACACCGACAAACAGGAGTTGTGCGCCGCCGGAGCTTTTGATAGCTTTAATCCCAAGCCATGTTAATCCCCTTCTCTGATCTCGTAAAAGACTACGGCCTCAAGGTCCGTGGTATCATCCATGTCGGCGCCCACCACGGCTGGGAATTCAAAAACTACCAGGCGGCCGGCATAAAAGACCTGGTTTTCATCGAGCCCCTGCCCAGCAACTTCGTGCAGCTCCGGGAAAACGTGAGCGAGGAGTGCCTGCTTTTCAATACGGCGCTCGGCAACTTCGTGGGCGAGGTCGAGATGAATGTCGAGACCGCGAACATGGGGCAGTCCAGTTCGATCCTGGAACCAGGAACGCACCTGACCCAGTATCCGCACATCAAGTTCGAATCCAAGGTCACGGTGCCCATCACGAAATTGGATCTGCTTCCGATCAGCCGCCAGCATTACAACATGTTGAACATCGATGTGCAGGGCTATGAGCTGGAAGTCCTGAAGGGCGGCGAGCAGACTCTGGAAGGGATCGACTGCCTGTATCTGGAGGTCAATCGGGCGCAGGTATACAAGGGTTGTGCCCAGGTTGAAGAGCTGGATGACTGGCTGCGCCCACGCGGGTTTGTCCGGGTCAAGACCGCCTGGGTCGGCGGCGATTGGGGTGACGCCCTGTATTTACGTGTGACAACGCACGCGGAATAGCGTAAACCTGGCGCGCGATGAATGCACGATTCCTAGCCAAGTTCCCGGTTAAGCGCCAAGGTGCGCTCAACACCCACCCTGAAATCTCCCACCTCAAGGTCTTGCTTACCATGGCCTTGAACTGTGGCAACCATGCGACCTTGGTCGAGGTCGGAACGACGAATGGCGCTGTCACAGGCTGTCTGGCGCATGCCCTGAAAGCTTTGCCTGACGCGCAGCTGGTTGTGGTCGGCCCGCTCACGGAAGCCGCGGCTTCCGTCATCGAGGAGCTGGGTGTAGGAGATCGCGTTGCGCAGGTAGACGACATCCGCGAAATCAGCGGGCGACTGGACTTGGTATTTATTGCAGATCCGGAAAAGGCGGAGGCCGCAACCTGGGCAGTGGAAAACCAGGCCCGGGTCATCTGTGTTTACGATGTGAGGACAGCCGAGCGTTACAGATTGCCGCAGTTCGCGCCGTTGGCCGAGGTCAGCGCTGCCCTCAAGCAGCTGCCTGACCGAGTTTGGAACGAGCTGAGCAACGCCGTAAGCTTTGAGCAGGCGCGCCGCGGCATGCTGATCTCCGAGAGCAGGCACTGGTCGCCGCCCACGCGATCCAAACCGTCAAAGGCGCAGGTCGTGAATGATCCAAAACCGGAGAAGCCTGCGGTCGTGAACGTTCCAGAGCCCGCGGTTGTTGTGCCTGTTGCGCCTCCGGTGAGCGACCCGCAGCCGCAAGAGGAGATTGCACAATCCAAATCGGAGGAGCTTGAACTCGAGCAGGATCCAAAACCCGCGGCCAAGAAAAGGGCCAAGTTCAAGAAGAAGGGCAAGGGCGGAAATTGACATAGGGCTCCAAACCTCGTAGGCTGCGTGCGTGGTTACGATCCCCAAACTACGATTCTGGATTGCCGACCGGTCGGCGGATGACAATCTGCTGCTCGGGGACCTGGAGTTCTCGGATGAAGAGTTGGCGGCCGGCATGGAGCATGCAGCGCGTGAGTTCAACTCGATCCCGCCTGTGAGTTACCAGGTGCGGCCCAACGCGATGCCGGACGATACGAACATGTTCTACGAGGCGGCTGCCGAATGCCTCTACCGTCAGCGGCTGCACAAGCTGTTGAGGAACAACTTCAAATATCAGGCGGGCAACGTCCAGGTGGATGACGTCGGCCAGAAGATCGAGGGACTCAAACAGCTGATCCAGATGATGAGCCCGTGGCGGGAAACAGCCCGCAACATCAAACAAAAAATCGATACCAGCCGCTACTTCTCGCGCCTCGCCTGACCTATGCCGTCTACTCCTCTAAGCAGTGCAGTTTTCGCTTATCAGCACCCTGATGTGCGGGCATACCTAGAATATCGCGATGCGCAGCTTAAAGCGAGACGGCGCGCGCGGGGTCACGCTTTGCCGGCGGCGGCTGTCGGGGCTATTGGAGTCGGCGCCAGACTAAATTGGCTGGGCAACAAAGCGTTTACCCCTGAGGACCGCTTGAAGTTGGATAATCTTGCCAGCTTGTCTTCACGGATGGATCAGGAAAGCGCCGGGCTGATCTCCGCAAACCCGGGGAAAGAGTTTACCGACTCAGGGCAACTCTTCTACGATTATGTGGATCGAGCTTCAGAAGCCGCTAGTGCGCGACCCTACGGACAGCCGGTGCAGGATTTCATTATCAGGCTGCGGAAAAGTCCTATCTTCAAAGGTACGTCCTTTGATATGGCCAAATCGGATCCGTTCTGGCTAAAGCAGTCCGAGAATCATTACCGGGATTTCGAGGCGGGTCCGCTGGCGGCCTACATGCACCAGTTGGATAAGCACGATGCTTCGTTCAACGGCTCCTTGGGGGCGACCAGCGCGTTCATGGATCCTGCGGCAAATGATAAGGGTAAGGCGCTGGAGCGGCTCATGGATAAGGCGGACCAGTATCCATTGCTTCACCGGTTAAAAGCGGGTTTGGTAAAAAGCTACATCGATGCCCGCGAGAAAATGGAGCCGATGAAAAAGCATACGTTGCCCTCGTTTGGAGACGGCTCAAATAAGGATACGGCGCGCGATATTGCGCATTGGATTGCTCAGCGCGCTCCTAAAAAAGATACGTATCACGAGTTCCATAAGGATCTAGATCGTAACATGAACTCCTTTTTGAAAACGGAAGGCGTGAGCGACAAAGAATCTCCGGTGGACTCAATTCGAGAAATATCCCAGAGTTTGCCGCACGGAAAAGAAATGGATCTGCTGCGTAAATTCCGCGGATGGGCCGAGGCCAAAGATCCTGAGTTTTCAAAAACCCTTGGCAAACTAGAGTCCACGATGGCAGCCGGCATGACCGGCCCTGCCCGTCTGTATGCTTTCGGAGGCGGACTCGCCACGCGGTTGCTTCAGGATGTCCCTAAGGTAATCGGCGGAGTTCTGATGGCCGGCGGCACGGCAGCCGGATTGGTTTGGTTATATCAGAGAGTTCGCGCGCAGCAGCTTAAGAAGAAACTTGAGGGCAAAAAACGATTAGCCATGAAAGCCTTGCAGCCTAAATCCGCATCATACGCCGGCTATCAAAATCACAACTTGCAGCAGCTTTTGCCTATCGCGGGGAGGCGCGACTTGACTCGGGCCGAACTATTGGCGATCGCCCAGGGCAAAGACCAATGGCTGCCCAAGATTTTCGATAATCTGGGAGACGACCCCTCCGTAAATCTCGCCTCTCCCGGCAAACAATCGCTGCTCTGGGGAGCTGGTCTAGGCCTGCCGACGGCACTGATGGCTGCCGCCAATTCGGGTTCGGCCACGGCCGGACTCGGCGCTGGCACCATGGTAGGCGGGGCAGCAGCGCTTCTTGCGTATCTCAACCGCCAGCGTCAAAATGCGGACATCGAGGAGACCATGCGCCGACTTCCTCCCGGCTCTACCTTGCGCGACTTCGCTGCGGATCCGCTGATGGCAGAGCGCCGGCAAATGGCCCACGAGCAGGCATTGGCTCTGAGCAGAAACCTCGCCACGTCTTACCGATGAGTAACGACCGACAGCTTCAGTCGCAACGCTTGCTGCCGGTCTTATTGAAGGCCGATGTCGCTAGTATTCCGACTGGAGACATGGTTAAAGCGGCTAATATCCGCTTGCTTAAACTCTTACCGATAAAAAATATAATCGGGACAGATGGCAGCATTTATAGATCGTTTGGCGATATCTACAGAGGCAAGGGATTCGTAGACACGGCCAGGGTAGCGCGGCATGGAGCTGCCAGAGATGCTTTTAATAGAGGGCTGACTAATGACGCGCTTCAGATCTCGCAATCTGCGATATATCCAGAGCTGCGAGGCATCGGGCTAGGTAGAAAACTTTACGGTGGCATGTTTCACGAAGCGCTAAAGGGTCACCTACAAGGTAGCGGAATCGACTTTGTGCAGTCACACGCTATTAAAGTAAGCGATGCGGCTAGGCGTTTATGGGAATCCCTGATGCAACGTGGCTATCCGATCACTAAACTGCCCAACAATGCCTACTCCCTTGATTTGGCTGCGCTTGCCAAGCTGCGCCCTGGCTTTTTGAAAAAATCTTCGCAAGCTTATGCTCCGCCGGCAGGCCCTTGGGCCGTATTCGTAGTGGCTCCACATGGAGATGGCTACGCTGCTACCACGCGAGCCGCAGACCGAGGAGAAGCCGGGCGCATCGGGCTGCCTGGAGGAAAGGTGGATCCAGATGAAGATCCGGCAGCCGCCGCGATCCGTGAGGCCATGGAAGAGGGCTGGGATGTTTCAGAGCTGGATCCTGAGCCCGCGCACAAGATGGAGGTAGAAGGCCGACCAGTTTGGTGGTATCGGGCTGGTTCTGCCACGCCCAGAACGGAATACAAAGAGCAGGGCCGCATCACGCCGGTAACCAAGGCGCTGCAGGAAATCATCGAGTCAGGCTACGGTAACGAGTGGCTGGGCGGTGATCAGACCAAGGCAGCGGCGCTGCTGCACTCATTGGGAACCTCGAATACCGCGCGGCGGCTGCTAAAGCCTAGCGCGATGTTGACCTTGGCCCTTGTAAACGCACGATGTTCGTTCAGGAAGTTGGCTTCTGGCGCGCGGCAAGACCCGCATGCTTTTTCCGTTCAAGATCTATAAAACGCTACAGACGAGGAGATTGAGTTGGAAAAAAACCCAGATCTTGAGCCGGACAGGCAGGCGTGGGCGGCGCAGTTGCGGTTAGCGGACCAGGATAGAAAAGAAGAGGAGGCCAGGATAAAAGCAGACATGGCAGAAAACCAAGTGAATGATCGTTTTCGTAGTCAGTTGCAGGAGCTTGATCAGAAGAACCGGCACGAGAACGAGACCTCCTCATATAAAGCTTGGAGCTGGAACAGAGATCCTGAAAACATTGGACCGCCGCCTCCGGTTACTCCACTTTCCGTGGAGAACGAAGTGAAATCTTATTATGACCGTAACATGGCTTTCTTACCCGATGACGCCCCTGAGCGGGCAGCATTGAAGCGTCAGCAAACTGCCTGGGACGATTCCAGGATAGCGCAGCAACGCTGGCTCGCCGAAGGTAAATCTGGTCCTGCGCCTGCGCCTGCGCATCCTCCGGTATTCCTGATGGGACCGCCGTACACTCCAAAGGTAACTACCGCCCCATGAGCTTGCTGCAAATACTCAAAGTCGCCGACTTCCAAGAGGATTTGGAAGCAGCACGGGCTGCGACCAATACGGATCCGACTCCGGCCCAGCAGCTGGCAGGGAACTACGCGACCGGCAAGGTGAAGGTCAGGGGCCTGACGGTCTCGATCGAGAACCCCAAGGGCAGCACCAGGCGCGGAACAGGCGAAGACGGCAAGAAGTGGGAGACCACGATGAAGAACGACTACGGTAAGATCCTCGGGACAAAGTCCGTGGATGGAGACCACGTGGACGTGTTCCTGGGTCCGGATCCGGAGACCGGAAAGATCTGGGTTGTGGATCAGGTGCTCGGCGAAAAGTTTGATGAGCCCAAGGTCATACTGGGCGCGGCTACCGAGGAGGCGGCGCGCAAGATCTACCTTTCGAATTATGAGGAAGGCTGGCAGGGGCTGGGCTCCGTCACGTATATGGATGACGAAAGATTTCGGGCCTGGCTCGATCAGGACGAAGTCGGGGCCGCAGAGGGCTTCGTGGCGCCAGTGGAAAAGAAAGCAAGCCTGCTGCAAGCTGCGCTGCTTCGTAAACACGCAAATGAAGAGCTCATCCAATATCTGGATCAGTCGAAATATTTCGGGCGCCCAGGTAGCAAGGTGCGCGGGGCGGATATCGTGGCAGCCGCGCAAGCGCAGGGTATTGATCCGCGGCTATTGGCTTCGATCGTGGCGAACGAATCGCTGTGGGGGTCACACCCAAACGCCACGGGTTCGAACAATTTCAGCGGCATGATGGGCAGCGGCAAAAAGCTTTTCAAATACCCTTCACCACGCGCTGGACTGGAAGCGACGGCTGCCAACCTTCACCGCAAGTATATTTCTCAGGGACTGACGACGCCTGAAAAGATCGGGCCCGTATATGCGCCGACGGAGAAAGCAACCAACGATCCAGGCGGTATCAACAAGAATTGGATCCCGACGGTCACCAGCATCATGAACCGTATGCCCGGGACTGGGCAAGTCGTGGCGCCAGCCAAACCCGCTCCTGCGCCAAACACGGGCCGCGTGCTGGTTGATAATGCCAACAACGCGCTCGGGCCCGACGGAAAGGCGCAGACGCTTTATCTGCCCGACGATCCGATGGAAGGGTTTGTGAATGAATCCGACGCGCTCAATAAAAAATCGAATTGGATCGGCGCGCGAGATGCCAGGCAGGAAATCACGGGAGGTCGCCCTTACCCTTTCAGCTACCTGACTGGCGAGTCAAAGGAGCTGCTTGATGCTGTCCTGGGCCTGGACTTCAAGGACATGAAGGAGGAGGCTGGCGACACGGCATTTGCCGCCCAGCAGATCTTCTCCCAGGCCACGGGAACAAACCTGCCCATGCTGGGCACGGACGAGGTCATGGACAAATTCAGGCGGCGCAATGCGGTCTGGAAGCAGGTGTTCGAAAACCACGGTGTGCCGTTCACCGTGGACTACCTGGCAGGCGGATCGAATTTCGCCAAGCCCGAGAAAGTGCGGCATGCTTTCGGCCTGGCTGGCCGGCAGCTGAGTCCGGACCTTGCCGTCCAGCTTTCGCAAAGCATGACCCGTGAGCTTTCGAAGAGCGCC
>JACCDP011545432.1_pt1 | contig 10831 bp, 11 predicted proteins | sample 7445841 | NCBI WGS metagenome assembly JACCDP01 (sample SAMN15323441, study PRJNA562643) | freshwater metagenome | isolation source: river surface water | place: USA:Blue River Watershed | collected 2017-08-17
TCTAGAATCGGTTTGTAACAATAAAGAAGAAAGAAACATATAGGCATCAACTGTTTCTTTATAAGCAGTAACTACAAACGTTATCATATTTTTATTTAAATTTTTTATTCCCACAAAGTTTTATCACGAGAAGATTCAATAATTTGATATTCCTTAAAAAGAGACCTCATTACTTTTTCTGGGTAATAACAATGGATTTCGTTTTCTATAAGCTTTAAATAGCCTTTTTCAAATTTAAAGTGAACTTGATTTTCTTCAGGATTTTCTTCGTAAGTAGCGTTTGGAATATGTTTTAATGGAGTTGTATTTTGAATATTACCATATATCTTTAAAATATTATCAAAGATTGTAGTCCATTTTTTCATAATTGATGAAGATCCAATGCACCAAATATCACATACGTCATTAGCATGAAATTCTAGATCACATCTCTTTTCCAAAGAACATTCAGTACAACCTCCTCCTCCTCCTGGATGAGTGTGGGTTTCAGAATTTACTATTAATAGTTGTTTATTATAGTAAACATTATAGATATCCTCACGTGATATATTAAATTCACTAGAATCAGTTCTACATAAAAGGACTACATCATAGTTTTCTAAATTAACTAAAGATACTGATTTTTGTCTAATAAAAAATTGGGAAGTAATTCTAGCGAATGAAGCTTTAGGATCGTTTCCAAAAATATAAAGAGGTTGTTTTGCTTTAAATTTAATTTGGTTAAAATATTCTAAATCATTTTCAGTCACATACACTGATTTTAAACTTAGGTTATCTTGTAAGATTTTTAAATTAGCATAAATATCAGGATTGTAATACAGGGCTGCATAAAAATCTATATTTAATTTAGAGCTAAAATTTTTCCAAGATTTTATATTATCTAATAAATTTCTTTCTTCTCCAAATAAACATACTGCGATTTTTAATTTGGAAATAGAATAATTAGTTACAAATTGTTTAATTTGTTCTAAAACTTCTTGTTTAGATGTAATATAACCTTTTAAAGCAGTCTTACATTTATAATTGTAAGTTATAGGATCTAAATTATTGTCTACTTTTTCCTTCGGAAGATTAAAAATGTTTAATATTTCAGAAGTTAAGATAGGTTCAGGGAATAAATTTATACACTGAAAATCTCTAGTAGTATTTAAACAACTGATAGTGTCTTCAACTAATTTATCTAAATTATACCATTGGTAAGTTGAATTATATTTAATTTTATTTACTTCATTATTATTTAGTAAATCATAAATAACATTCTTTTTAATATGTTTACCAAACAAGGCAGGGAGTCGTAAAGTAAGAAGTTTTTTATATTTAACCGTTGTTTTGATTAAATTTTCAAAAAGATATCTATTAGAACCATAACTTGGAGCTGTTATAGAAATTTCATAGTCTTCATCAACTTCTAAAGGAGCATTATTATAAACATCAATGGTAGAATATAATATAATAGCACCATATTCTCTTTTAGTTATAACATTTAATATTCTAAAAATATTATTTAAATCAGATTGAGGATCTTTATTAACTAACCATTTAGTAGCAGGTAAACAAGCTAAATATAATTCTGCCTGAGAAGTATCAATTTTAAGAGAAAGTAATTCTTCTAAGTTTTTACTATTAAATTCATAATCAAATTTGATAGTATCTTTTAAAGTAGTTCCTATTAAACCTGTATTACCTATTAATAATTTCATTTTTAATATAATCTTCTAAAATGTATATGCCTTGAATTTTTCCAGTAATACAGCTAATAATATTATCTTGCTTTAAGACAACAGGAGACCTATCAGCTGAGACTGAGTTACGTTTAGATTTAATAGAAGTGAAATACCCAGCATATTGAAAAGTAGAATTAAAATCCTTATAATATAATTTTATTTTATTTTCTATTTTATCTTTTATAGGATCAAGTAAAGTATTATTAAATTCACTTTTGTACTTAATAATATCTTCAAGATTATTACTTGTATATAATGGAGTATATTCTACATCAGTTACATTATAAACATTTGATTCGTAAGGGTAAATAGAAAATAAAGGACCATCAACTAAAGTTAATGAACCAAAATCTTTATCATCTACTTTAATATAAAGTAAAGCTAAACTTAATTCAAAATAAGCATCTTTTATATTTTTTATGCTATTGTTTGTAGTATTAACAACATAATCATATTCAGCACTTAAATTAGATAAATCATTCCCATCTATATTTTTTATAACGATATTATCTTTTAATTTATTTTTAAAATATTTTTTAGCTTTAACTGGGTTTATGTATTTTTCATCTACAACTATAGTTCCTTCAATATTGTTTAAATATTCAACATGAGTTTCAGTAAATGAAACTTGTTCATGTTCAAAAATAGTTTTAAAAGTCCCATAATCTATTAATGAAGTATCTTTAGGGACTGAATAATAATTGTTAGGGATGGTTTCAACTAAATGAGGATAATCTTTAAGGAATAAATCAAAAGTACTATAACATAATTCACGTGTGGCCTTATTCCTACTATAGTGAAATCCCTTATGTAGTCTATTGGAATTATAAAAAGAAGCCCCTGAAAATAGATCAGTTTGTTCGAATAAAGTTACCTCATAATTGGCTTCTTTGAGTTTAGATGTTATATGACATCCTAGCCAACCCCCACCTATTACAGCTATTTTCATAATGTACTATAATAGGCATTTTGTTTTTCTTGACGTTCAATATCCTTATGATGTTCTAAAGCAAATTGTTCTTCTAAAGGTAAAATAGCATGAGTTTTATAACCATCCAAAACCTCATGTACTTTATTTTTCCATCTAATTTCAGGTGTGTTTTTATAAACTCTCCATTGTAAATCGGGCCAGTTAACTCTACCTCTACTGTCTACTACCCAACCCCATTTTTGAATATGTTCTTGAGTTAATCCTTTTACAGTATTTACTCTAGGTACTCTAAGTACTTCTACATTATTATTTTCAAGAAGAATAGGAAGGTATTGTATTAAATACCAATTAGGCACTTCATCAGCATCAATCTGGAAGATATAATCTCCTAAACAGGCTTCTGTAAGAGCATTTTTCATATTAGCAAAATGCCCATCAAAGTGGTAGTGGATAAATCTAAAGGGGGCAAACGTATTTTGAGACTGAGCTCTTAAGTAATCTTCTACTGATTTGGAACCATTATTTGAATCATAAAATATAACAATTTCGTCTTGCTTTCTTTTGTTTTCAATTAAGAAAGGAAGCAATCGTTGTATTTCTACAAGTTCATTACAAACAGTAATAGCGTAACTAATTTTCATTTTTATTCAGGTAATACACCAATGTATGAAAGAGCTTCTATAAAATCACGTTCTGGGAAATGGGTTAGAGTAGTCATATCCATTTTGTAATCGTACTCTTTACCTTTTTCTTTAAATTTGGCTTTTTCTTCCTCAGACATAAGAGTTGCTTTTACAGCAGCCCATTGCCATTGCTGACCATTAGGACCATCGGCGAATACCATTCCTTTATCAGGAATATTAACTACTGAGGGCATCCAGATTGTTCCATTTTCGTCTTCACCCATTAGTTCTTTATACAACTCAGGAAGTACTTCCATTTGTTGTTGTAAAAATTCTGAGTCACGGGTCATAGCAGTATTAGCTTGGAACCCACATCCATAACAAAAATGTAATTTTACTTGTTCATTTACTTCTTGAACATAGCAAGCATCTGAACCACAACGGTTACAAGTTGTTAAATTATCCATTTATTTTCTTTAATTTAGGCAGTTCTAATTTAGGTAATTGAAGTTGAACTTCTTTAGGGAATTCTGGGATTCTGTCTGTAAGAATTATTTCTAATTTTTCAACCATTTTATCCCAACTAAATTCTGTTTTACTTTTAAATGCTTGGCGATTAGCATTATTTTGATATTTTTTATAGTTTTCAAAAATATCTTTAAGGTAATGGTTTACTTCCATAGGATTAACACTAAACCATTGAGCTTCTTTTATAAACCACTCGTTTAAAACACTTGGATGAAGGTTTGTTAGTTCACCATTCATTAACACTGTAAAATCTTTAGATAAGAATTCAGTATGAGCCGACCAATTTGTAGCCATGATTGGTTTTTTAACTAAACTAAATTCAAGTAATGGACGACCAAAACCTTCACCTTTAGTTAAGCTAACCATAGCTTTTACTTTAGAATGGTTGTAAAGTTCATTCATTTCTTCATCTGTAAATTCACCATGTAATAAATAAACATTTGGTAAACTATTAGCTACTACAGATTTTTTAATAGCATCTATCTTTTTTAGGAGTTCGTCTCTATCCATATAAGAAGAAACACCGCCACTAGCTTTTAAAATTAAAGCAGGTTTTTTAGATTTGTTTTTAAAAGTTTCATAAAATGCTTTAACTAATAAACCTACGTTTTTTCTATCTTCACCAAATTCACCTTGCATCCAATGACCTACAAACAAATAACAAAAATCTTCTTTAATAGAATCTAAATTAATATTTTTAACTTTATTAGATTCAATTACTTTATAAAGATCTGTATTAGCACCTTCAAATAATACTTCAATAGGTGTAGTAAGTTTTAGATGTCCCTGAACTTGTCCTTGTGGGTTTTTTACTTCATAGTTCATAGACTCAAAAGTATTCTTAGCAAATTCAGATGAAGTAATAACTAAATTCATTCTATTGCACCCTTCAATCCATGAACCATGAGCCGCACTAGTTTCAATTCCAGCGGTAATTCCAATATTATATTTTCCTACGGGTTGGAATTCATTAGGGATGGTAATTTGAGCCCAAATTTCAGGTTGTTTAGGTAGTTGTGGTGTAGTTAAAAAATAATCTTTAAGAAAACCCCACTCTTTATGATTATCAATAAAACCCCAAGCTGTATTTCCCCAACGTTGAGGGAGAATTTTTACATCATACTTATCAGTTTTAATAATAGCTTTAACTATATCACGTGAACGAGCACCATATCCTGAGTAGGTGTCAATTGGGCAACTTATTACAAATAACGGTTTCATTAATAGATTAATTTATGATTTAGAGTAGGTTTTTCAAATTCATTAGCGTTTACCAACTCATATTTTTCTCTAGGTTTCCAAGTATTAAATAGTTGCTCAGTTGCTTCTATAAAACGTTCTGCTTGGTATTTAGAAGTAAATCCTGCTTCTTTACTAGTAGCCCATTCACGACCTGCTAATCCTCTTTCTTTTCTTTCTTCAGAAGATAGATTGTAAACTTCCATCAAACGTTCTGCTGCGTCTTCCCAACGACAACGATCATCAAAAATGTAAGGAGTTGGAGGAGAACCTACAATTGAAATATTTGATGGATAAACTGGAAATGCCCATTTGCCATGTTTCTTATAGGTACCTCTATGGTTTGAAGGAAAATCAGCATCAAAGTCAATCCAAGTACCATCTTCAAATTCAAAACGCATTTGGTCCTGCATACCACCTGTTACGTTAGCGATAATTGGAGTACCTGTTAGAAGTGCTTCGGTAAGTGATAGACCCCAACCTTCATTTGAAGTAAGTAGAATTTGAACATCCGCTAGATTATATAAATAATTCATTGCTTTATGCTCTAATCTACCAGGAGTAAAGATTATGTTTACATCCTTAGGAACTAGTGTTTCTATTACTGCTGGTAAGTCAGTTCCATGTTCACTAATTAGTTCTGTATGTAAAACTAAAGCACATTTATTTGCTTTTTCTTTAGGTAATTGTTGAACAAACTGACTAAATGCTAAAATTGTGTCTGGGACTTGTTTACGACGAATGTTTCTAGAATTAAAGAAGGCTACAAATTCATATTCTTTACCTTTAAACAATTGTTTTTTAAATTCTTGAAATTCTTTATCTTGTTCTTTATTTTGAATAGGGTAAAACATTTCATCATTTAAACCATGGGGTACGTACTTAATAATTTTGCTTTCAGCTTTATTACCCAAAACAATTTTGTTAATATTAACTGTTTGTTTTGAAATTCCTAACAACGCATCACATGATTCGTAAAATGCTTTATTATAGTATGGAGCAGGTAAATCGTCCCAAATGTTTAAATAGATAATAGGAAGTTTTTTACGAATTTCGTTTTCAACAGAGAATAACCACATAAAATAACGTGGGTCTGTAATTAACATAATCGCATCTGGGTTCTCTATATTGATTATATTTCTTAGAAGATTAATGTCTCCGTACCCATTATTAGGATAAATTTTTACATCTGAATCTTCAATACCAGCTGCTGTGTTAGTATCTCCACTAACATCAAAACGTTTACCTGATTCAGGGTGATTAATAGCAGCTCCTAAATTTACCCAATTATATCTATGAGATGTATGAATTACTATTTCTTTACCTACATTTCCTACACCTGAGGGTAGTCTAATATCATCTGTGAGCAATAGAATTTTTTTTCTTTGCTCTCTTGGTATATAACCTTCTTTCATAAATTATTGTATATCTAAATCGTTGTGACTATGGATTTGCTTTCTAAATGTATCATCTGTAAGATACAAATGAATAGCGCGATCAGCAAGTTTTTGGAACGAGAATTTGTGTCTAACACAAGATACTTTAAACTCGTCAAATAAGTCACTTTGGATTTTTACACTTGTAAGTGTCATTTCCTTTTTACTCATAACATTGTTTTTAATTAATATAACATATATAAATATATTGGGATTCCTTAAAGTAATCCTCTATCACATAAATCCTTATTGTTTTTAAAAGGACAGTATGTGCAATTATATTTTGAGGGATTTTTTAATTGAGGACCAGTATTATAAGAACCATCCTTGTTAAAAGCCATTTCTATAAACTCTTGAAAGAGCTTAGTAGCTTTATTTAGTTTAATCTTCCCAGAAGAGGGTACGTGAATTTGTACTCTAGGGTCTGGGAAATCAGGGTTACCGTGTAATTTACGTTTAACAATAAAGTATTCAATATCAATATTGTCTACAGGGAATCCAAATTGTTCACTAAAGAACTTTTTATAAAGAATTAGCTGCATGTTTTTTATTTCATCAGTTTTTTCTTTATCTCTCCAACCACGAGTTGAAGTTTTAATATCTATAATCTTAACCTTGTTTAGAGTTTCATTGTATAAAACCACATCAAGGAATCCTTTATAGTATAGGTTTTTATAAACAGGATTAGGCTGGAGAGTAATAGGTACTTCAATACCTACTAACCACCAACCTCGTTTACTAAAGTATTTGCCTTTATTTTTCTTAAACCAAGAAAGAATACCTAAACCATCCTCATAAAATTCTCTAAGTTCTTCTGAGGATGAAAAATGTTCTTTTTTATTACGTTCGTAATCTGCTCTATAGCCTTCTCTTAGTTTTTCTTCAAATTGTCCTTCTAAATCAATTTGATCGGCAGCGTTTTTACTTACGTTATAAAACGCAGTCAAATAGTCTTGTAGCACCGCGTGGATTGCTGTGCCGAATGTCATATGAATCGATACTTCAGACGTATAATGCCCATCTCGATATTGGAGTGCCCACTTATGTGGGCAACTCTCAAACATCGAAAATTGACTAAACGATATCATTTTTTGATATCTATAGTCAACGTCTGGGGGCGTGAATTGTTGTACCTCTTTAATTATAGAGGGTATTTTCTTTTTAGCCATAATTTTTTATATAATCACTACAAACACCAAATGTAGTTGAAATAGGCTCTCTATTAAAAACTTCGGGCATAACTAAAATGCCTCTATTAAATAAACTAGTTGACCAAATATAACCTTTAGAAGTTAAAACTCCAAGATCATTTTCATGCCAAAAATAATTTACTTTATCCCCAGTAGGATCTAAATTATTTAATACAGATAAAGCATCCATATTTTTACAATGAACCCAAAGTTTAGAATAATTTTTATCAAGCAGTTCAAAAGGAAATTCATATTGGGGTTTATCGTGCCCTAATATAAATTTTCCATTTTCAAACCAAACATCAATTTCTACATCATATCCTGCTTGAAGAGCAACTAGAATATATTCTGGGTGATTTTCTTTTTCAGGGTTAGGGCCTGTAATATTTCCTCGGTGTGATATTAATTTCATATAAGTTCAAAAATCATTTTATCATCAGCTGAGGGGGTTTTTACAACTACTAATTCACAATCTGTAATAAACTCAGGATCTGCTATTTCGTAAGGTTCTAGTACAAAAATATCTCCAGTATTAAGAAGTGTATTTTGGATTATCATCTGTCCTTTTACTAAATAATTTATTTCAGTAACTTGGGTATGGTAATGGAAATCCCATTTTTCACCTTTAGAATGAAACTTATAAGAAACTTCAAATTGATCAGTTTTATAAACCGAAGGTTCAAAGTTTCCTATAAACCAGCCACCTTTCATATTCTCAATTTTATTAACTTTCATTATATAAAAATCTAGTAGGTAAATTTATTAGTTCTTCGGGTTTAATACCAAATTCGTATATTTCAGTTTCCCCGTTTCGAGTATTATAATTAGTTACAAGTAATTCCTCATTAAAAGGTATTTTATCTATACTCCAGTATCTTGATTTTAAAGTTATTTGTTTAGAATATACAATTTCTTTATTAGAATTCCTAATTATAGTGTTGATTTCCAAATCTCCTTCTTTATCGTTCCAAAAAAATACTGTTAACTCATTTGAGACTTCACTTTTACCTTTATCGTAACTTACTCTACAAATTTTAGGAATATTATCCCATTTTTTAGTCCAGTAACTAGGAGAGTTTAAAACATCAAATTGAGTATTAGGATAAAGTTTTCTAACAGAGGTTTCATAAACAATACCTTCTAAAGATTTATTTTCTCTTTGAAGTTCAATTATAGTAGGAATTATATATTCAATCCATTTCCCATAATATCCTATACGTTCACATAATTTCCAAAAATCATCATTACTTTTAACTAAATCAAATCCTGAAAATACGGCAGTTGAATATCCTATGATATGAATATCAGCTAAATAATGGTGGGGTTTAGCCCATTGTCCTTCTTGACGTTTACCGTATAAAAGATAGTCTTTAAATTTATTTATATCTTCTTTTATTAATTTAGATTCTTCTTTATCTAAAACAGTATCATATTCTATTTTAAATATTTTTTTATAACCTAAAGACTTAGCAAATTGACTACTTAAAATAAAACTATCATAAATTGAAGACACGTGATCAGTTACCCCATTTAAAGGCATCCAGTTTTCACAAATGCCCAACCCAGTACTTACATAAACATACTGCCTTTCATATAATTCTTGATCAAGAATCCACTGTGGGGGTATTCCAGCCATTACACTTTCACTATGGTACAAATAATAATCTACTAAAGAATCTAATCCCCAAGAATTATCACACTTATTTAATAAAGCTAATTTATATTCTGGGAAGTATTCTCGTAGTTGAGAGATTAAATTTTTACAAGTATTAGCCCTTTCATTATTGGAAAGATATGAATCAATAAAAATTAAAGTATTTTGATTCATACTTAAATTATTTAATAGTATTGTGTTTTACTTTTTTAATAATTTCGGTTATATCATACTCAGTTGAATCAACTTCAAGTATTACTTTTTGACAACTATTATCATTAACTTTTAAATCAATTAATTTAAAATTATCAATAATTGCTTCTAAAACAAAATCATTAACTTTTATTTTAATATCTTTTTCACTATCTAAACCATAGAATAAAAGTTTAATTGGATTTTGAAAGTTTTTTTCAATAAAAAATTTAAATTTATCTGTAGGAGAATAGTTAAAGAAATCAAAATTTTCATAATAAAAAATTTCATCTTCAACTGGGACAGGTTCTGAATTGTAAGGGAATGTTGATTTTAAATTAAGTAACCATCCAAGAGCTTCTAAATGAGAAATTTTTAAATAGTTTTCTAATGTTATATGAGATATAAATTCTTTAAGATTATCCCTATTAAATATCATATAGTGCAATCCTGCTTCCCAAAAATCTTTACCTCGTTTTGAAGGATAAATACTACAATCTTTATTAGATAAAAATCCTTCGATTACATTTTCATCAATTTTTAAATCATAAATCATATGATAAAATTGATCATACTCAAAATTTAAAGCAATCTCACTTAATTGTTTTACTTGAGTTAACCCAGCAAACCCATAATCAGGACAGGTTCTTGATATCTCGTAGGATGTATTATCAATAAAAATATTACTAAAAAATCTCATAGCTTTAGTGGGCCAATCTAAAACAGGATTATCTTTAGTAAAGAAAACATAATCACACAGTTTTATAATAGAATCTGGGAGTGATAAAGGACTAATAGCAATGACATCCAGACCGTGTTGTTTAACTATATTTATATTTTTTTCTAATACATCTAATTTTTCTTGAGTATCACAAAAAGTACTAATTAAAGCAACTTTTTTACTGTAATTACTCTTTTTTTTAAAAATACCTACTGAATCATTCCAAATTCGAGGGGCTGTAGGATCTGGTGTAGTTTCATCAATATAACGTTCTACCAGTTCTATATCGTATCCTACTTTTTTACCCCATTTTTCAAGAGCTTTCCAACTATCAATGTAAAATCTCCAATTATCCCCGGGCCAACCATGGTAAGGACCATTTGAAGGAGCATTAATATACATGTAGCCCCCAGGTTTTAAAACTCGACACATCTCTTGAAACGAAATCCAAAACATATCATCATGTTCAAAACAAGATGTAGAAACTATAACATCAAACTCGTTTTCTTCAAAAGGAATATTATGAGAAACTCCAACAACGTCTACGTTAGGACCAGCTTCCATATCAAGACCAACATATTGACCTTTTTCAA
>JACCDP011400319.1_pt1 | contig 10830 bp, 8 predicted proteins | sample 7445841 | NCBI WGS metagenome assembly JACCDP01 (sample SAMN15323441, study PRJNA562643) | freshwater metagenome | isolation source: river surface water | place: USA:Blue River Watershed | collected 2017-08-17
AGTGGATTGGAGTTTTTTTTCTTAATTATATTTTCATATTTTATTTTTGATGTAGAAATCCAAGGATCAGTCTTGGCACTTTTTTTGATTTTTATCTCTGGTAACTTTACATTTTCTGGAATAGCTATTTTAATGTCATCTAGAGCATCTAGTACCCAAGTTGCTAATGGATTAATAAATTTAGTTACATTTCCTATGACAATCTCATCAGGTGTATTTTTTTCTTATCATAATTTTCCCGAATCTGCAGAAAAAATTATCCAGTACTTCCCCCTTACCTTACTCGCAGATTCAATAAGAAGTATTTACAATGAAGGTTCTGGAGTTGCAGATATTTTCATTCCTATTCTCATTTTAAATGCTCTTGGAACTATATTTTTCTTTACTGGTTTAAAAATATACAAATGGGATTGAACTCACTCTTCAGTTGAAATATTTAAAATCTTTTTTATATTTCCCTCATTTACAGGGGATATATTCCCATTTTCTGTTATAATCCCTGTAATATTTTCTGCAGGAGTTACATCGAAGGATGGATTTAACGCTTTAGCTCCTATAGGAGCAAGTACACCTTCGGGAATATAGTTTCTTCCATTTTCATCCTTTAAAAATGAATTTTGTGTAAGTTCATCTTCTGATCTCATTTCAATGTGTATCTCGCTTCCATATTTGGTTTTAAAATCGAAACTTGTGGAGCTTGCAGCGATATAAAATGGAACATTAAATTGTTTTGCAATTATAGAATGACTTAGAGTTCCAATTTTATTAGCTGTATCCCCTCTTGACGTAATACGATCTGCTCCAACTATGACTGCATCTATTTTCCTATCATTCATAAGCCATGCACTCATACTATCTGCAATTATATAACATTCTATATCTTCTTCTTTTAATTCCCATGCTGTCAACCTTGATCCTTGGTGATAGGGTCTTGTTTCACTTGCATAAATTGTTAGATTAAATCCTTTGTCTCTTAATTCTCTAAATATACCTATTGCTGTCCCTATTCCTGCTGTTGCCAAAGCTCCTGTATTGCAATGTGTTAAAATTGAAAGTTTTTTCTGATTCTTCTCAAAAATCAATGCTCCATTTATAGCTATTTTTTTATTTGTAGTATAATCTTCTTTATATATAGTATCTGAATATAAAATAGTCTCTTTTACTATATAATCGAATGAATTAGAATTAAAGACATCCTCTGAGATTAGGTTTTTATACCTCTCTATTGCCAACTTTAAATTAACTGCGGTAGGTCGGGATTTTAATAGTTTATCCAGCTGACTTTTCAAGTCTGAATAAGTTGGTTTCTCTTTTAAATTTATTAAATAGAGACTAATTCCATACATTCCAGCAAGAGCAATAGCTGGGGCTCCCCTAACTACCATCTTTTTGATAGAATCGATCACATCATCCAAGGTTTTGCATTCTACATGTTCCCTAGAAAAAGGTATTTTTCTTTGGTCTAGCAAAACTAGAGCACTTTCATTCCATTGTATTGAATTTAATTTAAATTTATCTGACATATTATTTACCCCTATTTCAATGAAATACCCTGCTTGACTAAATTATCCCTTTTTGGTATGTTTAGAATATGGCAAAGAAGAAATATGAGCAAGGGTTTTTATTATTTGGTTTTCCAATCCTTCATCCTTTAAATATTATTTTGATATTGAATGTAATAGTGTATCTCATTCAAATCAGTGTAGTGGAAGAATCTGACCCTACACTTTTATTTACCATTGATAGATTCTTTGGTCTAGAACCAAGATCTTTTATAGATGGAAGATATTGGCAAATCTTAACCTATGGTTTTTTCCATGCTCCTGGAGGATTCCTTCCGCTTCATTTAATTTTTAACATGTATGGATTTTATCTTCTCGGTATGAACATACTTCCTCGTCTTGGAAAAATAAAATTTGTATCTCTTTATATGTTTTCTCTATTGACCGGAGGTGGGATGGTCGTACTTAGCTCATACCTCGGAAAGTTTTTATACGGAACTGATACAACTATGATGGTTACAATTGGTGCAAGTGGAGCTATTTTTGGACTTTTGGCTATGTTTGGATTTTTTTATCCAGACCAAGAAATATGGATCTTCTTTTTTAACATCAAAGCAAAAAATGCTGTTTGGTTTTCACTTCTCTTAGGAGGTATTTTTACATATTTGGGATCTGCTCCAATTAGTAATACATGCCATTTGGGTGGAGCTTTGGGAGGAATACTTTTTTATCAATTTTTTGTTCGTGATAAAGATGATAGTATTCTTATGGAAGCAATTACAAGAGCAGCCCAGATTGTGGATAAAGTTGAAATCAAAGAGTTACCAACTCTATCAAATAACCAAGCTCACATCCGGAAAGTTTCTAATTTAAAAAATCTAAGTGAAAAAGAATCTTATCTTTTGCCTCTTCAAGTTAATAATGCAAATATATGCCCTCCCAATACTTTTAACTTAGAAGATTCATACTGCTTGCAATGTGAATGGTTAGTGAATTGCTTACTTCGAAAAAACCAACAGGAAGCTAAAAGTGAATAGTAATAATTTTTATAAATTATCTATATTACTTATAACGATTATTTGTTTTTCCGTACTTATTTCTCAAGCCATTTCCTTCCCCGATACTGATGGGGATGGTATCACAGATAAATTAGAAATATATGCAGGATTAAATCCCAAGGAAGATGAATGCCAACCTCGTAAATGCAGGGGAATTTCTATCCAAGGTTCTATCAACGGTGAGTACCTAATCTTGTTAGTTGGTCAAAATTTAAGTATGAAGGAAATGGGATTTAATGGGGAATCCAAATTAGACTCCATTAAGTCTGTAGTAAAAGAACATATTCAGTATTCTCCTAATTTTATAAAAATTGGAGCATATACTTATGGAAGACAAGGATGCTCTTCACTAGATGAAATCCAATCTCCATTTAAGAGTGGATCCAAATCAAGTGTAATCACAGAAATAGAATCACTTTATCCCTTGGGAAGTAGCTCTATTGGAACAAGCTTAGACAGACTTTCTGAAGAACTAAAAGATAAAAATGGAAAGTTCAATATCCTCATCATTGGTGACGGTTCTGATTCTTGTGATGGGAATGTCAGCCAATCACTCCAAAATTTGCTCAGTCTCAATACTTTTCAAAGAGGAATAAAAGTTTTCTTTGCGGGAGTTAACTTATCACCAGAAAAATCAATAGAATTAGGAAAGATCTTTGACTCACCCCATTCAAAATTCATCGCTGTTAATTCAAATGGAGACTTAAAGAAAATTTTTGACTATCCACTCAAAGAAGTAATCAATAGTTTAAGAGGAATGGTGTGCATCCAAGTAGAACTAGATGATCTCATCCGTTGCGAATCCAATAAGATCAACCAACTCAAACGAATATCATTAAAAAAACTTTCAAACCCAATAGACAAAGATTTCAGTATGGAAGAAAAAGATTACTTACTCCAACAGATTCCAGTGGTAGAGTCTAAATCAAAAATAAAATTAAAAACGTATGACTTATTTAAAAAAGATTCTTCAAGTAATTACCAAAAGAAAATAATTGAACTATCTAAAATAATTAATTTAGAATCCCGGCAAGAATAAGTTACTGGGATGCTAATAACTTTTTATTGAAATTCAAATCTCTTTTTAAAGCCTTCTACTATTCTTTTAAAATTCGGATCTTTTTTCATTCTATCATTTATCTTTTTTATCGCTGAAATGATAGTAGTATGCTTGGTTTGAAACATTTTACCAATTGTAGTTTTATTCAATTTACAAATATCAAATAACAGATACATAGATATATGTCTTGGAATTATGTATTCTGCTCTTCTACTCTTGCTAGTAATATTTGATTTTTCTTGAGAGTAGTATTCACAAACAACATCTAATATTTTTTCAGAAGGAACTTCAACCCTACCATGCTTTTCCAATCTGGATTCTAGAATATCCTTAATCTTATCCTCAGGTAGAATTAGAACATTGTATGTTTTTTTATAAAGAGTCAACTCATTCAAACAACCAATCAAAGACCTAATATCAGATCGAAAATTTTCTTTGATAAAAGATATTGAATCTTTTGTTAACTCTAAAGAAAGTTCACGTGATCTTGTCTCTATAATAGATTCCCGAACTTTGGGATCAGGCGAACGGATTTCTACTTGGTAACCTGTAGCAAATCTAGATCTTAATTTATCCTGCAAAGGAAGCTCATGAATTGGTCGATCAGATGCTATGATAATTTGCCTTTTTCTCTCTGATAAGTAATTAAAAAGATGAAAAAATTCTTCCTGAGTTTTTTCAGCACTGCTATTGAGTTGGTGAATATCATCAATGATCAATGTGGTATATGACTGGTACTTCGATCTAAATCCTTCAATATTTTGCTTGTTTTGAACATTGTAAACAAACTCAGATAAAAAACTGCTAATTGGAATATACCGAACTGATTGACCTGGTATTTTTTGGATAGCTGCTCCTATAGCTTGGAGCAAATGAGTCTTTCCTGTGCCTACCTTTCCAAAAATATAGAGGGGGTTGATACTTCCTGGTTTTTGAGCAACCTCTTTGCAGGCTGAGAATGCAAGGAGGTTAGACTCACCAGTGTGAAAATTTTGAAATGTATACTCTGGATTGAAATGATAAAGATCTTCATTGAATTTATCTTCAACAAATCCAGAGAGAGGTTTCTTTGTCTCTTTATCCACAAGGATTTCAATTTGGACTTTATTCCCTAAGACCCTTTCCACTGCATCTTCGATAAAATGTTGGTATTTTTTAATTACATGGTCTTTCACCATTGCGGATGGTGCTCTAAGAACTAGCCTTTCCCTATCAAAATTTTCCATTGAAAGCGGTAATATAAATGGATCATAGTACATGGGAGGAACTTGTTTAGAAACTTCTTGTAAAACATCAGGCCAACTCAGTGTCATTGTCACTCCAAAGCGAATACTCTAAGAATCTATTAAATACACTCCCCTTATAAATTAAATCGAATTTCGCTCTTGTACTAATAGTTTTTTAAAAAAAGTTGACATAATCAGGTAGAAAAAATATATTATGTCTCATTATTTTTTTTTAAATTCTACTAAATATCTGATTATGTCACATAAAATTGGTACAATTTATGAATCCAGTACAAGGAAAATGTAAATAAGAGGAAAATATAGAGTAGGTATTTTTCTTTATGATTGACCTAATTATATTAAAAGAGAAAGTAAAGAGCTGAGGGAAATGTAAATTATGATAAATAAATTTCTATTGATTGCATTATTCCTTTTTTCCGGGATTTCAAATTGTGACTCACAAAAGAAAGAGAGTTTAGTTTTAAATGAAAAACAATTTGCATGCTATGTCTTAGCAATTTGCACCGAGGAAAGAGGAGTTAAATTTGGAATGGTAGGGGATAGTTGGACTGACTTACTCTATGGAACTAACTTTATTGAAACTCTTAGAATCCAATTGGAAAAGTACAATGGTTATAAGATTGTAGGGGCCACACTAGGCGGAGAGACAATAGCTGGAGCAATCTCTAAGGGATCTCATTTACGGGTGATAGACAACGCTGGTCCAAGTATAAAGTACATGCTTCTGTCGCTCGGAGGAAATGATTTACAGGGTAATCCTGGTGCATTCAAAACAAATGGATTTATAGCTGAAAAAAATTCCCGTACGACCTTATTTAAAAAAAATCTCCGTGAAATGATTGCTTCAGGCAATGCGTATAAAATTTCAAAATTTGGAGGAGAACCTCTTGTATGGATCATACATGGATATGACTTTGCATCACCTGACAATGGCACCACTACAACTTGTCGATCCACATTGATAACTGCAGGTTGGACCAATGAACAAATAAACGGAACTGACACCAGTTTTAGTTTGCCCAGTACTTTTAATGAATTTAATGAATTATTAAGAACTATGACTACAGAGGAACCATATTTAAGATATATTGATTTAAGATATACTCTTGGTGCAACTCCAGCAAATAATTATACATCTACCTCTAGTTTATATATAGATTGTATACATCCTAATTCAGTTGGATTCAAAATCATAGGTGAAAAATATGCAGCGATACTAAAGGGGTATACTAACAATGAAAGGTAGATTAATTTATATTTATTTAGTTATTATTTCTCTCTCTGTTGTATCACTTTATTCGGAAAGCTCTGATTTTGGTCATCCCCTTCGAATAGAACCTGCAGGAATTTATAATAAAGTGAGAGTAGACGGTAGCTATACAGAAAGAAAAGCTAGTAAAAACTTTGAAAAGGACAGAAATCTCTCGGTGGAAGGGGAATTTATTTTCTTAGATAAGTTTTCTATAAAAGGTGGCGGGGGTGCAACGAAGTACAATAGTACAAATACAAATCCTACGCTACAAAATGATAGATGGAATTTAGGATTAAAATATGCCAATGAAACAGGTGGAAAAGTTAAATTTGTTTGGGGTGGTGGAGTAAGAGTTTTTAATAAACAAGTAGGAGAACACCCTAGATTTGATGTAGCACCTGACTTATATTTAGTAAGACCCAATTTATCTTTTGGAGTTGGTCTGGGTATTTTTGAATTTCAAGCAGATTTGTCGATGCAATCAGAAACAAATACTAAATTCAGAGAGGCTAACAATAAAGATTTCCGAAGGTTCTACCAGGCAGGCGGTTTGGTCTCTGTAAATTTAGGAAATCTAAGGCTCTTGTTAGAATCAGAGTATAGAGTTCCTTATGATAAACAAGTAGATTCTCGATCAAGGTTTTGGAATGTATACCCCGGTATAAGTTATAAAATTTTTGATAAGTCCATGATAACTCTTTCAGGACAATTTCCTGTCAATGGAGAAGTAGGAGAACAGGGCAAAGGATTTAGATTTAGTTTTTTTCAATTTTTCTAGTTAATGACATCTGTTTCACGTACGTTTCTCTTTATTTTTTTTTGGTTGTTTACACTTTTAAGTTTTTCTTGTGTTCAAAAAATTTATCTGGATCCTATACAAATTAAATTTTTTCCAAATCCAGATGAATTTAAACCAGACTTATACGAGGAAGTGATTTCTTTAATAGTTCCTAAAGAACCCATTAAACAACAAGAGAGCGTACTGACAGATGAAATTTTTGATTCTGGAAATAATTATATTTATCTTAAAAATTTTTATGATAAATTATACGATTTAGAAAAAAACAAAGACAAGGTACTTCGAATTCTCCATTTTGGAGACTCTATAATATGGGCTGACATTGTCACATCTAAATTAAAAACGAAATTTCAAGCTGATTTTGGAGATGGAGGAAGAGGAGCCGTACCTGCATTTTATAAATTAGAACGTGCATTTTTAAACCATGGAAATCCAACTTCTGAATCTTATTTTATACGTGAAAAAGCAAAGCCTTGGGGATCTCCAAATCATAATATTGGTTTTTTAGGAGAAACCTTTCTTCCATCATACCCAGGGTCTACATCCATACAAATTCTGGGGAATAACCAGAATCCATGGGTTAGAGCGGGAATGATAGTTAGACCAAGAGGATTAGACTCCCCTGTTACCATCAACATCAATTACTCAGGTGGAAATGTAACTAAATCTGAATCACTACGATCAGGAAACTGTGAAATCTTTGAGTATCCAATACCTGCATCAAATAAAGTTTCATTTAGTTTTGAAGGTACACCTACCTCAAGTCTACCATATATAGATACATTTTTACTTGAAACGTCTTACGGTATATCATATTCACCTGTATCTGTAATGGGATTAGAACTCAATGATCAATTAATTTCTGATGAAGAAAAATTTGAATGTGGGATGAGTAAGTTTAAGCCTGATTTAATTGTACTACAATATGGAGTTAATGAATCACAAAATCTTTGGCTCTCAAACGTTAGAACAACTGAATTTTATAAAAATAGTACACGAAAAGTTCTAAATAGATTTAGAGAAAAGTCAAATAATGCGGATATCTTAATCATTGGACCAGTAGAAAGAATCCGGCAGGACTCTACTGGAAATTTCATTACAATGCCAGAAATGATGAAGATAAGGGATGTATACAAAACTATTGCAAAAGAGTACAAAGTTGCTTTTTATGATAGTTTTTTGGCAATGGGGGGTGCAGGGAAAAATAAAGAACTGTTTCAAAAAGGAATTATACAACAAGATAGAACACATCTAACAAGAGCTGGAGGAGATTATCTTGCCGATTTATTTTATATAGATTTTTATAATCAATACCAAAAATATTTGGGCTATCAAAATACCCAACGCGAAAAAAAAAAAGAATCTGAGATTAAAGAAAATAACAGAGCCGTTAACTTTACATCCAAAGCATATCTTTACTTTTTCTCTTTAGTTTTTATTTCTATTTATATTATAAATAAATTCCCATATTTAAAAGTTATTTTTTTACTAACCTATTCTTATTACTTTTATATGAGCTGGAATATATATCCAATTGTACTACTTCTATTTTCAACTCTAACTGATTATTTCCTTGCTATAAAAATTGAATCCTGTAAAAGAAATGGTAGTACAGGAAAACAATATCTAATCCTCTCACTTTTCTTTAACTTAGGATTATTATTTATATTTAAATATTTAAATTTTACGATTGATATTTTTAATAATTTAATTTCTTTAATAAATTCTGGCTCAGAGTTAGATAAATTAGATATTTTATTACCTGTAGGTATTTCATTTTATACTTTCCAAACTCTCTCATATACACTTGATGTATACAGGGGAAATATGAGTGCAGAGCATAGATTCTTTAGATTTGCTTTATTTGTTACTTTTTTTCCACAACTCGTAGCTGGACCTATTGTAAGGGCAAATCATTTTTTGCCATTTCTAAATCCCTTTGTAAGACATTTTTCTCCCACTTATGAAAAATTTTCAACTGGAGTATTCTTTATAATCAACGGACTATTCAAAAAACTAGGAGCTGACTGGATCGGTGCCAACTTAGTAGATAGAGTCTACTCTACTCCTGATATGTACTCGTCATTAGAAATTTTAGCAGGGATCTATGGATATGCATTTCAAATTTATGGTGACTTCTCAGGATATACTGATATAGCAATAGGCTCTGCAATGATTTTAGGTTTTAATTTGACTGAAAATTTTAATAGACCTTACCAATCATCATCCATCACTGAATTTTGGAGAAGATGGCACATTTCATTAGGCTCTTGGTTTAGGGACTATTTATATATTTCATTGGGAGGAAATAAGAATCATGTGTATACTAACTTATTCATAACTATGTTTTTGTGTGGACTATGGCATGGTGCTTCCTATAATTTTGTACTATGGGGAATATACCATGGATTTTTTCTGGCACTGGAAAGAAAATTTAACTACCCTAAAAGCTTAATTAATAGAAAAAATTATAGTCTAAGTACTAGTCTTGTAAATATAAATTCAATATTTATTTTTACAAATATTGTAGCAAAATTTCAGTTATTAAAATCAAATATTAACAGATATATAAAATTTAACTTCCATGAGTATCTTCGAATTATTTTGACTTTTCATATAGTTGTAGTTGGATGGATATTGTTTAGAATGGAATCATTTGAAAGTAGTATAAAAATGATAGAGATAGTATTATCATTTTCTTTGGAATCCCCCAATTTAGATATCCAAATTATATTAGTTCTAAGTATATTTTCAGTACTTCACTTCTCTCCTACCCTAATCAAAAATTCATTAAAAAATGTTTGGCTACAAATTCCATCTTCGTTACAGGGAATTTTTGCAGGTACTTTGTCAGTAGGATTGTACAATATCTCTTTGGCTGCTCCAAGAGCATTTATTTATTTTCAGTTTTAGATATATAAATTCATAGATGTATGTTGCATAACTGATTTCAAGATGTCGCTCCGAGTCAAGATTCCCAAAAGTTCTGAAGACTCTCTGGAAATTATAGGCAGTGCTCCTATTCTCTCTTCAAACATTATTTTTGCAATCTCTCGTATTGCTGTATCAGGATAAGCAGTTAAAATTTTAGTAATCATTATGTCACCTACTTGAGCTTTCTCTATGTCCATTGGAGACTTTCTGTAGAGATAAATCATATAAGATAGTATATCTTTCTGCGACACGATGCCTAAAATTTTTCTTTCTCTCGAGAGAATTGGTAAATATTTGATTTTATTTTTAAGCAAGCTATGTTCTGCTTCAGACAATGTAGAGCTTATGTTTGCAGTGATCACAGCAGGGCTCATAATCTCTCTTGCAAAAACAGGAATTGCACTCTCTTCTGGCTTTAAATCATCCTGGGTATAAGGATCTGTTTTAGAGCCAGGCAGTATACTCAATGTATTTTTAGATCTTTTGTGAGGCTCTTCGTTCACCCGAATAGACTTATCAGGCACCCCCTGGTAAGATGGGGTAACTCTTTTGATAGATTCCTGCTTATTTGCAGGAATATAGGGCTCTGCAACTCCCTGGGTAACCCAAGTAAACATAGTACCATCCCATTAAAGTATTAAGAATACTTAAAATCAATAATTCTTAAAATGCAAGGGAAAAAAAATATCAATATTAAGTCTCTTATAGGAAAAATATTTCTACTCCCAAGAATGTTTTATAGATAAATGAAGTTAAAACTCTTTAGAGAAAAAAATAGATTTGATTTTGTAACTAGAGATTGTGTAATCTTGTGTAAAGGATTCAAATTCGTGTATAGACTTTTATTTTTTTTTCTAATCTTCCTAATTACATGTAAACCCTCAGGAAAAAAAGGAATAGAGGATCCCTCTTGGCAAGAGGAATCATTGAAAATTTCATCTGAGTTATGCAGTATATTTGTAAAGTGCTCAGAGGCAC
>JACCDP010076529.1_pt1 | contig 10829 bp, 9 predicted proteins | sample 7445841 | NCBI WGS metagenome assembly JACCDP01 (sample SAMN15323441, study PRJNA562643) | freshwater metagenome | isolation source: river surface water | place: USA:Blue River Watershed | collected 2017-08-17
CATTAAAGTGTATGAGTTTTACCATGAAAATTGGCGATTCTATTAAAAGTTATTATAATGGGATAAATACCAATACTCCTACTAGTTTACCGGCTGGCGGAACATTTTACTATGGAGGTACTTCTTCGCCATATCAAATAGTTGGTCTCGGTGGAGCCTGGTTAAATGGAAGTATATCATTTATAAGATTATACAACAGAGCATTAACTGCTGTTGAAGTATTACAAAACTATAACGTAACAAAAACAAGATTTGGATTATAATAATATGGCATGTTCAGGAGGACCAGATGGAATAAGTAATGGATTAATATTAGCACTTGATGCTGCTAATAAAGTTAGCTATCCAGGCAGTGGAACTAGCTGGTACGATTTAAGCGGAAACGTTAATACAGGCACATTAACTAATGGTCCTACTTTTAGTAATGCAAATATTGGTACGATTACATTTGATGGAACGAATGATTATACATCCACCCCATTGGATTTAAGTTGGAATAACACAAATAGTGTATCAATCTCAATGTGGATAAAAACCGCAAATTTATCACAGTCAAGAGGATTCTTAGGCACAGGTAACTACGAATGGCAATTCAGACAAGGACAATACGGCGGTCCCAATTCAGATTTAGTATTCGTATACTGGGACACAACCGGCGGTCATACAAACGGAAGCATTCCGTCTATGAGTGGGTTTTTTAATGATACAAATTGGAAACATTTATCCATGACATGGAACAACTCAAATTCCACAATTTTATTTTATAAAAACGGAACTCAAATATTTAGTCAAGTGTACGGCAATCCATCTGTTAATAGAGTCAGTAGTGAACTTTTACAAATTGGAGGTAACGTTTATAGTTGGGATGGAGCAGGAGCTTATTGGAATGGAAGTTATTCAAGTGTTCAAATTTATAACAGAACATTAACTGCGGTTGAAGTGTTACAAAATTATAACGAAACTAAATCTAGATTAGGACTATAATTATAGTATATGACTTTTATACTTTCACCAAAATTAATCACAAATGGTCTAGTGCTATGTGTTGATGCAGCTAATAAACTCAGTTATCCAGGCAGTGGTACTACTTGGTATGATATGAGCGGTAACGCTTATAATGGCACCTTAACTAATGGTCCAACCTTTAATGGTTCAAATGTAGGATGTATTGCATTTGATGGTGTTGACGATTATGTATCCACTAGTAACATCGCACTATCATTTACTACATTTTCAATGGAATGTTTGGTAAAATATAATTCATTGTCGGGAAATCAAGGATTATTTACTTATAATAATAACAATTTTATAAATTTATGGAAAGGTAGTGGAGTGGGAATGAGATGGGAAGTAAATAGTGGTGGGCAAGCTATAACAGGAGCGAGTGATTTAGTAACAGGAGTATGGTATCATTTTATAGGAACCTATAATGGTACAAACGCAATTTTATATAGAAACGGAGTTGTATATGCTGGTCCGACAGCATTAACATCACATACAAGTGAAGCAGCTAGTTTTGAAATTGGAAGATATGCCGGTGCAGGAAATACAAATGGAAGCATTGCTTTAGCAAGATTTTATACCAAAGGATTGTCCGCAACAGAAGTTTTACAAAATTACCAAGCAACAAAAACAAGATTTGGATTATAAGATATATGGCAACAAAAGGTGGTCCAAATATAGTTAAAGAAGGGTTGGTGTTATACTATGATAGATATAACCAAAACAGTTATCCACCTGGTATTGGCAACAAAATGAATGATTTAGCAGGTGTCAGTAACTTGCAACTATCATCTAATGGAGTTGGCAGTTCATCTGGGTTAAGTTGGGCTAATAATATAACTAATATTACCATATCATTATTATTGCAAAAAACTGGTGCTGGAACCGGTTATGCAAATCATCCTATAAGTAAATGGAGTGGTACATTAGAAACCGCAAGTTTTGTATTGTATCACTTTGAGAATTATCAAGGTAATAACCAAGACGGTTATTTAGGATGGTATGCTGGTGCTGGAAATGTGTGGCAAGCTATTGCTCCATATGGATTTGGAGTTATGGTTACTGGCAATATTTGGAATGTAGTACTACAATATAATAGCAGTTTAGGTGGTCAAGCCTGGGTAAATGGAGTTAAAGCTGGAAGTAGAGTAGGAAGTGGGATATTAGGTAATGGCGGATCATCTAATGATATTGGTATATATGGACCTGATGGTGCAATTACTTCTAAAGTTCATCAAGTGATGTTTTATAATAGACAATTAACGGACGCGGAAATAATTAACAATTATAATGTATATTACAAACCCAGAGTAAGAACATAGTTATAGTATGTATGGCATTTATACATTCTCCCAAAATAGTTACAAATGGATTAACTATGTACTTGGATGCTTTTAACAAAAATAGCTACCGTGGTACAGGATCTACACTTTTTGATTTAACAGGTAATGGCAACAACGCCACTTTGATTAATGATCCGACATATAGAGGTAATAGAATTTATATGAACGGTATAGATGAATACGCAGAAGTTACAGCAAATATTACAACCTCAAGAACAGTAGATATTGTTTACAAATTATACAATCCAGGTACAGGTTGGGGACCGTTATGGAGAGTGGAAGATTGGCGTGAAAGAATATTTCCCAGCACTATAAATCTTATAGCATCATCTGTTACATATTATTATTTAAACGGACCAGATAGTGGAACATCCATAATAAACATTGTATATAGTTATAATGGTACTTCTATAAAAAGTTATAAAAATGGTGTAATACAATCAACTGCTACAATGGATAGTAATATGAATACCGGACTATATACCTATAGATTTGGAAATCAATCTGGTGGTAGCACAAATGCTTACGTTGAAATGGATTTATATTCTGTAAAATTTTATAATAGACAATTGACTGATACAGAAGTACTTCAAAACTATAACGCAACTAAATCTAGATTTGGGTTATAATTATACTATATGGGTAGTACATACGGATCACAAATAGTTACCTCTGGTCTCACACTATTACTTGATGTAAGTAATATCAATAGCTATAGAGGTGCTGGAAGTACATGGGTAGATCAAGCCCAAGGTCTATTGTTTACTAGTACAGGTGCCACTCAAACTCCATACACTAAAAAGAATGGTGTACAATGTTTTGATTTTAATGGTAGTGGTTATTGGCAATGCACAAATGGGTTTAGTCAAGTAGATATGGGTGGAGATTGTACACTTATGTTTTGGTTGTATTCAGAATCAGTACCCACAAGAAAAACCATATTTGAAAAATCCGGTACTGTATATGCTTCTTATGAACAAGAAATTGCGGTAACGTGGGAAGCAGCTAATAGTGGGTTTAGTTATTATAGTAGATACAATGCTTATGATTATGCTGGTATTGCTGGTGGTAATCTAAATGCTTGGAATATGTTTGCTCTAAAAATGTCTACTGGTAAAACAACCGCAGCTAGAACTGGATTTTATAGTGTAAACGGTGCCGCTTGGACATCAAGTTATACTTCAAGAAGCAGCACCGCATTGGTTGCCGCTGGTTCTATAGTAGTAGGTGCTGGATATGCAGGTGTAGTTGAAGTGGGTTTTATTAATAGTGTATATTGTTACAACAAGATGTTGACCGATGCAGAAATAGCTCAAAACTACAATGCTTTGAGAAAGAAGTTTAGTGTATGAGTAACAATACTGGTACATGGGGTGCTACATGCGATACTTGGAGTAGTGCTTGTTTTACATGGGCGCCATGTATTGCTGAAGTAGTTGAATTATTGGAGGGAGGAGCACGCAATCCGCAAGAATGGGGTGATCATCCGTTTGATTTGTATGAAGATCAACAAAAAGCGTTACTTGATTTTCAGAAAAAGAATCCACAAAAGAGGGCGGTATTGGTTGACATTTATATAAAATGTGCCAATAAAAAATTTAAGAAATCCATAGAATTGCCGAGCAAAGATATATTTATAAAGGTAAAGGACGTTGAACTTATTTTAAAGGAGGTTCGTAACGTCGGAATAGATATTAAAAAAATAAGAAAGTATAACGACGATGAACTACACAATTTACTTGGATAAGGAAGAAACGTTTGAATGTGAAGCTTCTATAAAGAACAGTTCTTACAAGAACGCATCTGCACGTTTAATCATTGAAAGTCAAGATGTAAATTTGGTATTTTATGGTAATGTAGACAAAGATACTATTAGTGTACCCATCAAGAGTTTAAAGAAGTATTTCACTGAAAATGATAATGCCAAGATCAAATTGGAAGTAATTGTAGAAAATCAATTGATTACCCCATGGGAAAGTGATGTTACCTTTGATAATTATAACAAAGTTGAAATCAAAGAAATCAAGAGCACCAAAGCTGCTCCAATGATTGAAATCAAGATCAAAGAAGATAAAAAGGTTATAGAAGAAGCTCCAAAACAATCGGTGGAGAAAAAAGTTGAGAAAAAGAAACAATCTCCAAAACAACAATTATTAAACACAGTAAACGAAGAAGTAAAGAAAATCAAGAGTGATGGTAAGCTGAGCAAAGAGGAAAAGAAAGAATTAATTAAAAATCTATTATCTAATAGTTTATAATTAATATAATATGATATGCCAGTTTTTCCATCACAGGATCTTTACGGTAAGAAAATATGTGAGACTTATCAACAGCTTTTACAAGTTTACGATAACGACATAGTTCTTGATGGTAGTGGTAGTCAACGTCAGTTCTTAAATATAACCGCTAGTTACGCATTAAATTGCAATTGTTCTAGCGGTTCATTATATAATAGTGTAACAGGTTCATTCATTAGTAGCAGCACTTGGATATTTACACACAGTCTACAAACACGACCTGTATTGGTTCAAGCTTATGATTATTTTTATAATCAAATAATACCTTCTAGTATAGTACTTACCAATAATAATGTAGCTATACTTACATTTCCTTCGTTAGAAAGTGGTTATGCTGTAGCTACTCGTAGTGGATTAAGAACAATTGCTTCTGGTAGCGCAAATCAATGTTGTCTTCAAACTGGTAGTACATATCCCATCACAGCAAGTTGGGCACTAAATGCCTTAAATGGTGGTACAAACATCTATACTGGAAGCACTTATCCTATTACATCCAGTTGGGCATTAAGTGCTAGTTTTGCATTAACTGCAAGTTATATCGGTGACAGTGTAGTAGGAACATTTACTAATAGCAATACATGGACATTTACACACGGTTTGGAGGCACGACCTGTGTTGATACAAGCATACGATATTAACTACAATCAAATAGTTCCAGAAGATATCGTATTAACTGATGATAATACTGCGGTTTTAACATTTCCAGTATTAGAAAGTGGATTTGCTATAGCTACAAGATGTGGTTATAGAAAAGTTGTTACTGGAACCGCAATGTATACTGGCAGTTATTATCCTATTACAGCGAGTTGGGCATTAAATACAATAACCAGTAGTTATATTCAAGTAACTGGAGTAAGTTATCCGGTAAAGAGAATTTATAACAATTATACTATAATTAGAACTGCTGATTATACATTGTTGTGTGATGCTACAAATGGCGAGTTTAATGTGAAATTACCAAGTCCTGTGGGTAATACTAATATTTATAATATAAAGAAAATAGATACTACTGGGCATCGTATAAATGTAACGGTTACTGGTGCATCTTATATAGACTATGATTTTACGCAAAGCATACAACACAGAGGAACAAACATGACGGTACAAAGTGATGGTACTAGTCAATATTGGATATTATAATTTATGTCATATTTTGAAAAAACGAGAATATTATCAGCAGACAGTCCAAGTATAGATGCTTTCGGTAAATGGAGAGTAAGTCAACCAACTACATTATTTGATGGTAAACAAGTGGTTGACAGTGGCAGTTTTTATTTTGATATCAAAACGGTTGGTGGTGCTAGTGTAACATGGAATAGTGGTAGTGCTCAAAGCACAATGCTTGTGACATCTACCAGTGGTAGTAGAGCTATAAAACAAACCAAAAGAATATTTGTATATCAACCAGGTAAAAGTCAACAAATCATTTGTACCGGCAAATTTGGTACAAAAGTAGATGGTATCAAGAAAAGCATTGGCAGCTTTGATGATGATAACGGATATTTTTATCAAACAAGTGGTAGCAGTTTTGGTGTGGTATTGAGAAAAACAATAAATGGTGTAAAAACTGATACTTTCATAAGCCAAAGCACTTGGAACTTGGATAAGATGAATGGTTTGGGTCCATCTGGTAATACTTTAGATATAAATAAAGCGCAAATATACACCATGGATTATGAATGGTTGGGTGTAGGTAGAGTAAGATATGGCGTGGTACAAAAAGGTGCAATAATATATGTACATGAAATAAACAACTACAATAGTTTAGAAACTGTTTATTTGCGCAATCCTAATTTGCCTATAAGATATGAAATAAGTACCCACAAGAACACTACAACTGGTAGTTTGATGACGCAAATATGTAGCACAGTTATAAGTGAAGGAGGATTTGACAGTACAGGTAAAAGAGTAGTTATTACAAGCAACAATGGTGCTACGATTGGAGCGAGTGAATATGATGCTGTATTGTTTATTAGATACAATAACAACAGTTCTAAAGGCGCACAAATAGTGCCTGAACAATTAGATTTATTAGTAAAGCCTGGCAATAGTAGCACTTTTGCTGGCAGATGGGATTTGTTGATTAACCCTACGGTCACTAATGCTGTGACATACAACAACGTAAGTGGTTCTGTGGTCACACAGGTTGGCGTAGTTGGTGCCGGTAATATTATAATTAATCCGGGTATAACTATTGCTACTGGTTATTTTGCTGGTACTAGTGCTAACAGTGTGGCTCAAATGGTTACATTGGACCCATATTATGGATTGGGTAGAAAGGTGGATGGCACTAGTGATGTATTGGCAGTAGGAATTAAAACGGTTGATAACACTTATACTGTTTATCCATCATTAGTAATAAGAGAATTAACATAAAATATGAAGATATATAAACCAACATTTATTGCTAAAACTAGAGCAACTGGATCTTTAACATTAACTGGTTCATTTAACACCAAAGATGCCGACATATATCTTGATAATGACAATCAATTGTATGGTACCGCGAGTTATGCTGTAAACGCACTAACCGCGAGTTACATAATTGGTGGGGGTGGTGGATCTGGCACCAGTGGAACTAGTGGAATCAATGGTTCAAGTGGTAGTAGCGGCACCAGCGGAGATTCTGGTTCAAGTGGAAGTAGTGGTACGAGCGGCAATACTGGAAGTAGCGGTAGTAGTGGAACTAGTGGTGAATCTGGAAGCAGTGGTTCGTCTGGCACAAGTGGATTAAATGGTAGTAGTGGATCTTCTGGCACCAGTGGAGAATCTGGTAGTAGCGGTTCATCTGGTAGTAGTGGTACAAGTGGTTCATCCGCTTCAAGTGGAAGTAGTGGTACTAGCGGATCTAGTGCTAGTAGCGGATCATCTGGTACTAGTGGTATAAGTGGAGGTGATGGTAGTTCTGGTTCAAGTGGTACAAGCGGTTCATCTGCTTCAAGTGGTAGTAGTGGTACTAGTGGATCTAGTGCTAGTAGTGGTTCATCTGGCACAAGTGGATCTAGTGGAACAAGTGCTAGTAGCGGATCATCTGGTACAAGCGGATCTAGTGCTTCAAGTGGTAGTAGTGGCACAAGTGGTTCATCCGCATCAAGTGGATCTAGTGGTACAACAGGTAGTAGTGGATCTAGTGGTTTAAGTGGAAGCAGTGGCACTAGTGGTACTAGTGTAGCTGTAAGTGGTACAAATAATACAATAGTTAAATTTACTTCATCTTCTACAATTGGAGATAGCAATACCACCGATGTAGTTCATAGTTTGTCTATTAATGGTGTTACTGTTGGTAAAGGAACTGGTAATGTTAGTAACAACACTGTAGTAGGCGGTGGTGCTTTAAATTCAAATACGACTGGAAATTTAAATACATCAGTTGGATATGCATCTTTGTATAACAATACAATTGGTACTAGCAATAGTGCATTTGGTGCGTACTCTTTGTATGCTAATACGACAGGTGTTTTAAATACGGCTGTAGGTCGTCAATCATTAGGTGGAAACACTATTGGTCAAAACAATACCGCTGTTGGTGGTTTGTCATTATTAAACAATACTATTGGTGATAACAATTCTGCTTTAGGAAGAAGCGCTTTGCAGTCTAACACAACAGGTAGCAATAATAGCGCATTTGGTGCAAGTGCTTTACGTTATAATACAGTTGGAGCAAATAATAGTGTTTTTGGATCTAACGCTTTGTATAGTAACACAACTGATAGTAATAGTGCATTTGGTTACAAGACATTATATACTAATACAATTGGTACAAAGAACACGGCAGTAGGTGAAACCGCGTTATATGCTAATACTACTGGTAGTTTTAATAGTGCTTTTGGTCATAGATCATTGTTTACTAATGTTAGTGGTAGATACAACAGTGCATTCGGATTATATTCAATGTTTTCTAATACATCTGGTGTAGAAAATGTTGGTGTTGGTGTTAATGCTTTGTATAGTAACAAAACAGGCAACTATAATGTTGCTTTAGGCGTTAACAGTTTATATAATAATGTAAGTAGTAACAATAATACCGCTGTAGGTACATCAGCTTTAGAGTCTAATGTAACCAATAATAACAGTGCTGTTGGATATCAAGCTTTGAAGGCAAATACTACAGGTGCATATAATACCGCTGTAGGTTATGGATCACTATTAACTAATACAATAGGTTTATATAATACCGCAGTTGGTTATCAAGCTTTAAATCTTAATACAACTGGTAATGGTAATAGCGCTTTTGGTACCAGTGCCTTAGAAAGAAATACTATTGGTGCAGCTAATAGTGCATTTGGATTCCAAGCTTTAGTATTTAATACTACTGGAAAAAATAATAGTGCATTTGGTCATAATTCTTTGCTTTATAATACAATTGGTTACGCAAATGTAGCTATTGGTTTTGAAACTCTTTATACTAGTGTCAGTGGATTTAATAGTACCGCTGTTGGTCATCAAGCATTAAGAAATTCAACAACTGGTTATAACAGCGCATTCGGTTATAGAGCATTGTATCTGAATACTACAGGTGTAGATAATACAGCGATTGGTAATAATGCTTTAAGATTTAATACGATTGGCAGACAAAATACAGCTGTAGGAGCTGCATCTTTATATAGTAATACTACAGGTAATACTAATACTGCGTTTGGTTATATAGCTTTATTTTCAAATACAGTTGGTATTGGTAATACAGCTTTAGGAAGAAGAGCATTATTTAGCAATACAATTGCTGAATATAATGTCGCTGTTGGTGTAGATGCTTTATATAGTAATACGACGGGTAATTATAATATTGCAATTGGCACTAATAGTTTATATTATAATACAACAGGTACAAAAAACGTTTCTGTTGGTCATGTATCATTACAAAATAATGTTAACGGTAATAATAATTCAGCTTTTGGCTATGGTTCTTTATATAGTAATACCACAAATCATAATAGTGCTTTTGGTTATAAATCATTGTATGCAAATACAACTGGTTATCTAAATAGTGCATTTGGTTATAAAGCATTGACTACAAATACAACTGGTTCATCAAATAATGCTTTTGGGTTCAAAGCAATGCAGTTGAATACATCAGGCACATATAATAGTGCTTTTGGTAATTTTGCTTTGGGTGGTAATACAACTGGTTCATATAATAGTGCTTTTGGTTATAGCGCTTTATCTGCTAATACTATTGGTAGTGCAAACAGTGGGTTTGGCTATTATGCTCTGAGATCAAATACTACAGGTAATAACAATGTTGCTGTAGGATTCCAATCAATGCGTTATAATACATTCGGTAACTACAATGTAGCTGTTGGTCAAAGATCATTATATTTTAATACCACGGGCAATTATAATACTGCTGTTGGTCGTTTAGCAATGTATACCAATACAATTGGTATACATAATAGTGCATTTGGTCTGTATGCTTTATATAGCAATACGTCTGGTAATAAAAATGTTGCAATTGGCGCTGCAACTCTATATAATAATACTTTTGGTAACTATAACATTTCCATTGGATATGCAGCTTTATATGCAAACATAACTGGTTCAAGAAATACAGTTGTTGGTTATGGAGCTTTGGGTAATAATACAACCAAATCTTATAACTGTGCATTTGGTTTTTATTCTTTACAAAACAATATAGCTGACGCAAATAATGCATTTGGCAATGAATCTCTAAGATACAACACAACTGGTACTGCTAATAGCGCATTTGGTCAAAACTCACTAAAAAATAATAATTCAGGTTATAATAATAGCGCATTTGGTTATGGTACATTAGCAGCAAATTCAAGTGGTTATAATAATACCGCAGTTGGTATTAACGCTTTAAATGGAAATACTGTTGGTAATAATAATGTTGGTGTTGGTGTAAATGCATTAGCTAATAATACTAATGGTTATAATAATACCGCTGTTGGTAGAAGTGCATTGCAAAGTAACACAACAGGTTCAGAAAATACTGCATTTGGTATTTATAGTTTAGCAGCTAATACAACTGGTCGTCTAAACGTTGCGGTGGGACGTAGTGCTTTGACAAATAATACGTTTGGTCTATATAATAACGCTGTTGGATTTGCATCTTTGTCAGCTAACACTACAGGCACCAATAATAACGCATTTGGTTTATATGCTCTACAAACCAATGTAACTGGTAATAATAATAATGCCTTCGGTCGTAATGCGTTACTTAGTATTA
>JACCDP010592134.1_pt1 | contig 10829 bp, 9 predicted proteins | sample 7445841 | NCBI WGS metagenome assembly JACCDP01 (sample SAMN15323441, study PRJNA562643) | freshwater metagenome | isolation source: river surface water | place: USA:Blue River Watershed | collected 2017-08-17
AGTTTCTTGAATAATCTCTAGGATGTTTTGTAGGGGCTCGTTATCGAAGGTTGCCGTTAGTTTACAATGCAATAATTGGCTTTTTTCAATTTTGATATTTACCCCATATGTTTGGTTAATAATTTCTGTAACCACTTGTAGTTCAGTTTGCTTGAATTGCAGTATTTTACTGTTAGGTGCGGTATTGTTTTTTGTTTCAGCAATAGGATTGCTGTGGGTAGTGTTTTTCTGAGATTGTTTAGCGGTAGGTCTAAATTCAGTCTGATTTTCAATGGTAATAATAGATTTTTGGGGAATTATTTTTATCGATGTTTTGGGTATTACTGAGATCCGTTTTTCCTCCTTTCGGACCATTTTAAAATACAAAGACCCAATGGTAATACCAGCGCCAATCGTGATCCACAAGAGCGATTTTTTAATAGCGATTTTTGATATGGTTTTGAAGGGTGTTGCATCATTAAATGTTGTGGATGCGGTTGACATCTTTAACGATACATTGTTCCATGCATGATCAATGTTGGGAGTCCACGGGTTTGTGGGCTTGGTAATTTGCCAAATTGATTCTTCTTGTAAATTGGTCAAGCCAGTACTTTCTTGGTTTTTCATGATGGAAAATTTATTGATAATAGTAGCCACAATAGAGTGTATTCGGAGAGTCGAATTTTCAGAATATTTAGGGCTTTATGAAGATGATATTCAACATTTTTTGCAGTAAAGGAGAGGGCTTCCGCGATTTCTTTGTGACTTAGACCATGAAATCTACTTAGAATAAATGTTTGTCTGGTAGTTTCAGACATTTCATGGAGTGCTTTACAAATTTCAGTTTCGAGATCTTTTGTTTGTATTGCAGATTCTGTGGTTGAGTGACCTTCCATTCCCCAATAATGGTGGATATGGTATTCAGCATGTTTTCGTTTTACCTGACGATGTTTCAATTCGTTTAGGCATCGTGTATAAACTGTTTTAAAGAGGTAGGCCCGACAGTTAGACGGTAGCGTTTTATTTTGGAATGTCTCCCAAAACTTCAAATAAATTTGTTGAACAATATCTTCTGCTTCCTCTTTTGATCCGAGATAGGTGAGTGCGTATCTACACAAGTCGGCATAGTTGTCGTAGAACAACGATTGTAGCTGAGATTCTGTTAAAGTCGCTGTAAATTCTGCATTCACGATTGTAAGACAACAACATCGCGAATTACCCTAATTAAATCCCAAAAAAACATCAAAAAGATTGGTGGTTGTTAATTTGGTGGTCCCGCCGCGAATCGAACGCGGATCTAAAGTTCCGGAGACTTTCGTAGTATCCATTCTACTACGGGACCATGAGAAAGAACCCAAATATTGGGGTGCAAAGATAATGCAAAGGGGCGGCCAATTTGGCCGCCCCTTTGAAATTATGGTTGAATGGGTGATTATGCAGCGCTTCTCCAAAAGCGGGCGTAGAGTGCGCCAATAATTGCATAGGGTACAAAGGCATCGAGTAGGTGTGCCCAAATGTCTGGGGTTTGGTACCAAATGTAGTTGGTGTAGGGCACAACCAAAAAGGCAAAGAACCCTACTGTGCACAGGTAAATGATGGCTTTCATCGTATTGATGTCGGCAATTTTATCGAGCAGTCCAAAGACCAAAAAGATGGCCAAAATATCGACAAGTAATCCGCGAACCATGGGCATGATCATGCCTGTGTTTTGTGTTTTGTGGTAATTCACCATGGCCCAGGGTTTGCCTTGCGATTCAACAGCGTATTTTTGTTGGTCCTCAGGAGTGGCGTTTTCGGAGGGACGTGGGAGGATGTATTGTTTGTTCTCGAGATTCATGGTTTTTAGAAATGCCATGATGGTGTCTTGTTTTTCGGTGTAGGCTTGTGCATTTCCATGGAAATTGGCACCAGCGAAAGAGAGGAATTGATAAAAAAACAGGATCAATCCCCCCAAAAGGGCTCTATAAAAGGTTTTCATAAGTTCAAGTTTAGATATAATTTGTAGAAATCCCAACGGATTTTCAATGATAGCGCTTGTTGCGTAAATGAGAATGGTGGTTATGGCTGACTTAATTCTCTGCCTGAAGCGTCGATCCAAAGGGTTTGTTCTCCCTTCAGGGCATACCAGTATCCGGGGAATTCGGTATCGGTAATGGCATCGTAATTCATGGGAACAATGATTTCCCCAAAGTTGTTGACCACACCCCATCGATCATTTTTCTTCACCATGTATTGCGATGGTTTTTGTGATAAAATGATTTCTTGGTATTGGGGTTTTAAACTCCATTGCATCGAGGGCAAACACAGCAATCCCATGCTGGTTGTTCCGCTTATGCTTGGTTTGGTGGCAAACCATTCGTGGTCGTTAATGCGCGACAACGACATCAAAGTGTCTTTCAGTAATACTTTGCCATTGGCATGGGTGATAAACCAATAGGTGCCGATGGGTTCCAACAACAGGGTATCGGTTAGTTGTTGTAAATCCAAACTCTTTACTTTTCGCACCGTTTTTGTGTACGCATGGTAGAGAATCCAGTTTTTCTTTTGGCGGGCATAGACCATGCCATCGCCGTATAACCTAAAGTCGTCGATGTTGCCTTTGATGGGTAGGGAGAATTCACCTTTAGAATAGTAGAAGTTCCACTTTTTGTTTTTTAACAGGGCGATGGTGCTGCCAACCAACAGCGATTGTTCGTAGATGGGCGGCACTAGAATGCGACCTAACGTATCAATGATGCCCCAACCTTTCTGTTGTACGAGGGTATAGGGTTTGCCGAAATCAACGGCTTCAGAATATTGGGCACTACAGCGAATGGTATCGCGCCAAAGACAATACCCATCGTTGATTTTACCCATAAATCTACCGTAAGGGAGTGAGGCCATGCTTTCGTAAGCAAAGGGTGTTAGCGAGTTGCCAAGTGTATCGATGAGGGCCCAATTGTCGCTGATTTTCGCCGCACAGCGATTTCTCACCCATAATTTTGTGGGTGCTTCAGTGGGCTCATTTTCCCACGTTTCGAATCCAATGGCATCGAATTTGGGTGGGGTGATGAGCTTGCCGGATTCGTTGAACAGGGCCCATTTTTTTCCCAGTTGCAATGCACCGCGTTTTGCAGCGGTATCGTAGCGAAGGTTTTCAAATTTGCAGGGCAGCAATTCTTTGCCACGGTTGTTGAGGATGCCCCACCGACCGCCACGCTGCACAAATGCCATCGTATTGGAAAATTGAAAGATGGTTTCGTAATTGTTTTTGGTGAAGGGCTTGCCATCTTTCGTGATATAGCTGAATTCAATCAGTCCGAAAGTATCGGTACGCATCACCAGCGCACATCCGGGAATCAGGGTAGCGCCGCTTTCAACAAAATGATTGCGATAGTTGTTGAGCGCATAGGGATAAGCCATTTTGAAATCCAGTTCCATCCAGGGTTGGAGGGTGGCTGAATCCGCGAAGTAAAAACCTTCTTTGTTGGGGTCTTTGCTTTTGTTATAGGCAATAGGAATGGGTTTTACCGTCAGTGAACGCAACAAGAATTGGGCTCTGAAGGTTAGGTCGGTGCGTTGCAGCGGCGGAGGTAACTGAGATTTCAGAAACTGTTCATACGCTTCCACGGTATTGAGTTGCTGCGCTCTTTCGAATGCAAGGCCTTCTAGGCGTTGGAGAATGGCATTTTTTTGTGGCGCTTTGGGGTATTGCGATAAAAACCTTCGGTAGCTGAGTTCTTGGTCCTCTGCGGAAGCTAGCTCGAATTCCCATTGCATGAGTGTGTCTTCGGCCCGTTGGATCATCGTTTTGGTTTGGGCATTGGGTTTTTTGATCGCAAGCAGCTGGGTACGTCGGGCAGATAACGCTGCGATGTTTCGCGTTTGCATGAGCGAGTCAAATTCGAGTTGCTCGATGTATGCAATTTGGGTTTCGATGCGTTTTTGGTATGCTTTGAGGGTGATGGACTCAAATTTTTTAACTTTAACCGTGGTATCGGGTCCGTTTTTTTGTTTGGCTTGCCACTGGTTATAATGGGCGATTTCCAGTGCTTGTATTTGTTCTTGATAGCTGTTCAACCATTGAGATTCCTCTTGAAGATTCAGCAGATTTGTACGCGCTAGTTCCAGTGATGCATTGCCACGTTTGTTCCAAAACTCGTTGGTTTGAGCAAAAAGTAAGGTATCGGTGTTGTGGTAGGTGAGTTGGTATTTCTGTTGGTATTTGGCCCATTGCTTCGCTGTGATGGGGTTCCCTTTCTTGTCGGTTTGCAACTTCGCCCAATAGCGCATCGCATCGAAACTATGTGCAATGGGTCCGTAGGCCTCTTTTTCATTAGGCAGCATCGCGAGTGCATGGTGCAAGGCGGGATTGCTGCTGTCTTTGGTGAACTGTCTTTTATAGAGAATGAGGGCGGCTTCCTGATACTGCAATTGGGTAGCTGCGGCCAAACTGGCTTCCACGGGAACGGTGGGGGCGATTTTTTTGAAGGTTTGCTTTTTTACCGATGATTTTGCAGACTGCCTAATGAGTTTTAGGGCATCGGCGATGGGGTCGGCATGGAGTTGCAATACGCTTGTTAGTAGCCAACAGGCAACTAGAACCGCGCGAAACAAGGCCTTCCTTTTCATTCGCGCGAAAGGTGCAAACCTTGTGCCATAAATGGCTCAAACGGACTGTTTTTAAAAAAGTTGTTACGCAGAAAGCCTTACCCTTAATATTGGGGGTGTTGGGGTTTGTTTTGCAGGATATCTTCGATGCGACCCATGACTTCCTCGGTAAGAAGAGGCAAGATGGTGGGAGCAGTGAGGGTTTCTTGGAGTTGTTCGGGTTTGGTAGCGCCCAAAATCACGGTGCTTACATCGGGGTTTTTCAAGCACCAAGCAACGCCGAGTTGTGGCATAGATACACCCAGATCAGCAGCCAATCCGAGCAATTGCGCTACTTTTTTGGCATGAGATTCTTGGTTCAAGCGTTCAGAGAGCCAACCCAATTCATCGCGGTTTAAGCGGGCTTCTGCGGGTGGTTGGTTGAGGTATTTCCCTGTGAGGTATCCACTGGCGAGCGGACTCCAGATGGTGGTTCCCAACCCAACTGTTTTATAAATTTGGCTGTATTCTACCTCTACTTTGTCTCTCACGAGCATGTTGTACTGGGGCTGTTCAACGACCGGTCCGATTAAATTGTATCGCTGTGCAACCATGTGGGCTTCCATGATTTCTTGGGCGCTCCATTCTGAGGTTCCCCAGTAAAGAATTTTCCCAGAAAGGATCAATTGGTGCATGCTCCAAACAGTTTCCTCGATGGGTGTTTGTTTGTCGGGGCGATGACAGAAATACAAATCCAAGTACTCAACTTGCAATCGTTTCAGGGCTTGGTTACAGGCCTCTACGATGTGTTTGCGGTGGAGTCCTTTTTGGGTAGGTACTTGCGCACCGGCGCCGAAGAATACTTTTGAGCTAACGAGATAGGAATCGCGAGACCAATTTTTTTTGTGCAGGATTTCGCCCATCACCACTTCTGAGGCGCCGGCGGCATAAACTTCTGCATTGTCGAAGAAGTTCACGCCGGCCTCGTAGGCGATATCCATCAATCGCTCAGAAACCCCATTTTGGATTTGATTTCCGAAGGTGATCCAAGAGCCAAAGCTGAGTTCTGAGATGGGTAATCCTGATTTTCCGAGTCTGCGGTATTCCATAGACGCGAAAGTAGAGATTTAGAAGTTCATCTGCACTTGGATTCTGATCAAACGTCCTTTTTGGTGGTTGGATTGTTTAGCAAAATCAAGAAACTCCCGGTCTGAAATGGTATACATGGCGGTGAGTTCAAAGTTCTTATTGATTTGCCATTCCGTTCCCAATTCTAGTTCCTTCATTTTGTAGCTGCGAGCGTCTAACTCTTGTTTCTTACCGCCTTCATACATTTGCACGCGTGTAAATGGAATTACGCTACCTTCTTTCGTATTGATTTTGTATGAAATGGTGGTATATCCGCCTCTTAGTTTCAATGTTTCAATCGAATCAGTGGTTGGGTTGAATTGCGGTCCTACACCAATGTTATATTCAGCTTGTATTCCCAATGGTTTTGGATAGAGTACAAATTGAGCATTTACCCTTTGATCGAGATAGCTGGCATCAGGCATGATTTGGTTGCCATATGTTGGTGCTTTTACATATTTTACACCTTTGGAAAGCTGATCACTGGCAAGTGTATAAATACCTGTGTAAGCAGCAATACCTGGTTCGATGAGTTGTTTGCCAATAGCGATTGGGTATGAAAATCGGGTTACAACGTGACGGTTATTATTGAGTTCGGGTTTGTTAGCCACTTGTCCGTTGTAAAATCCAAATGCAAAAACGCCGTAATCACCAGACCCTTTTAAATTTTCTTTGATGAGGTCAGCGTATAGTTTTCGGGTTTTACTTGGCGCCCACATGAAGAATAAGCCCATATCACGCTCATTGGCAACGGCTGAGTTTGTAGCATCAGCACGATCGAGGGGCAATCGATTCTGACTGCTCTGCATATTTTCAAATCCAAATGGGACTTTACTTTGTCCGAAACGCAAACGGAATTCGTTCTTTTTATCTAGTCCATAGTCAAAATACATGTCGCGCACTTGCAGGTATTGCATACCAGTACCAATTGCATTTGCCGCATCGGTTTGAAAATACAAGTACACACGGGGATGTACTTGGCCGGAAATGATTAAACGGGCGCGACGAATACCCACACCTTGGTTATTTCCCCAATATCTATCACATTGATCACATTTTAGGTTAGGGTTGGTTTCACCCAATCTGTTGTACCGAACTTGCGTATATCCGCGCATTTGGAGCGACTCATACCAATGCTTTGAAGCAGGTTTTTCCGCGATTTTTAAAGACTTTGTTGTGTCTGTTAGGGGCTCAAGTTCGTTTGCTACAACCGAAGTGATACCGATTGAAAATGTTGTCAGGGTTAAAAGAATGTTCTTCACAGATGAAACTATTGTTATGTAATTGTAACGCGATGCAAAAATGATTAACAATGAGTTTACATGAAGTTAAACTAACAATATTTGTATGTTACCAAATTGTTATCTAAACAAATTGGATAAACAGGAAATCTGTGGTGTTTCCTGAAATGGTAAAATTTGAAAGTAAAGAGAGAGAATTTTTTAAAATTTCTCAGCGATCCACGGTTTTGTTGCGTGGGCGTATTTGGGCAGATGCACCCGTTGTTTTAATTTCACGAGACTGCTGTATGGCCCCTCCGAAATGAATAAATTGATAATCCATGAGGGCACTTCTCCAGCTGGGTCAAGCATCAAGAAATACTCACATTTGTTTTTGTTCTTGGCGATGGGTTTGATGGTCCAAGTGGTCCGATTTTTTTGCACCCTCACTACACCAGCCACCACCGGTAGCACCTTGGGTACGGAATGGGTGATGAGCGACACATCGAATGTGTGCGGGTCTTGTTTCAACTGGTAATGACCGCAAACGTCTCTATCGTCGAGTGGCCAAGGCGTTTTTACCCGCTGATACACTTCAAATTCCATGGGGTTGATTTGTTTGATGACCCTTGCTTCGGTCATTTGATAAATCCATTGGGGGTAAGAGGTGATATCGGTAAGACAGGCGATGGCGGTATTGATGGAACAGTCTAGCTCCAATTCAGCTTTGATTTCTTTGATGGAGGAGCCCGTAACGGCGCGTGTAAATACCTTTACCCCATGGCCTGATTTGGAGGGACTCCAAGGGTTTTCAGGCGCAACAATCCAGGGGGTGGCACACAATATTGCTGTTACCAATAGCAATTTCATCGTTGCGAAAATACGAGAATATTTGGCAGTAGCGAAAACGTTATGGGATGAACTATTTGTTATTCAAAGGTTTGATGGTAAGAAATTGAACCATGAGCACAATACCACAGAGCAGGAGGCCGATGCTTTCGCGGGCTAATTCGTTGTTGGCGGTTTTCATTTCTGTGCCAAATCCTTCCCATTGTGGTGGAAATTGCAGATAGCAGCCGAGCATCATCGCCAAAGCGACAAAAAGATAGAGCCGCTTAAGTTGAATGACCCACGCCTTTTTCAAATAGATAAAACAAAGTGCAGCAGTGAGTGTGTAGACAAAAATCCAAATCGCTGGGTCTGGATCATTGAATTGCACCGAAGCAAATAAGAGGAAAATGATGCCCCAAAACAGGTTGACGAAATACTTGAGTGCCGCGATTAATTTTTTCATGGGGTTTGGGATTAGCGCGTGGTGTTTTTGAGAAAAATGCAGGCAGGACCAGCAGCGAATTTTTTCACTTGCTCTTGACTCATGAAACTTTCAGGTCCCATCGATAGATTGCCAAAAACCAGATCTTGGTCGCCGTCACCATCTACGTCGGCCGCATCCATCGTGAGCCATCGCCCAATTTCGTAACCCGGCAATGCATACGGCTTGAAATCCATCTTATTGTTTTCCAAATACACGGCGGCTTCTTCGTGTTGTGAGAGGAAATCGGCAAAGAACGAAACGGTGATGATGTCTTGGTCGCCATCGAGGTCGAAATCGCGGGCCAATGCCTTAAAACAACCATGGATGGGGTAGAAATAGCCTTGTTTTACTTGGTTGTTGCCTTGGTTGAGATAGACGTAAACGCCATGATAATCTTTCAAAATCACGGAGTAATCGGCGTTATCCCCACAGGTATAAATGATGTCCAGTTTGCCGTCGCCATTCATATCGGCTAGGTCAAAACTATTGGATCCATAAACGGGCATGGTTTCGAGGAGTATGGCGGTTTCTTGATAGCCGTTGCCGTTATTTTTGAAGAATACGATGCTTTCTTTGTTTTGCGCAAACAGGGTGAGGATGTCTTTTTTGCCGTCGCCATCCCAGTCGGCGATGCGCGAACAGATGGCCCCGGGGATATCGCGAAGGACTTGTTCTGTGCGCTTATTGGCGGTGTTATAAGTGTAGGTTTGTCCTTTTAGGTGTCCGAAAGCATTGACCAATATCTGATTGGTTTGGGGCAAACGGAACGACATAACAGGTCGGGCAACTTCGGTGGCCACGGTTGAGGTGGATTTGGTTTGTGGGTTGAATTGATGCAGGCTGCCAATTTTGGCATTGGTGGGTTGAACGGAGCCGATGCAGGTGACAAGCCATTGATTGGGGTTGGTAAAATCGACCCAAGTGGGGGCTGAGGGAAAGTCTTGCGACCATTTGCGGGTTCCATCGGTATTGAAGCAGGCGAGGTTGCCTTTTTCGCCGAAGCTACCCATGATGATTTCGTTTTTGCCGGGCACCATCGAAACAAAGGTGGTCATGGGCATATTGCCCACTGCGGGGAACATGCCTGTTTGATGGTTGAGTTGAAACAAGCCATTGTCTTTGGCGATGGGGTATTTTCGATTTTGTGCAGGGAGGGATTCCGGTGCAAGGGTTTGGTAATAATGGAAGATTCTATCGAGGTCTTCGGTAGAAATTGTGGGCGATGAAGGGTAGATGCTGGCATCCACATTGGGATCGCTTTTTTCATTGAAATAGGTTTCACCCAAGTGTTCGAAAATGCCCATTTTGGGCGCCATGACTTTGATTACCGCTTCCCAGGTGGTCTTGTCGAGTTTGTCGGCCGGCACAAATGCATGGCAGCCACTGCAAGCAGCTTTTACCATGGGTTCATTTTCCAGGGCGATTTTTTGCGCTTCCGGATCTATGTTGCTGTCGGTGTTTTCGTTAGCCCCACCGCAGGCGGTTAAAGCAATCAGGGCGATATAAAATGAATAAAATAAAGGTTTGCCTATAAGGCGCTGGGAGACATTCGCGTTCACCTTTGGTGAACGATTGCAGGTTCGAATTATTTTGTGGGGAGTTCAAATCCGACCGGCTGAATACCGGTTTCATTGAAAAAATGACATAGGTAAGACAACATGAAGGCATGTCGTTCCGCTGCCATTGCTTTGCCTGTATTCGTGTGCATTCTGTCTTTGAGCAGCAAGAGTTTTTCCCAGAAGTGGTTGAGACTGGGGTTCCCACCTTTTTTGTAGTCCTCTTTTGTCATGTTCGGGTTTGGTGGTACAGTGGGGTTGAAAATTTCGCTGCCTTTGAATCCACCATAATTGAATGTGCGGGCAATGCCGATAGCGCCAATGGCATCCAATCGGTCGGCGTCTTGAACCACGGCCAATTCATGGGAGTGAAAGTGGCTAGTTTCCTTGCCTCCTTTGAAGGAGATGTTTTCGATGATCAGGATGATGTGGTTGATTTGATCATGAGAAAGCACCCCGGGGAACGCGGGTTGGGCTTGGGTTTGGAGGAAGTGTTTGGCAGTTTTTGGTCCGATCGACTCATCCCCATCATGAAATTTTGAGTCGGCAATGTCGTGCAGCAAGGCAGCGAGTTCAACCACGGTAGAATCAACGGCTTCGGTGAGGGCAATTTTTTTGGCGTTGGTGTGAACGCGATGGATATGCCACCAATCATGTCCGCCTTCGGCGGACTCTAGTGTACGCTGAACAAATTCGGCTGTAAAACGGATGATATCCATAGGTTCAAAGGTACTTTTTTGAGGTTGAAATATGACAAATTCGAGGTTTCCATCTGACCTTCATCATGGTTTTGGGGTAGATGTGCCGTCTATTTTTGTCCGCATCCATTCATAACCAATTCATCATGAGCATTTATCAACGCGCTGGCCAAATACCTCATAAGCGACATATCGTTTTTCGCAATCCCAATGGAAACTTGTACCATGAAGAGCTCTTCGGAACTGAAGGGTTTTCCAGCACATTATCGTCACTGTATCAGTTACACATACAAATAAACGCGACGGGGTACATTGTAATTTAGGGAGGATTAATTTTCAGAAAATTGATGTTAGTTGGGGGAAG
>JACCDP010261172.1_pt1 | contig 10828 bp, 14 predicted proteins | sample 7445841 | NCBI WGS metagenome assembly JACCDP01 (sample SAMN15323441, study PRJNA562643) | freshwater metagenome | isolation source: river surface water | place: USA:Blue River Watershed | collected 2017-08-17
GTCTGGGGATTATTGGAAACGCGGATGCACTGGACAATCAAGCCAGTGTTGAACTCGGATGCCAACTTTACACTATCACCTATTTGAAATATGAACCATTCAAGTATTGCCGTAAGACAGAATGTAAAGAAACGGTAGACCTTGAGGAAGTTGTTGACAGCAAACAAGCAGACAAGAAAGAATTAACTGCTTGGAGTATTCTAGCGGTGCCTGTTCCTCTTCGTCAAGGCAAACCTTCAGCAAGTCGAAAAGTGGCGCAATCAGCAAATGTACGCTGGAAATTTCCTTCTTGATTTGAAGCATTTCCAAGACGGCCAAGATTCGGTTCCAAAGAAGACATTGGCTTGGCTTCAGCGATGGCTGACGTTGACGTCGGCCCCTTAATTCGCTCACTTTCATTCCCATCTGAAAAATATATTTTCGATTGTGTCATTTAAATATTTTTTCCAATTAACATTCGTCGTCAAATTAACATACCGTTTCAGTCGGTTGAGATTTGAATTCAAGCTGTTTGATCAACAAAGTGGCATCGAATGAAATGCGCTTTAACGCTCGTCGAGCTTGCCTGGCTGTAACAGTCTTGTCAGTGTTTATAATGATTTCCAAAAGTTCATCAAAGATCTTCAGCTTAATCGACTCGTTGGGAAGTGCCCGGAAGAAATCCTTCGTGATCACTTCGATGACAATATCTTGAGGTGAAAGAACCACTTTCTCGCCAGTCGTGATAATGTTCGTAGAAGCACGAAGGGCCTGCAAATCGAAAAATATATGAGCAAACAGAGCCGATAATGTTTAACATTAAATGATTACCTTTTGGAAGCAGTTCCAACCTTCGTTTTTGGCCAAGATGCGGGCTGATTCGGGAGTGAACCTCTCTAGAAGCATGGTTAAAATATTAGACTCGATTGTCCCCAGTTTATTTTCCGCTTTAGTAATCATTTCTTCAGTAAAAGGAAGCAACTTGGTCAGAGCGGCCTCAGAGTTGACATTCTCAAGAGCCTTCAAAAGTCCTTGCTTCACATGATTCGGTACGTTCAAGGTTAATAAGCCGTACAACGACGACGACGTTGGTGCAGCGTTCGATTTTGACAAATGTCTTGCTACAACTACTTTAAGTTGTTCCTCGTCAATTTTAAGTTCTTCTTCAGCCTCGACGAGTTCTGTGATGAAAGGGCCATATGTTTTGACTGAAGTTGATGCAGATTTCAGTGCTTGGAGAATTGCCAAAGCATGCTGACGGACAAGGGGATTCGACGATGTCAGGCTGGAAATCAGCTGTGGAACGACGAATGAATTGAACTGGATAGCCCAAGTGTTTTTACTACCGGCTTGTTCCATGTAGATCGAACCCATTTTAAGGGCAACAATCTTTAGCGAATCAGCAGCGTTTGGATCATTCCAAACGAGGCTGAGAAAGAATAGTCTGGCACTTGTTTGTCCCATACGACTGAAAAAAGCCTGGAGACAGTTCTGGAAGAGTGGAGCCGATCTCGTGGCCAATCCCAATACCAGGAAACGAAATAGACTCAACAAGAACAACAAGCTTGCATCGTTAGCGTCGTCCAAGTTAGATAATGCCGCCCATTGTCGTGTGGCCATTTTGGGGTAGTCGATAGCGATAGATTCGAATATTTCCATTGCACCGTAGACCAGTGCTTGAAGTCCGAGAGCACCGCTACTGCGAGCCTGGAGTAGTAGCGCTTGTACACGCATCTTTCCATCTTCATCGGCGCGAGTATTGGGCTAGATAATTAACAATTAAACTTGTTAGCTAAAGAAGATTCAAAATCAGATTTTCTTGGCTTACCTTGGTGATGTTTATCATCCGGGTGAATACGTCAATAAATCGAGTAGCCATTCGAGTAGCTGTCAATGGATCTGACTCGCCTTTAATCAACGGTGTAGCGACAAAAATAGCCGGTAAAGACAGCGTCGGAGGTGTCGATGGATCCAAAATACAGTCAAGAATTCGATCAAACAATTTCGAGTTTAACTGTTCATTAGAGAAAGGTTTTTCTAATCTTATGATTTCTTGCACTCTGTTGCAGACGAATCCTTCGTCCGGGCCGTGTTTCTTTTGCAAGTCTGATATTGATGGAAACAAAAACAAAATAAATATAGAGTAAAAAGGATTTATCGAAACAATATGACTTACCTGTATCAATAACTTGAAGAACTGGAGAATGGACTTTGAAATCGGATGTCGCAATTGCTCTGGTAATAGGCAGGTTGGAGCTAGTAACCGGAATAAGGTAAGGTAACAGTGCTAAGAAGAGCTCCACCATCTGGGTTTCAGTTAGACTGTCAACATAGGACTTGCTGCAAATTAATTTGATCAGACTCGTATGAACCTATCGAAAACGGAAAAATATTTGGGATGGGTACTTATAAAACATGGTTTTGATTGGCTTACTGAATCCCAATCTTTTGAGTCACCCAATTGGCCGTTTCCAAGAGCAGAAAGAAGCAATGAAAATTGTCTGTCAGTCGGAAGGATTTTAAACAGTTTATCTTCAAGATGAAGCACTTCCTTGACGACTAGTGGGTTGCTGTCAGTGAGTCGTTCAATGATGCTGGAGACGACGAAACTCATATTACGAACCTGTCATTTATGAATAGATTGATAAACCATAAAGAACTAATTATATCAATACTAATACCTTTCCTTCACACAATGCTTGAACCACCGACTTGATTGCGTCTAATCGGACTTCAGCAGAATTGTGATTTAGTTTCAGGAAAAGTGTTGTGTGATCAACATCCCAACTCGCGCCCAATAGCTGGTGAATTTCCGTTTTGTGTTCATCATTAGAAGCGTTATCAATCATGGCCAGATGTAGAGCGCGCTCATAGTCAACGGGGTACTGTTTCTCCAGGCGATCCAGTAAGGAAATTATCATCTCTCGTATCTTCTTCTTAGAGGAAGCATCTAGTTTTTCAATTGATTGCAGATAACCACAAACAAAAGATCTAGAAAGAAAAAGTAACAGTAAAATGTCTGAGCTTCAATCAAATAAGAAATTATATAATTTTACTTGATAATAACTGTACAGTCTTTTCCAACGAAACGCACTTCTTCAACAAGCTTAGTTAAAAAATGCGAAGTTTTTATTAAGCGGCCGTCATTCATGTCACGGCCAAGTTCCGCAAGGAAACCCTCTATCAGAGCGGACACAAAAGAGGAGACCTGGTAAGTGGATGCCAAGCTTGCAATTGATGTAAGAAATTCCTGATTCCACATAATAAATTTGCTTGATTTCTTGATTTGCCCGATGCTGAATAGTTTAGGGTTTTGTTTATTGCATAGCACAATAAGAAGAGTTATTGCTTCTAGTGTAAGAGAAGGAATTATGCCCTGTAAAAAAAAATACAGTGTGAAAATAAAAGATTAATTATCCAAATTTGATGTATATATAAATTTTACTCTGATAATGGAGGACGCGAAATCTTCTGCGACTCTGGAACTCAGATTTGCTTTTCGATTCAACTGCGCAATGATCATGTAACAGCCAGCAATTAGATCGGGGAATTTGCATACTAACCCGCTTAGCAAAGTCGGGAGTAGCACGGCCAATTGTTCTTCAGTGACTCCATTCGATTGCTCCACCATACCGATGATAGTAGTAGTGTAAAATGCGATGAAGACGTTCAGTACAGATTGTTTCTCTGAGTGAATTTTTGTTGCTTTCTCCAAATTTCCACAAATAAGCTTAAGCAACCCTAAATCTTTTGCACAAGCATTCAAGAGTGTGTTTCTGGGTAAGGGTATACCAGGCCTCTGAAGAGAATACATCCAATGCCACTTGCTGAATTGACTTTTGAAGCTGGGTAGCTGAATGGCTCGCACAAAAATTTTTGTGTCATGAAAAGGCAATACACACATAACCCAAGCATCAACATTGAATTGGTGAACATGGTACCGATTCACTAACCACTCTAGTGCCTTCTGAGAGCTTCTCAAGGTGAAATATGGGGAAAGTAGAACCAGAAATCTTTCTATCTCTTCATCAATTTTCTTATTCACTTCTTCAGTATGGACAGATCGTTCAAACTGTTTTGAGGAGACAGCAAACAGAGAGTTTCGAAACTCACTGAATCTTGTGTCCAGCTTTTCCAAATCTTCAAGACCTGACAAACCTGTTAAGTTAAAATAAAAAATTAAACTGCTGCTGCACATACACAGGCACTGTAAAATTCATGTACCAATTTCGAAGACGGCATCTCTGTCCAAATTTGCTGCCTCCCGCGGATCAAAGAGGAGTGAAGGTTTCTTCTTGTCGAGTTTCAATAAAGCTGTTTGAGGAGCTGCGAGCTTCCTCAATTGACGTGACAAACTTGTCATTTTAAATTGTAATATCACCACGCACGGCAAAACTTTTTCTAGTTACCCACGTGTGAAAAGCCACTGCTATAGCAATAGAGAGGAGGCTAGTTTGAAAAAATATTCGACGGCTCAAAAACGCTGCGCATTTGTTTTGAGGGAGGAGGAGGAGGATCGACCGGTAGCAGGCTACAGGCGGGAAAGATACGAGAAAAATAACATCGAGTCCGACTGTCCGAGTCTCGTGGTTCGTGGGTCAGTCGTTGAGATTATTGCTGAAACAAGTTACCAGTGATAAGCTTTTGGTCTTAATATTCTGTAGAAAATAAAGTGAGAACAGCAACAGGTTGCCAAACATGGATCGAAGTAGTGTGAGAAAAAGAGCCACGATGATGATAGATTCTGACGATGAAGATACTTTTGGAGCTTTACAACCTCAACCCCAGTCAAAAAAGAGAAAACAAGACAAAATCCCAAACTTGGCTTCTGGTCCTGAGGATTTCATTCAAGCCTTGACAGAGGCTGGCTTCCATCCAAGATCGGGAAATTTGCCCAACTTGCTGAGTAGATACAGCATACAAGCTTCACAACTAAACAGAGTTTAAATTCATTATTTAATCTAGGTGTTCAACAGAGAGATTTCCAACAAAGTTTAAGAGAACACCTAACTTCCAATGTGCAGTATCCCAGAAATGTGGAATTTTTTGTGTCTGAATGTGACACTTTTTTCAACAAAAGAGAAAACTTTGTGAAAGCATTACATTCTACAGAGGTAATTGGAATTTTTAAACTTTTGTATATGAACATAAGAAAGCACCAAGAAAATGTTTCCATCTTTACAGAATGCATCAGCTGAGTCTTCAAACACTATGAACCTACCCCAGGATTCACTTGTGCGGTTGCTACTAAACATTGATGAAATACAGCCAAAGCTAATGGCAGCCATTCTTAAAAGGTTTACTAAAGCAACTAAGGAGGAAAGACCATCAGCTACTGAAGTCAACCTTCCTTCACTCATTCTGTCTCAAATGGCTTGGCTCAACCGGATTGTGGATCCCACACTTGTCGTCGACACACTTTTGGATTTACTAGACACTTCCTCTTCGACTATAAAGAAAGAAATCATTTCACACTTCCCCGGAATGGTTGCCGACAGAGAGCAGATTCGCGTGGCATTTGCTTTGTGTGATATGCTAAATGAAACCAACTCTTTGACCGCCGCCATCCTGGATGCTCTAGGTGATTTGAGCCTCCCCTCAATTGAAGCCAGCGAACTCCGGGCCAAAGTCGCGAAAAGACTATTAACAGTTCCGATAGAGACCATTCCCGTTCTTCTTACCTTTGTATTTAAAAGAGTTCAATCAGAAGAAGCCAGTAATCTTATTCCAGAAATTCGATTGAATTTTGACCGTGCCTTGAAAAGACGAGAACGTGTTACCAAAGAGACCGTTAACGACTGTATTTCCATTGCCGTAGAATCACTCCAGAATTCAATGATTCGCTCCAAGCCTTTGGCTGACACCTGGTTCAAAGGTAGCGCCCAAGTTTGAAAGTTTGTAACTCATTAAAATCTAATCAAATACTTTTATATTTAGACATCCAATTGAAGACCGACGCCAGAGAACATTATTGCGTAGATATTCTTGTGTTAGTGATCCAGCACAAGTTCACCGGGCGGCGTCGTCCTGTTGAGCTTTTACTCCGAAAAAAAATGCGATCAGAAATATTTACCACCGAACTTGTAAAAGAAACATTCCAGCTTTACAATTGTGTCCTGAAAAATCACTTTGAACAACTATGCGCAATCGCTGACAGCCTTCTTATGACGTCCGACCCGTTGGTCATCGCCTATGGATCCATGTTCTATCAAGAGATGTTTATTCATTTCGACGAGTTCTACCAGCAGGAGGTTGTCCAAGCTCTGATTCAACACGTGTGTTGCGGTGGAGACAGGTCATCGTCATCCGATAGCCCTGCAACAGCTGCCTTAATTGTATTGCAAGAGTTAGCGGAAAACCACTGGGAACAACTGATTCGCTTTTCGGCTTTCGTTGTAACACTGCTGGAATATATCGAGTACATGGCGTTGCCCCAAGTAAAGAGAGTCATGGAACTGTTAGCTAAAATGGCTTACGGCTTCGCCATGAGCGATGAATCAAAAAAGAGGTAAGTCTTTTTCTCAAAACAAATTATAGTTCTCAGCGACTAAAGTCCTCTGTGTCTGAATATAGGTTAGCTTCGTTCAGTGCTTCAATCCAAAGTGAACTGTTGATGATCATCAAGAAGCAGCTTTCGCACACTCGGGTCGAATTCCAAAGAATGGGAATCCTGGGATCCGTGGCTCTGGTGCACGTCTTGGCTAATCCGGAACTTGTAGGCGAATTGAGTGATGATGGACAACTAAACCAGTCTTCGGCTTCGTCGTTGACCATTACTGATCCGACCCGTAGTGGGGTAATTACAAACGACCAACGCTTGACCCAGGCTAAAACTATAATCGACATGGTCAACGCCTCCACAAAGCGTGTCCCCGAAGTCGCCGCTCTGTTCATGGATGAAATGGCGAGCACTTCACTCATTCACGACATTCATCCTTCTCTTCACAGCTATCTCTACGATTCTGTCTCTGAAACTTTTCAGGTACTGGTATGAGCTTTCGAATTGGAATGATTTTTTTTCTAATTGTCTTTGTTGTATCTCGCAGGAACATTTTGTAGTGGATGAGGGTGAACAGCGGATTGATAATTTTGCGATCCCACTCTCCTTGCAGTACGGATTGGATACTGTTGAAGAAGATACGCCGTCTGTCACACTAGTTTTCTTGAACATTGCTCCCATGATTATTAAAGAACAAAACCGCAAAGCTGGAGAGAAAGCCAACCAACCCACTGTTACCACGCTAATGTCACATTTCCGTCTCCTCCGAAATACCATTGATTCTTTTGAGCAGGTAAGGTCCGTTCAGGATCTAACAGTTAAATTTTTTTTTTCAACCTTTGATAATTTAATTGTCGTTTTGTTCATTAGGCAAGCCTGGAAGATATCGACGCATTGTTGGGATGCGCAGTCTGCTTACCGTCGGATGATGCCCTTGAAAGTTTTGGAAAAATGGCAGAGTCAGAAAAAGACGTAGTTTGCCGATGTTACTTTTATTCCATCAACTGGTTCATTGAAGTCATCAACACATTTGCCCGAGCAAAAACGATGCGTGCTAAAGTGCTGCAGCGACTGCGTGACATCGGTGACCTAAAAGAAAAATTCTTCCGATGTCTTGCCCAAAACTCTACCTTCATGCCGCCTCCATCCGTCTTCTACGGTGAGCCAGTTCGCTCTCGAAACGCAGCGACTGCTGGAGCCAAAGCTAAGAAAACCCCTGCCAAGAAGAAAGGCAAGGGAGGGAAGAAAGGCAAAGAGAAGGGCGACATGGAAGATACAACCCTAGCCGCAGCCACGCCAAATAAGGTATTGCTTGTTAAAAAAAAGTTACGCAAAAGCATTGCACTAAACTCTTTTTTTGTTTAGACCGTTTTCCATAGCACTCCTCTCAGTTCGATCGCTCAGACTACTAAATTAGATTTCATGACGTCGCAACCGGAAAAAGGAAAGGCTGGACAACCAGAAGTAATCAATTCAACATACGCCATCCATTTCCGCGAGCTTGATTTTTCTGCATTCATTTTGCTGTCGTCGCCGCTTGAACTGACTGGAGATGATTCACCCGAGTCCGTCACTTTGAAGGCATAAATAAAAGGAACTTATTTTACAGTTTTTGGTAAAATAACAGTTTGATTCTTCTTTACAGCCGAAAGATCTTGAATTGCTGCTTGCAGACATGGCCGCCAAATTAGAGCACAAACTCGTTACTTCGGCTCCCAAGAGAAACTTTCCTCCAAAGAAGCAAGATGGGGCAGATAAGGAATCCTTCGTAATGTTGGATCTCTATGCACCAATGGACGTGGCTAAGCGGAGCGTCTCGCTTATTAAGCGACTTACCGCGCACTTGGAAACTATTTCGGGCTATTTTCAGCAGCTGATTGAGATGAACGATGGTATGCAAGACGGGCCGGAAATGTTTAACGAACTAGCCCAGAGACTCGGCAATAGTTACATGCTGATATTCCGAATCCTCAACCGCATCTTTTCGTGGCATGAGTTGCAAAAAACATTCGGCGCCATGGTGTTGGAAGACGCGCTTAAATACGTCGCTGCGCGCATCAGAGAGGATGCAAAAACTGCATCTTTTGCGGAACTTCATGGCTCTTGTTTTGACTATATTGAAAAGTTTTCTAGTTCAGTGACAACTTTCTTCTGTGCCGTGGAACACGTGCAGTTACTGACTACTCTATATCAACATCTTCCTGACCCTGAACTATCTGAACGGTATGACGATTTCCGAAATGCCATGTAATCAAACTAATTTATTCTTGCCTATTCCAGTTTGTCTACGATAGCTGAAGGATTTTTGAAGAGAGCTTGGAATACGGCAGAAGGTGAATCTGAGAAAGGACAAAAATTCAACCAAGGAATCGAAACTTTGTTGCAGGTATTCGTACATTCTATACTAATACGAATCCGAGTTTACGCCTTCCCCTTTAGGTTTATCTTCTTCACGGTACCAAGGTTTTCGAAAAATTGGAGGAAATAATCACAACGGCGATGCCAGAAGTTCTCGGACCAGATGGGAACGAATCGGAAGGTTTCCGCACTTGCAACAAGGCCACACTCCCTTTCTATTTCCGGGCCTCGTTTGTCGCACTGGTAGAAGCTGTCAAAAAAGTCCCTAATCCATCTTGTACTCCCAAATCGGCGAAGGAAACACTGAAATCCTGGTCGAAAGTAGTCCATCTTCTCAACTCATTAGTCGTGACAGTTAAAACCAACGACAAAAGAAGCATCCTAATTACTTGCCTGAAACACGGCCGTTTCGTCGTTGAACTATTCTACAAGACTGCAATGCCGTTTCTAGACAAACAATTCAAAAACTTTCCAACGGAATCCCAAGAATTGGTCAAGAGTTTGCAAACTAGTACGCGGACGCTACAAACTGTGTGCACGCACGCTAAGAGGTCCCGAGACGCAACATTAGCAGCTCACGTTCCTGCTATGAAAAAGACTCAAGAACAGTTACTTTACCGGGTTAAAGCCATGTTGGCCGCTAATGGATGTGCAAACGCTTTCTGGCTGGGAAATCTAAAAAACAAAGACCTTCAAGGAAAAGAGATTCAATCCAGTCAATCCACTGATGACGAAGAGGAGCCCCAGAACGAGTCAAGTAGCGAGGAACAAAATGATGAAAATGATGATGACGACGACGAGGAGGACGATAATGTCACGGTTGTGAGAGAAGATCCCCCTGAAGACGAAGATTCCCGAAGCCGCGAATATTAAACCAGTTTTTTTTTAATGGATATTTTCATATCCCAGTTCTTTTCCTGAGATTAAATGTTATTTTGCAAAACTATGTTACAAGAATCTGTAAGCTTTAGTTTTTTATGTTATTCATTTCCACGGGAAGTTTCGAGTTCGTTGCATATAGATAAAAAATATATGTGAACAATATTTCTTGTACATCAGCGTTCTTATCAATTATCGTTCTGATTCCTAGGCGGCCTGACTACATTATTACGTTTTACACACTGGACAAGCCATTTGATTCCTTCATCAACTCCATCTCTGTAACATAAACCATTTTTTCAGAGGGACAGTCAAATGGAAAGATAGTAGTTTTATACCCAGTAAGTGCAGAGACAGGCATTACCATGCAATCTCTTTGACCTATAAGGTGGGCATTTTGATTAAATATGGGCTTCACTTCACGGACACCCATACTATCTGGAAGATCTTGCTTGTTAGCAAGTACAAGTAGAGGAATACCTTTCAGCAATTCACTTGCAATCATCTTATCTACATAAGGAAAAATATTTAGTGCCACATTACATGAATATATATAGTCAAGAGCCTTACCAAACACAGCCTTAGACTCTTGAATTCTATCCCTGTCAAAAGCATCAACCACATATATGATTGCATGTGACTCAGCATAGTACTAAAGAAAACCAGTTATTGATGAGTTGTTACATACATTAAATAAATTCTGGTTACCTTGTCCCACAGAGATTGTAATTCCTCTTGACCACCTAAATCCCAAAAATTCAAGCTGCAACCATCAGTATCTATGACTCCAATATTTAGTCCCACTGTTGAGGTTATTTTGTTTGGATTCAATGCTTTGTAATTTTTCGTGAAGTGAGTCTTTGCCGCCTCCAAATATGTCTATCATTTAAAAATTATTGTAAGAAAAACGATTTTTCTAAAAAAACAAATTTTTAAAATCGATTTTACCGATTTTCCAGCGTTATCAAGGCCCAAAATTAGAACGTAGTATTCATCTAACTGAAATAAATACTTGTAAAATCCAGATAAGAGATGATACATTTCAGCGCAACACAATTGAATATTTAAACATCGGTACAGTCAATAAAAATTTAGCAAAAAGTTGTTGTGACA
>JACCDP010039869.1_pt1 | contig 10827 bp, 14 predicted proteins | sample 7445841 | NCBI WGS metagenome assembly JACCDP01 (sample SAMN15323441, study PRJNA562643) | freshwater metagenome | isolation source: river surface water | place: USA:Blue River Watershed | collected 2017-08-17
AGGGAAAACCCTTTTACCACCGGTAGGGAAAACCCTTTTACCACCGGTAGGGAAAACCCTTTTACCACCGGTAGGGAAAACCCTTTTACCACCGGTAGGGAAAACCCTTTTACCACCGGTAGGGAACCCCAAACCCCTTTTACCGCCTCTGAAATGGAAAATTTGATGAGACTTGACGCCTATTTAGAAAATGGTGAACGCTCAAATAAAGGCGGAAAAAAACACCGCTCTCGCAAAACAAAACGTCGCAATCGTAAATCAATGCGTCGTAGAAAATAAAACCACTTTTAACCTTACGGTTTGTTAAAATTGATTTGTAAAAAGGTTTTGGTGCTTTGCACCTAATAACCTTACAGTTTATAAACCTTACAGTTTGTAAAAGTATTTTAGAAAAAATAAAAATGGGATATACACATAATAATGAAATAGAAGTGCCGATACAAATACCTGAGAATGTTTCACCAGAGGATGTTTCTGCACCATATGTTGACCCTTTGGACAATTCTTATTGGTTAGGCGTTCCTATGATAAATATATTACCTGATGGTAAAATTGAATTATTAGTTGATTATCGTATTGAAATTGAGGAATTTTTGAATAATCGTAATGTTGGTTGGTGTGAAATTATGCAAATAAAATATGTGCATATTGAAGGCACTTCTTATATATCGTATCACGCGGTAATTAAAACATTTTGGTTACGAGAATTTCAAAGGCGGCTTCGCCGCCGACTGTTAAATAAGGCGGCTTCGCCGCCGACTGTCTAAGCCGCCGACTGTCTAAGGCGCCGACTGTCTAAGCCGCCGAGGCGGCAATAAAGTAAATCAAAACATAATAACTATTTGTTTTTTTATTTGTAAAATCCATATAGACCATAATTACAATTACGGTCTATAAAAACACATAATGTCTGCCATGCACGAAGAATATCAGTATATCAACTTATTAAACAATATTTTAGAAAACGGTACATGGGAACAGGGGCGAAACGGACGCACAAAATCCATTTTCGGTCATTCAATGCGATTTTCCTTAAAAAATGGAAATATACCTCTATTTACAACAAAAAAAGTTGCTTGGAAAACATGTTTAAAAGAGTTGTTATGGTTTATAAGTGGAAAAACAGATAATAAAATATTAAAAGCCCAGGGAGTTCATATTTGGGACGCAAACGGTTCACGTGAATTTTTGGATAGTCGTGGATTAACCCACTATGAAGAAGATGAATTAGGACCCGTATATGGTGCACAATGGAGGCATTTTAATGCGGAGTGGAAAGGAAATTCACATGATTATACTGGCGAAGGCATTGACCAATTGCAACAAATAATTGATGCACTTAGAGACCCAACACAACGAACTAGTAGACGACTTATTATGTCAGCATGGAACCCATGTCAATTAAATGAAATGGCACTTCCGCCATGTCATGTTCTTTGTCAATTTAATGTAAAAAATGGAAACCAATTGTCATGTGCGCTTTATCAGCGAAGTAATGACGAAGCACTTGGGACTTGTTTTAATATTGCATCTTATTCTTTTTTGACACATTTGTTAGCAAAACATTGTGGATTAGAGGCACATGAATTTGTATATTTTAAGGGAGATTGTCATCTTTATGAAGAACATGTAGACGCCATTAAAGAACAACTTGAACGCACTCCGTTTCCATTTCCAACATTGTCTATTAAACAACAACGCGAAAATATAAATGATTATGTGGTTGATGACTTTGTAGTTGAAGGTTATCAAAGTCATCCGCAAATAAAATTTAAAATGATTGCATAAGTCGCCTTAGAGGTTTTTTGAATAGAGGTTTTTTGAATAGAGGTTTTTTGAACCTTCGCCTTAGAGGTTTTTTATAAATAGCTTGTGAAAAAATTCTGACGCAAGCATATAGAAATGGATAATATTGTATCTGAAACAAAATCCTATACGCAAAATACATTTTTAAACCATGTATTTTCAACAACAGATGAAAGCAAAGCAGAAATGTTAAACGTTATTCAGTATGGCGTTATGGCTGTTGTTCCCATTGTTGCATTAAATAAATCAATTCAAAAATTTATTCCAGAGGCTGATGTAGAAAAATCAAGTATAGAACTTTTAGCCGAAGTGTTTATGCAAATTGTGTTAATGTTTATTGGTATTATATTAGTTCATCGTTTAATCACATATGTTCCTACTTATAGTGGATACAAATATGAAAGTTTTAACTTAACAACTGTAATGTTGGCTTTCTTAATGATTGTATTAAGTTTACAAACAAAATTGGGCTTAAAAGTTAATATTTTAACAGACCGTCTTTATGAATTATGGAACGGACCTGGTGAAACCGCAAAACAAGGAATGAAAAAAAGTGTTAGACAAGGAATATCCGCTGCGCATATTCCAAGTCAAGCGGATCATTTAGACAGTGGTGCTATGCAAACATCTATGTTTCCTCCTGCGCCAGTAGCAACAAGTAGTGGAGGTAGTGGTCAAGGGTTTGATTATATGATGAGAGTGTCGGGTATGGGACAACCAGGCGTAGCTCCTATGGATGATTTTGGTCCCGCGCCAGCTAATTCGTTGATTGGTGGTGGTGCCAGCTTTTGGTAAGAAGGCACGAAGTGCCTTCGACTAATGCAGCGAAGCTGCATTAAGGGCGCCAAAGGCGCCCGACCGTAAGAAGGCACGAAGTGCCTTCGACTTATGCAGCTTTGCTGCATTAAGGGCGCCTTCGGCGCCCGACCGTAAGAAGGCACAAAGTGCCTTCAGATAAAACAGATTATTTCACAAATAATTATTAAATATTTGTGAAAAATAAAGAAAATACTATAGCATGCGCTGACCTTTAAAATCCTCTATTCTAGGCATGCCAAACTTTTCATAAACATGTGTAAACAAATTGCCTATATTTGCAACAACATTCATCACAGACCCATAATTAAATTCATAAACAACTGTGTTTTTATCCATACGCATACTGTAAAACCAAAACGGGGGCAAATATAATATATGTCCATGTGGCAAAGTAACGTCTAAAAATTTTATTTTTTCAAACCCATTTTCATACTGGCTTTGTGGGTTCCATACATTAAGCGGACTAACAAATTCATATGTTCTATATAGTTTATTCACAGTCATATATTTATGATATCGCCATGGACACATTTTTATTTTAACATTTCCACCAACTGCATATAAATAACGCCGTTCAAATGTATGATACGCAAATGGCGTGGTTGCGCCAAACACTACGTCATAATTTTGTGATACACATAAAGGCGTTTGTAAAAACACATTCATATGTTGAAAATGTTTGAGCAATCCACTTTCATATATAAATGCTTTGTTATTCCAACTAAAATAATTTCCAGGGTCAGCATCCGTTTGCACAAGTGTGTTTACCGCGGACAAGCTAAGTAAAACGGTGCTTTGTTGTTCCTCACGCATTTGATGATAATCGGCAACTTCCTTTAATACTACATCATAACAACCCTGTATCTCAACCAAATTTTCCAATGATAATGGTTTAAACGCATTGTCAAACTGCGAAAAATCAAATATAAATGGTTGTTTTAAGTTTGCGCAATTGTTAAGTTCAGCATTTGTTGTATAATCTATTTCGTATAGAGTTAAATCATCGCCAGATTTAAACTGAAATGCTAATTGACTGTATATAAAAAAACAAAAAAGCAAGCCTATTATGGCATGTAATGTTTCCATAGGTTCTCTATGATGGATGTAATGAAAAATACATAATAGAGATAAACGATGTGTGTTGTGTTTATGCAGAAGCAGCAGCACTTCCGATTTCTAATGGCAGACGGGAAATATCACGTTCATAGGTGCTTTGGTTCCATGGTCCCACGTTTTGTTTGGGTATAGGAGGGTCACTACGAAGTTGCAAATTGGCGTTTTTCATGGACTGCCCAATTGTGTCTAAACCTGCGTGGTACCCAGCTTGAAGCATGTCCGCTGCTAAAATATCGTTTTGATTCATGTTAACAGGGTTTAATGCAGCCCATTGACTGTTTGCATCAGCAGGAAGCAAATCTTTAGGGTCAGTTATAGTGCGACCTTGTAATCCAGTTGGCATATCAGTATTAGCAGTTGCAGCAGGAGCATCAGATGCAGCAGGAGTGCCAGTTTCCATAGCATCCATCATTAAACCTTTTGAGTCAGAATAAGAAAGTAACAGCCAAGCAAGAACAACAAATATAATTAAAACAAGAATGCGTTGGGGTGTTGCAACTTTTTTAATACCGCTTATTATTTCATCAAACATTATGAATTTATTATAAACAGTAAGAACAAAAAAACTTTAATCTAAAGTTTGATAATCATCTAAATCGTCCATGTCGTCCATATCACTTTCATCACTGTCAATATCATCCAACATATACAAATTTTTTATGCGTTTTGCTTCCAAAAATGATGATAATGCTAAAGATTTTGCTAATTTGGCTTTTCTTCGTGCTTCACGATAAAGTTCGTAGTAAACCTCTGTTTTTTCTTTTAAATGCATTGTATCTGAGTTTGCTAAAACATTGTCTTCAAATATATATTCCTGCATCAAGTCTGAGGTTTCGTTGGACAGAGTTTTATTAGATAGGGGTTCGTTGGACAGAGGTTCGTTGGACAAAGGTTTGTTGGATAAGGGTTCTTTATCGTCTGGAGTTTTATTATCTAAAATTTCGTCGTCTGAAGTTTTATCATTGGGCGTTTCAACATTGGGCGTTTCAACAAAAAGTTTATTACTATCCGGTTTTTCATTAGGTTTGCCTAAAGGTTGTGTTACGTTTGTTTTTATAATACATTTATTAAAAACTTCAGCAACCGGCTTAATAATCATAATTTGTTTTATTTCAACATCCAATTGAAAACTTTTAGATGAACAGGTTACGCCAGTAAACTCCAATATAGTAATTATTTCAGTAGTATCATTTATTGCTGCAGTGTCAACCACATTTTCAGTTTCATCATAAATATGCACATTCGGATTTAATGTTGCACGTAATTGGTAAAGTTTACCAGATTTAAACAACTTAATTGTTGGATTAAAATAACTTTCAATATCATCCTCAGTCAGTTCAATATCAAAACATTTTTCACGATTAGAATAGAGAATTTTTCGCAAATTTATTTCTAAAGTTTCAATCCATTCAATCAGTTCTTCATCAAAGTTTGTAAAAACCAGGTCGCAATATTGTTTTTTGCCAGACTTGACAATTCCCTGTTTTGTTTTACATTTTGGCGATTGCACAAACAATGGTTGTTTATTTGCAGTTAATTTACAAAAATGTTGTTTACCAGGTACTTGTATTGGCGATGTTAAATATAATTGATGAAATGGAAACGTGGACACAATTGCTTCAAATACTGTGTTATTCATAATACAATGTTATGCGGAAAAAGTATATTTGTTGTAACGCAAACTTTATTCGTCATAGAGATTGTAAAATATTATTATTATTTAATATGTCTTTTTTAGAAAACTTATTGAAAAATGAAAGCACAATGCGTGAATTAAAAAATACGCTGCGACCTGTTGGTATGTGGTTATTTAACGAAACTCAATTTTATTTAATTATAATTTGTGTTTATAGCGTGGCTTTATTGGTAATTGCTTTAGCAACATTGATTATGTTGTATAATTTTTCTAAAACAATGAAAATTCCGACTGTAACTTTATGCGTTAATTGCAAAACGTGCGCTCAATAATTATATCACAATTTGTTATAGTAATGTCCGAAATTCTCAATATGTTTAAATCTGCTCCTGCTACTACTTCTGGTGCTGCTGCCCCTGCTACTACGTCTGATGCTGCCCCTACTAAAACTGGTGGTCAAAGACAAAGACAAAGCCGTCGTCAAAGACAAAGACAAAGTCGTCGTGGTGGTCAAAGCCGTCAACAAAGACAAAGTCGTCGTGGTGGTCAAAGCCGTCGTCAAAGACAACGCGGCGGAAGACGATGAAGGTCTGTTTGTCTATAAAATATAGCACTTAATGTCGGATATAAACAATTTTAAACAAATAATGAAACAGTGGATAACAGTTGACGACCAAATTAGAGAAGCAACTCGCTCGCTAAAAGTGTTACGTAACGAACGAACATACCTTACAGAATCCGCTTGTAATATAATTACGACAAATAAATGGGAATCACGTAAAATAGAGGCCGCTGACAGTCAAATCACATTTGCTTTAAAAAAGGATTATCCTGCATTAACATTTGCTTTTTTAGAAAAACATTTAGCTGAAATTATACCAAATGCTGATGATGTAAAACAAATTGTGTTACATCTAAAAAACAAGCGTGAACCCAAATTTTCGCCAGACCTCAAGCGACGACATAATAATCGCATTGATGGTGGATATGAAACTGAATAAATACTACTAATATTTATCCACGTAGAACACTTTGTGCAAAAATTTATTTATTTTTTGCACAAAATACTGTGAAAAACAATTCGGTAAATATAGCATAGATGCACTCATTATTAGATATAAAATCGCATGATGTTGATGACGACCATGTGCTTCAAGGCGGCTACAATGCAGAACAAATTATAAATATGTTTGATAAAAACACCGATATTATTAGGTTAAATGACAGCATTGGTGGTGGCGGCGGTGACCCCATGTATCCAGATAGTTTAAAAACTCTTTTAAAAGACCTCTATGTTCCTATTGGATTATTTACTCAAGTTAAACCGTGTTCTACACGGTCTTTTGCTCACGATGGCACATGTATTACGGATGGAATGTTTAATGAACTCAGTAACTTAACAAATGTTATGTATAAACAGGGTGGAACTAAAAAACAATCACAGTCCGGATTAAGAAAAACTAAAAAAGCCGCAAATGTGATATTATAAAAACACTTAGACAAATATTAATACGTGTCATAAACAATGGATAAACCAAAGCGAGTGAAAAAAACGGTTGATGACACAACTACTGCGGAAACAAAGGGTCGCAAACCAAAAGGTGCAAAACTGATTTCACTGCCATTAGAACCAGTAGAACCTAAAACTACCTTATCCAATATTATTCTTCATTTAAAATGCTCCACTAAAGATTATTTAAATTATATCAACAATACAGAAAATATTTTAATAAGCGGATTTCAATATAACCCTGTAACACCCCCTGCACTTGTTGCATATAATAATGATATTACCACCGCAAAATGCACAGTATTTGACGATGCTGTTCATATAAATAAACCAAGTGCATATAGAGAATGCAATGCAGTTGAATATTGTAAACAATGTTTAATAAAAATGGATGATACAGAAAATGATAAAACTTCTGTACATAAAGAATTAACTGATAGAGAAATAAATATTAAACTTAAACAACTTAGTGCGAGTTTAAAAACTGCATGTGACAAAAAATCGGCATGTTTTTGGTGTACATATGAATTTGATAATCCGTCTTGTTATATTCCAAAACATGAAACTGATGGTTTGATTTATGTATATGGTTCATTTTGTCGCCCAGAATGCGCAGTTGCTTATTTATTAAAAGAACCCATGGATGACAGTGTAAAATTTGAACGCCTTCATTTACTGAATCATATCTATGGCAATATTTACGGATATACTAAAAATATACGTCCTGCGCCAAATCCCTATTACATGTTGGAGAAATATTATGGCACATTGACGATTCAAGAGTATCGCAAATTAATGAAAACAAATTATATGATGTTAACGATTGATAAGCCGATGGCTGTATTAATTCCAGATATTTATGAGGAAACCGATGAGGGTTTATTAAAAGCTGGTAAACAAGTTACGTATAAGGTTAAGCGACAAAGTGAACAAACAGTGGGTCCAAGTAAATTAAATATTGTAAATAATGTGTTTGGAATTTCCACTTCCAAATAATATATAGACATACATTTACTAATTGCTATATACATTTATTATAATGAATATAGCAAACGTGCCACTAATAATATCTGGAAATGTAATGGGCGGACTTGGCAACCAGTTATTTCAAATATTTACAATTATGGCAATTGCATTATCTTGTGGGAAACAATATGTTTTTCCATATGATGATGTTACGCGGGTTGGATTAAATCGGCCAACTTATTGGAATAATATGTTGCGTGAATTAAAACCCTATACGTCAACCACATTAAATACAATTATGTTTTCAATGGCAAATGAAACACCGTTTGTTTATAACTCAACCTTTGTAAATGCGGTTTGTTCTCATAAAAAACATGTTTATTTAAAAGGCTATTTTCAATCTTATAAATATTTTGAACATTTTCTAAAAAATATTTTACAAATATTAAAATTATCTGTGCAAAAAAACATTATTATAAAATTATTTGATGCTCAATTGCGCGACAAAACTGTGGTGTCACTTCATTTTCGTGTTGGTGATTATGTAAATTATCCAAATATGCATCCAATTATGTCAAAAACATATTATGCGAATGCATTGACATATTTGAAAACAAATGCCCCTCAAATTACACATGTATTGATGTTTTATGAAAAAGGCGATAGAGGTTTTCTAGAACCCACCATAAATGCATTAAAAACAGAGTTTTCTGAGTTGTGCTTTATGACACCGGAACATAATATTCCTGATTGGTCAGAAATGCTTTTGATGAGTTGTTGTTCACATAATATTATTGCAAACAGCACATTCAGTTGGTGGGGTGCTTATCTTAATGAAACCCCTAATAAAATTGTGTGTTATCCGTCTTTATGGTATGGAACTGATATACATGCGCCCGCATTAACTGATATGTTTCCACCGGATTGGATTAAAATAGAGGCTTGAAAAAATTGATTGTTAAAACCTTTTAGAGATACTACATTAAATAACTAACAGATATTATTTATTTAACACCAACAATACTATGTCAACTGATTTGCAACAGATTAACAATATTTTAATGCAATTGCCTTTAGTGCAAAACCTGATGCACCAATTGGAAAAAACAAATGAGAAACTTGCGCAGTGTGAATTTAATATGAAATTTTTAAAAATGAAAAATCATGACCTTAAAAAAAAATATAAAAAAGCAAAGAAACAATTGCTTTTGAATAAAATTGCACAACTTAATGATTACGAGGAGGAAGAAGATGATGATAAATCTTTTAATAAACTGGAACAACAAGTATTTGACAACAATAATGCGAATATAAATGCATATGAACAAGAGTTTTCTGATAAAACAAATGTTGTGGTTAATCAAGCACCTATAGAAAAAGAGCAACAAGAAGAAGATGATGAAGAAGAAGCGGATGAAGAGAATGAAGAAAAAGCTGAAGAATATGTAGTTGATGAAGAGGAGGAAGAAGAAGAGGAGGAACAAGAGGAAGCTGAAGAGGAACAAGAGGAAGCTGAAGAGGAAGCTGAAGAGGAAGCTGAAGAGGAAGCTGAAGAAGAACAAGAGGAAGCTGCTGAAGAGGAAGCTGAAGAGGAAGCTGAAGAAGCAGCTGAAGAGGAACAAGAGGAAGCTGAAGAGGAACAAGAGGAAGCTGAAGAAGCGGCTGAAGAAGATGAGGAAGAAGAGGAAGCTGAAGAGGAAGCTACCGAAGAAGAGGAAGCTGAAGAGATTGTAGAAAATAAAGCAGTTGAAGATAATATTATTGAAATTGAGGTTGAGGAACAAGAGGGAGAGGAAGAGGAAGAGGAAGCTGTATATGAAGTCAAGATTAAAGGAAAAATCTACTACGTAACAAACGAACAAAATAGCACTATTTACTCTGAAGATTTGACACAGGAGGTTGGTCAATACATAAATGGAAAAGTAGTTTGGAACAAATAATTATGTAAACATAAGTTGCGTAAATCTTCTGAATTTTAACGGAGCACTTCCATTTGCTAAGTCATAACTAAAAGTGTCATCTTTTTTTTCTTCATGTCCAACATCAAATAATTGAACATTTAACATACACGTGGTTGCATCATATGTTGTAACTAACTTACAAAATGATGTTAATCCATCATTTGTATTTCTAGAATATTGATTAAAATCGTGTTTATTCATAATTTTAATATTTCCGTCAACTTCTTGTAATATGGGAAGCTCTGGCATAGGCAATCCTTGTTTTACGGCTTTTGTCAATACTAATACATTTGCCTCATAAAATTGGTTGCGATTTATTGTTAGTCCAGCTGATAATACGCGTTTTTGCAACATATTATCTTCATATCCCCATCCCCAAAAATTTGGAAATCCACCAATGCGTTCAAAATCACCTGCTTTTATGGATACAATTCCACCCAATGTGTATCTGTAGCCATAAAAATGTTTAACTTCACCTTTGCTCACAGAATAGTTTAACAATCCTGCATAACGTGGTAGACAATCAATATCATTAAAAACTAGTGTAATATTTTGATAATTGTGTGGATAACTTTTTTTTACAAATAAAAACCCAATATTTTTTAAGGCACCTCTATTAAACATACGGTCATCGCATTGATGTACAAATAAAAACTTGTAAGATAATCCTTCTAAAATGGTTGGCATATGTGACATAAATTGTTGCAACAATGTTTCGCGATTTCTGTAAGGTACAATAAACACAAATTCTGGAATTGTCATTCCGTGTACGTATATTATTCTACATCATAAAAAAATATACGATTTTTATAACAGCTGTTTTTTAACTCTAAACGGTTAAGAAACACGATGGCACTAATTTTTGCTTCATTGTGTCTAATTTTTTATAACATTTATTTATGGTTACTTCACTTACAAAACATACTGCTTTAATTTCAGCCTTAGATATACAAAGACCAAACAGTTGGCATACAAAATAAACAATTCCAGCAGCAACAGAATTTGGAGTATTA
>JACCDP010451599.1_pt1 | contig 10825 bp, 18 predicted proteins | sample 7445841 | NCBI WGS metagenome assembly JACCDP01 (sample SAMN15323441, study PRJNA562643) | freshwater metagenome | isolation source: river surface water | place: USA:Blue River Watershed | collected 2017-08-17
ATGCGCTCAAGGGGCTTATCCCCGGCGTAACCAAGTCGAGCTGGTAAGGGACCATGCCCGGGCGATGGCTTCGCCTGAAGAAGCAATTTGGTGACCTAGGAGGAACGTCCAGTGAGTGTGAATGATCCGATTGCCGATATGTTGACCCGCATCCGTAACGCTGGCATGGCTCGCCAGGCAAGCGTTTCGATGCCGACGTCAAAAATGAAGCTGGCGATCGCGCAAATCTTGAAGCGTGAAGGCTTCATCGCCGACATTCAAGTGCGTGATGAGAAGCCCTGTCCGGTATTGACGTTGTCCCTCAAGTACAACGCCGACAAACAACCGGTTATCACAGGGTTGAAGCGTGTCAGTAAACCAGGGCTGCGCACCTATGCTGGCGTAGCCGAAATCCCGCAAGTACGCGGCGGTCTGGGCATCAGCATTTTGTCTACACCAAATGGCGTGATGGCTGGATACGAAGCATGGCAGAAGCGCATCGGCGGCGAAGTGCTTTGCTATGTCTGGTAACCGAGGGGAGAAGAACTAATGTCTCGTATTGGTAAACAACCGATCAACCTCCCCAAGGGTGTCGATGTCCAAATCGCCGAGGGGAATCTGTTGACGGTTAAGGGGCCCAAGGGCACCCTCTCGCAGGCTTTGCCAGCGAGCATCATCATCGAAAACACGGGCACCCAGCTGCTCGTGACGCGCCCGACGGACGGCAAAGAGCACCGCTCGTTGCACGGGTTGACGCGTACGCTCTTGGCCAACATGGTCGAGGGAGTCACGAATGGTTTTACCCGCGTACTCGAAGTGTTGGGCGTCGGTTATCGTGCAGCCCGTGAAGGCAAAAACATCGTTGTCTTTGTCGGTTACTCGCACCCTATCCGTGTCGTCCCACCCGAAGGGATTGCGTTCGAAATCATCGAGCGTAAGACTGCCAGCGAGCCCCAGCAAGTGATTGTCAAGGGTATCGATAAGCAGTTGGTCGGTGAGCAAGCGGCCAAGATTCGCGCATTGCGACCACCCGAGCCCTACAAAGGCTATGGTATCAAGTTCCAAGGCGAGCGAGTCCGTCGTAAAGCTGGTAAGGCCGGTAAGGCGAAGTAGTGACAGTAGCGGGGAGAGTGCAGCTCATTTTCCCCCAATACTGATTAGGAGATTGATATGGCAGTACGAAAAGCTCGTGAGCTTCGTCTGCGCCGACATAGCCGGGTACGTCGCAAGGTCGAGGGCACCACTATCCGCCCACGGTTGAGCGTCTTCCGCAGCAGCGCGCATATTTATGCCCAGGTAATCGATGATGTGACCGGCAACACGTTGCTGTCTGCTTCGAGCAAGGCAGACAAACTGACCGGTACCAAGAGCGAGCAGGCCGCAAAGGTCGGCGAACTCATCGCCAGCAAGGCCAAGACTGCTGGGATTACCACAGTCGTGTTCGACCGTGGTGGCTTCCGCTATCATGGCCGCGTTCAGGCCCTAGCCGACGGCGCACGCAAGGGCGGCCTCGAGTTCTAAGGTATCTGTTTTGATATGTCGTGTATCTGAGTACAGATACAAGCGAGACGGTGGAGGAGTTGTGGCAAAGAAACAGATCAATTCCGAGGGCCTTGAGCTCGAGGAACGAATCGTACAAATCAACCGCGTGTCGAAGGTCGTAAAGGGCGGACGCCGCTTTAGCTTCAGCACGATGGTGGTAGTCGGTGATGGGAACGGACACGTGGGTGTTGGTATGGGTAAAGCCGCCGAAGTCCCCGATGCAATCCGCAAAGGTGTCGAGGCAGCCAAGAAGAACTTGATCTTCGTCCCATTGGCACGCGCCACGGTCACGCACGAGAGCGAAGCAGAATACTCTGCCACCAAAGTGCGCTTGATTCCTGCTGCTCCTGGTACCGGCGTTATCGCGGGTCGCGGTGTACGTCCGGTCGTCGAGGCAGCCGGCATCAAGGACTTGTTGTCGAAGCGCTACGGGAGCAACAATCCCGTGAACGTGGTGAAGGCAACCTTTGAGGCATTGCGCCAAATGAAGTCGGTCGATTCGACCGCAAAAGAGCGTGGCCTGACCCGTCACGAGTTGCGCCAGCGCCGTATGGTGAAGAGCGCCATCAAGCAGGAGTCGTAGGTCATGGCAAAATTGCGAATAACCTATACCAAGAGCTCCATTGGGTACAGCATTGACCAAAAAGAGACGGTAAAGTCGATTGGTCTGCGCAAGCTCAATAGCACCGTTGTCCGCGAAGACACCCCGACGGTGCGTGGCATGATTTTCAAGGTTCGTCACTTGGTGACGGTCCAAGAAATCGCAGAAAACGAGGCTCAATCATGAAGTTGACCGATTTGCGTCCAGCAGCCGGATCCACCCGCACATCCAAACGTGTCGGTCGTGGCTATGGTTCTGGTAAAGGTAAAACCGCTGGTAAGGGTATGATGGGTCAAAAGGCGCGTTCGGGACCAAACCCGTATCGTACCTTTGAAGGCGGTCAGAACCGCTTGACCAAGCGTATGCCGTATTTGCGTGGCTTCAAAAATCGCTGGCGCATTGAATACCAAGTATTGAATGTCGCTGACTTGAGCGAATTGCCGGCAGGCACGACCCTTACGGTGACCGAACTGGTGGCCGGTGGCTTGATCAAAGCTGACCGACCGGTAAAGTTGCTGGGTGACGGCGATATCAACGTCGCGTTGACCGTCGAAGTCCACAAGGCAAGTGCAACTGCCCGTCAGAAGATCGAAGCAGCTGGTGGCACAGTGACCGAGTTGCAGTGGACGTTGATTCGTCCATCACGGAGCTTCGGTGTCCACTCTGTATCACGGCAGGCAGCTGAATAACAGACGGTATGGTGGTGAACGCTTTGGCGTTCACCACGACTGGCTTTGAGGAGATAGGTCCATGCTTACGTCAGTGTTACAAGCACTGCAAGTGCCAGAACTGCGTCGCCGGGTGTTTTTCACCTTGGGGATGCTGCTGGTTTTTCGATTTATTGCACACATCCCTGTGCCGTATCTCGACCCACAAGCACTTGCTAGTCTGAAAGAGGCATTGCAGAGCAATCAGCTCGCCCAGCTGCTGAATATTTTTGCAGGTGGTGCATTGCAGAATCTGTCCGTTGCATCGATGGGTGTGTATCCCTACATCACGGCACAGATTATTGTGCAATTGCTGCAGCCGTTGATCCCGGCACTGAACGACCTACGTAAAGAAGGCGAGCAGGGTCGTATCAAAATCAATCAGATTACCTTCGTCGCCACCATCCCGATGGCTTTGTTGTCGGCCTACGGGCAGACACTGACCCTCGACCGTAGCCTTGGGAGCGGCCAGAGTTTGTTCCGATCGTCGTTCGACATCGTCAACAACTTCATGCCCACCTTTACGATTCTTGTTGCCATGCTGGCAGGGACGATGTTCCTGATCTGGTTGGGCGAGCAGATCCAGTCGTACGGGATAGGAAACGGGATTTCGATGATTATCTTTGCGGGTATCGTGTCGGGGTTGCCGTCACTGGTGCTGCAGGGCTTTACATCCGTCGAAACCGGTGGTGCAGAGACCGTCATTGGTATCATTGCATTTTTGGCAATTGCGTTGTTGACCATCATTGGCATCATCATGATGCACGAGGGGCAGCGACGAATTCCTGTGCAATATGCCAAGCGTATGCGGGGCAATCGCCAATACGGCGGGCAGACCAGTCACATTCCCCTCAAGGTGAATATGGCAGGTATGATTCCGTTGATTTTTGCGCAGAGCATCATTATCTTCCCTGGGACGTTAGCGTCGTACGCATGTCCGGAAGTGACTGCCGCAGCTGACGCTTCGATTTTGAAGCAAGTTGCGTGTTTCACGTATCAGACATTCAGCCCGCAATACGGCACGGGGACATGGGTGTATTCGCTGGGATTGTTCGTGTTGGTCTTCTTCTTCACGTACTTCTACACGAAGGTCATCTTCGAGCAGCAGAACATCCCCGACACGTTGCAAAAGAACGGTGGGTTCATCTTGGGTATTCGCCCAGGGAAGAACACCGAAGTATACCTCGACCAGATTGTGACCCGCTTGACGCGGACCGGCGCAATCTTCTTGGGATTGGTTGCGATTCTGCCTTTCTTGACACAAGCCATCACTGGTGTCCCGATAGGTTTGGGTGCTACGGCGTTGCTGATTGTCGTCGGTGTTGCGGTAGACACATTGCGCCAAATCGAAGCGCAGTTGGTCATGCGCAACTACGAAGGCTTTTTGGGACGACGGTAGGACTGCAGTTCAACGAAGAGCGGCGGAGGATTTGATGGATGTCATTCTGCTGGGTGCACCGGGAGCGGGCAAGGGAACGCAAGCCAAAGCGCTTGAAGAACACTCGGGATTGGTGCATGTGGCAAGTGGCGATCTCTTCCGCTCGGCACTTCGGCAGGGGACTGAGCTCGGTATGCTCGCGAAGTCGTATATGGATCGAGGCGAGCTGGTCCCGGACGAAGTTGTTATACGCATGATAATGGAGCGTATCGCGCAGCCGGATTGTCAGCGAGGTGTAATCTTTGACGGATTCCCCCGTACGATTGACCAGGTTGCGGCGCTAACGGTTGAACTGGAGCGTCAGGGACGGGATTTGCGGCATGTTTTATTCCTTAAAGTCCCCGAAGTGACGCTTTTGCGCAGAATTGCCGGTCGCGAGACTTGTAAAACGTGCGGTTCAACGTATAATGTATATTACTTTCCATCCAAACGTCCCGACGTCTGTGACGAGTGTGGTGGGAGGTTGTATCAGCGGAACGACGACAACATGGAAACGGCCCAACGGCGGCTCGGTGTCTATTTTGCGCAGACGTTACCATTGATCGACCACTACCGTACGCAGGGATTGCTGCGTGAAATCGATGGCCAGCGTGAAATCACGCAGGTCACGCAAGACATGTTGCATGTCATGGAGAGCAATGGCAGTCACGCGTAAAAACAAACGTGAACTCGCAGCGATGCGACGAGCGGGCGCGATTGTCGGAGCAAGTCATCGTATGTTACGTACGTGTGTCGAGCCAGGCATCACCACGCGTGAGCTTGACACCCGTGTCCATATGTTGATCACCCGCCTCGGTGGTCAACCATCGTTCTTGGGATACGGCGGTCCACCACCTTACCCGGCGGCGACGTGTATTTCGGTGAACGAAGAACTGGTGCATGGCATCCCCAGCAAGCGAGTCTTGCGCGAGGGTGACATTGTGAGCATCGACATAGGGGTGCAGTACGACGGGTATCATGCAGATTCTGCATGGAGCTATGCAGTGGGAGCGATTAGTGACGAAGCTGCAGGACTGCTACGGGTAACGGAAGAGACCTTGTATCATGCGCTGTCAGTTGTGCAAACAGGGGCACGGCTTTCAGATATATCGTGGGCTATCCAGAGTTACGCGGAAGCGCGTGGATATGGCGTAATCCGCAACTACATTAGCCATGGCATCGGGCAGGCGCTCCATGAGGATCCACAGATCCTCAATTACGGACCAGCGGGGCGAGGGCTCGTCCTGCAACCAGGCATGACATTTGCGATTGAGCCAATGATTGTGTGTGGTGCGCCGACAACTACGGTCCTGCGTGACGGGTGGACGGTGGTGACGACCGATGGTCGTTACGCGGCACACTATGAACACACGGTGGCAGTGACCGACGGAGAGACGGAAATCCTGACGAGTCAGGAGACGAGTGAAGAGGAACTATGACCAAGAAAAAAGACGTGATCGAAATGGAAGGAACGGTTCTCGAACCGTTGCCGAATGCAATGTTCCAAGTGCAACTCGAGAATGGTCCTGAGGTTCTCGCGCATATCTCGGGGCGGATGCGGATGAATTACATTCGGATTTTGAAGGGCGATCGCGTTTTGGTTGAACTCTCACCGTACGACTTGACTCGTGGTCGTATCACATATCGGTACAAGTAACCGTTAGGGGGCTATTGTGAAGGTTCAGGCTTCGGTCAAACCACGCTGCGAATACTGTCGCGTCATCAAACGCAAGGGCATCATCCGGGTGATTTGCAAGCGCACACCCAAGCACAAGCAGCGTCAGGGTTAATACACCAGGATAAGTGGAAGCTCGTTGTACGACAGGTACGACGACACAGATCGTAAAGAGGCAAGCATGGCTCGTATTGCTGGGATAGACATCCCACGAAACAAGCGTATCGACATCGCGATTACGTACGTGTTTGGGATTGGTCGTACCAATGGTTCCGAAATTTTGGCACGGGCAAACGTCAACCCGGCCACTCGCGTCCGTGACCTGACCGAAGAAGAGCAAATCCGCATCCGTGAAATCGTCGAACGCGAATTCCGCGTGGAAGGCGATCTTCGTCGTGAAATCCAAATGAACATCAAGCGATTGATGGACATTGCGTGCTATCGCGGTTTGCGCCATCGTAAGGGTCTGCCGGTACGTGGTCAGCGCACGCGCACCAACGCCCGTACCCGCCGTGGCCGCAAAGGCGCTTCAATCGGAATCAAGAAGAAGGTCAAAAAGTAATCATTGCAATACTTCGCTCGTCGCGATGACGGCGCTGAGTAACAATGTGTGGAGGAATCATGGCGAAGGCAACCAAGAGTTCAGCTGCTCCCAAACGACAGCGCGGCAAGCGTCGTGAGCGGAAGAATGTGCCACGTGGGCAGGCCCATGTGCAGAGCACATTCAACAATACGATTGTGACGATTACGGACCCCATGGGGAACGTGGTGTGCTGGTCAAGCGCCGGGCACAATGGCTTCAAAGGCTCACGCAAGAGCACGCCATATGCAGCCCAGATCGCTGCCGAAATCGCTGGCCGCAAGGCAATCGAAAACGGTATGCGTACCATTGAAGTATTCGTCAAGGGTCCTGGTGCCGGCCGCGAAGCAGCCGTGCGTTCCTTGCAGTCCGCTGGGTTGCAGGTAAGCGCGATCACCGATGTCACCCCAATTCCGCATAACGGCTGCCGACCGCCAAAGCGCCGGCGCGTCTAATCGTAGGAGACTGTAGTACATGGCACGCTACCGTGGACCAATTGCCAAAATCAGCCGCCGGCTGAATATTGCTTTGACCGAAAAAGCCCAGAAGGTGCTCAACAAGCGCCCCTTCCCTCCTGGCCAGCACGGCCCTTCGGCACGCCGCCGTCAGATGTCTGACTACGGTATGCAGTTGCAGGAGAAGCAGAAGGCACGCTACATGTATGGGGTGCTTGAGAAGCAGTTCCGTAACTTGTATGCACGTGCACAGCGCGTCCCCGGCGAGACCGGCGCTGCGTTGTTTATGTTGCTCGAGCGTCGCCTCGACAATGTCGTGTATCGCATGGGTCTTGCCACGACGCGCCAACAGGCACGTCAGTTGGTTGCTCACGGTCACGTCACCGTCAATGGTCGCAAGACCAACATCCCTTCGTTCACCGTTCGTGTCGGTGAGAAGATCGCCGTTCGCGTCGAAAGCCGCAAGCGCACGTACTTCAAGACCATCCTCGAAGCCAAAGAGCTGTTGCATCGCGCACCCGAGTGGATGCGTGTTGTGCACGCTGATCTGAGCGCGGAGATTGTGGCTCTGCCACGCCGTGAGGACGCTGAGCAAGGCATCAACGAGCAGTTGATTGTTGAGTTCTACAGCCGCTAGTCCTGGACTTGTGGCCGGTGTTGGGCAGTGACGATTGGAAGGAGGCAGCCGGTGTTAGACATCGCCAAGCCGAGTATTGAATTGGTTGCGGCAGAGGAAAACTACGGCCGCTTTAAGATAGAACCACTCGAGCCAGGGTATGGTCATACCCTTGGGAATGCGTTGCGTCGTGTGCTCTTGTCGTCCATCCCAGGATCTGCGATTACCAAAATCAAGATCGATGGTGTGTACCATGAGTTTTCGACCATCCCAGGTGTGCGTGAAGACGTCACCGAAATCGTCTTGAACATCAAGGGGATTCGGCTTCGTTCACATTCGCCACGGAAGGTGCGCATTAACCTGGTGAAGCAAGGCCCTGGTCCGGTGTTGGCTCGTCACATCGACGTCCCAAGTAATGTTGAACTGGTCAACCCAGATCACTATATTTGTACGTTGGATGGCAACGAAAGCCGCATCGAAATCGAGTTTACTGTCGACAAAGGCCGTGGGTACGTCCCTGCCGAAATGGGAGAGATTGCAGCGATCGGTGAAATCCCCATCGATGCGATTTATACACCTGTTCCGAAGGTCAATTACGTTGTCGAGAACACACGTGTTGGCCAGGCGACAAACTATGACCGGTTGATTATCGAGATTTTCACCGACGGTACGATCAAGCCAGGTGATGCGCTTATTCATTCTGCGCAGGTGTTGGTACAATACAACAAGATCATCTCGGAATTCAGTCGTCACGACATCGAAGATGACGTGGAACGCGAAGGTACGGCTGCTGTCGTCGACAGCAACGCTATCCCAAGCACGATTATGGAGATGTCGGTCGATGCCCTTGAACTGACGACGCGCACGCATAACTGTTTGCGCCGTGCAGATATCACGAGCATCGGGCAGATCCTGCAGATGGACGAGAAGCAGCTCAAGGCAGTCCGCAACCTTGGTGAAAAGTCACTCGACGAAATCAAGGATAAGGTTCGCGAAAAGTGCCTCAAGCACAATTACGATCCGGGCGGTAAGTGGAGCAGTAGTGCGGAAGCCACTGCAGACGTCGAGGTCGAATAAAGACAAGAATCCGTTGTGTGTGCGCATGCAGCGGAATGGCAGACGGACACTCGTCAGAGTGACACGTGAAGTTATGAGGGGCTACCATGCGACATCGTCGTGAAGGCTACAAGTTAGGTCGTGACAAAGAGCAGCGCGAAGCACTCTACCGCGGTCTGATGATTTCACTCATCGAGCACCGCAAGATCAAGACGACCATCACCAAGTGCAAGGCAATCCAGCCATATATCGAAAGCTTGATTACCTTGGGGCGTATCGACAACCCCCACAATCGCCGTATGGCATTGTCACGATTGGCAAGCAAAGACGCAATGCGGGCACTGTTCGCATTTGCGCCTGAGCAGTTCAAGGATCGTAGCAGCGGTTACACCCGTATCACGAAACTTGGACCACGGATAGGCGATGGTGCCGAGATGGCGATCATCGAACTTCTGTAAATTGGGTGAGATGGACCGCTGTATAGCGTTCCAGATTGCATATGATGGTACCGACTTTGCTGGGTCGCAATTGCAACCTGGTGTGCGGACAGTCCAGGGGGTGCTTGAGCAGTCGTGGTGGCGTTTGCATGCTGAGCATGTGCGCGTCACCCTTGCGGGTCGAACAGATGCCGGTGTACACGCAAGTGGCCAAGTCGGTAATGTTACAACGACCAGCGAGCGGACGCTCGAGACAATACTCAGAGCTATGAATGCACTGTTGCCCCCTGATGTGTCCATTCCGCAAATGTGGGAGCCTCCCCGTGACTTCCATGCGCGGTTTTGGGCAGAGCATCGGACGTACGAATACGTACTTGATGATGCACCAGTAGCATCGCCGTTTTTGCGGCGTACTGCATTGGCTGTGTCGCGGACACTCGATGTCGAGGCGATGCATGAGGCAAGCCAGGTTCTGGTTGGGACTCATGACTATGCGGCATTCACATTGGGTGTACCGGTTGGACCGACGGTGCGGAGTTGTGTTTCGGTTGAATGTCAGCGTAGGCTGATTGGCGGTCACTCGGTGGCAGTCGTTCGGATCACGGCGAGTGGTTTCTTGCGCAATATGGTGCGCATTGTAGTCGGCACCCTGCTCCTCGTCGGTGTCGGTAGTCTGACTACAGAAGGACTCAAAGCAATTCTGGACGGACGGAATCGCCAGAAGGCCGGCAATCTCGCCCCGGCTCACGGTCTCACACTCGTATCGGTCACGTATCCACGGTCGGCGCTCCGACCCTTGGAATAACGCTGTAGGTAAGGAATAACGGGAATGAAAACCTATTCGCAGAAAGCATCAGAAGTATCACGCGAGTGGTATGTCATCGATGCAGAAGGTCAAACTGTCGGTCGTTTGGCCACCCAAATAGCAACACTGTTGCGCGGGAAGCACAAGCCGACCTTTAGTCCGAATATCGATGGTGGCGATTTTGTGGTGGTCATCAATGTCGAGAAGCTCGGCTTGATCGGCAAAAAGCAAGATCAAAAGATGTACTACCGTCACTCGAACTACCCAGGTGGCTTCAAGCAAGTGACATATCGCCGGATGATGGCGACCCACCCCGATCGCGTCCTGCGCTTTGCGGTTAAAGGTATGTTGCCCAAGACTCGCTTGGGCCGTCAGCAGATTGTCAAGTTGCGTTTGTACGCTGGTACCACGCATCCACACGCTGCACAAATGCCCAAGGTATTCGAGCCGAAGGTCCGCGGTTAGTACAACGACGAGAGGGTTACTATGGCTGAGAAGAACTACTACCAAGGCACGGGACGACGCAAAACGGCTGTAGCCCGTGTGCGTTTGTATCGTGGCAACGGTGAAATTGTTGTCAATGGGAAAGCTCCGAAGGATTACTTCGGTCACCGTGAGTTGTTCGCAACCGAAATTGCCCGGCCATTCGTGGCGACGGGGAATGTCGGTTCGTTCAATGTGATGGCCAAAGTGTTCGGTGGCGGTGTTTCGGGTCAGGCAAGCGCAATTCGTCACGGTATCGCCCGTGCATTGCTCGATCTTGACGTGGCTCTGCGCCCTGCGTTGAAGGCCGCTGGTCTGTTGACCCGTGACCCACGTGAGAAAGAGCGTAAGAAGCCCGGTCTCAAGCGTGCTCGTAAGCGCCCACAATACACGAAGCGTTAATCACCTGCGTGTACATAGCCCTCTGCTCGAAAGAGCAGAGGGCTGTTTGTTTTGGGTCAATTGGAGAGCA
>JACCDP011127177.1_pt1 | contig 10825 bp, 4 predicted proteins | sample 7445841 | NCBI WGS metagenome assembly JACCDP01 (sample SAMN15323441, study PRJNA562643) | freshwater metagenome | isolation source: river surface water | place: USA:Blue River Watershed | collected 2017-08-17
AAAATTGATAAAATTGATAAAATTGATAAAATTGATAAAATTGATAAAATTGATAAAATTGATAAAATTGATAAAATTGATAAAATTGATAAAATTGATAAAATTGATAAAATGGAGAAAATTGAGAAAATTAAGAAAATTGATAAAATTGATAAAATTGATAAAATTGAGAAAATTGATAAAATAGAAAATATAGAGAAAATAAATAAAATTAATAAAATAGAGAAAATTAATAATAATGATGAAGATAATATTAGTTCCGATGATGATAATATAAATTATGATCAAAATAGTATAAATAAATTTAATAAATTAGATTTTAAAGATATAGATATTAATATTTATACTTTAAAAATTAATTCTAAAAGTAGAAATATTATAAGAGAACCCAACCCTTTTTCTTTTGAATTATCATTTAATAATAATCAAAATGATTCTGCTATGATACAAAGTAATTTTGATAATATTAAGAAAATTCAAGTAGCGCAAATTTTAATTCCACGGTTTATACCAAGGGAATATATGGGTGAAGCAGTTAATGGTGTTACACCAATTTATAATTCACCATCAACAATTGTTTTAAGTTATTATCCAGGTATTAACATTAATAATAGCATAATAGTTGTTAATGATAATACAGGTAAAAAATATTCAATTGAAGTTATTGAAATTGTTGATTTAAATTATAAAAAAGTATATTTAATTGCACAGGAATATAATAATCCTTATCATATTTCAAAAGTAAATATTAAAGCAGATTTGTATAGTTATATTAATATTAATAATAATATTTATCCAATAAAAGAAATAATTGGATGTCAATTAACACTTGGTAATATAAATATACCATTACCTTTATATACAAATGAAAGATTAATTATAGGTGATTTTTATAAAAATATAATTTATGTAGATACACCGACATCACATAATGTAGGTATTGATAGAAATAATATATATATATATCATACAAATTTTGTAATATTTCAGTATGTATTTCCAAAACAATATTTAGAATTCCAAGTTAATTCAGATTTATCTACTATTATAGAAAAAAAATTATTTAAAATAAAAAATATTATAAAAAAAAATATTATTGATGATAGTGTTATTATCAATGATACAATTATTATTAATGGTGAATGGACGGATGGATTCCCACAAATGCTTGATACAAATGATGGACTAATAAATATTAATATAAATAATATAATAAAAATAGCTCAGTTTAATTTTGGTGTTAGAGATTTATTAGACGAAAAAATATTTTATCTTAATGTTCATCCTTTTGTTCCTAATAAAATGGTTTCAACAGAACAAGAAGTTAATGATAGTTTTGGTGTATTTTTTCCGGCAACACAATCAAAAGATTATTTATTTTTAAGAGGTGATGCAGTAGAAATATATACAAATAATAATTTAAAGAATACTAATTCTAAAATTAAATTTTCATTATTAGATTCTAATTATAATATAGTTGGAGATATTTATAATATATATCCAATATTATATCAACCTAATTTACTAACTAGTCTCAAATCATATTTAAGTAATATCCCTGATATTACAATAATTATGAAAATTGAAGAAATTGAAAGAAAAAATGTTATTGTACCATTAACATAATATATATTTAATAAAATAATGGACTAAAAACAATGCCTTCTCGTAAAATTAATAAAGCATTTGCATATGTCATACCTGGGTATTTTTTGACTTTTTCAGATGCATCAATATTATATTGTAACATTATTATTTCCTTTTTTATATTAAATTTATCTATATTTTTAATTATTAAATGATCTGTCATTTCATAGAAATAAATTATTATATCAACATAATCATTTATTTGTACTTTTTTTTTTTTACGATAACAAAATGTAAACATATTATTATTAATTATAGAAATATATATTTTATTTAAAATGATTTAAAGTAATTTAAAGTAATTATTTATAATTTTTTTTATACTAAAGAATATAATAATGCTTCTTCAATTGTATCAATTGCTTGAATTTTAAAATTATTATCAATCAATTTTGGATTTCTAATCATTATTTTATCAATATCTTTCTGATTTTCTTTAGGATATAATACTAATTTAACATTTGCTTTTTTAGATCCTTCTAATTTATTTTCTAATCCACCTATTGCAGTTACATTACCTTGTAAATTTATTTCTCCTGTTATTGCAATATCATGTCTTATTTTCTTTTCCATTAATATTGAATATATTCCAACTGTTAATGCAGTACCTGCACTTGGTCCATCTTTAGGTACACTTGTATCTGAACAATGAATATGTAAACCATATGGTGATATCTTCCATTTTTTTAAATATGATTCTTGTTTTTCTTTGGGTAATTGATTAAATGCCAAAGTAGATGCAACTTGAACACTTTCTTTTATTATATTTTGTAAATTTCCTGTCATTTTAATATCAAATGCATTAACAGTTGGTGTCCATAAAATCTCTATTGGCATTATACCACCAACACCATTTGCACATGCATATAATCCATTAATAATCCCACATTTATCTTCTTTATGTATTTTTTCAGGTTGATTAATAAATCTATTTTTTAATATAATATCAATCATTTCATTATCAAGTGTCACTGGGAATTCAATAGTTTTATTATTAATTTTTGTTTTTATTAAATTTGAAATATTTATTTCACGTATAATACAAATTATACATTCTTTTAATTTTCGTATACCACCTTCATTTGTATATTTATTAATTATATATGATAATAAATCATTTTTAAAAATTATTGAATCTTCTTTAAACTCCATTTCTTTTAATAAATCTTTTATTAAATAATTTTGTAAAATATGAATTTTTTGATCTTCTAATAAATATTTTGTTTCTATTTGTGTAATTCTATCTAATAGAATATAATCAACCAATGATGGATCATTATATGAAAATATAAATGTTGCTTTAGATAAATCTAATTCTAAACCATGGAAATATTTATCTTTAAAATGACAATTTTGAACTGTGTCTGTTAGATGAATTAATATATTTTTTATCTCATCACCTTTTGCGGTTTTACTAATTTTATCTAATTCATCAAAGTAAAAAATAGGATCCATACATTTTGAATTAATTAAACCTTGTGCTATTTTACCACATATTGAACCTTCATATGTATATGAATGACCTTCTAAAAATGATGCATCTGTTGCACCACCTAAAGATATAAATATAAATGGTCTTTTCATAGCTTTTGATATACCTTCTTTTATCAAAGTTGTATTATGTGTAACACTAAAATTACCCAGAATAAATCTATTATTACCATCAATTGTAAAACCATAATAAGTATTCATTTCTTTAAACTTTATTTGAATATCATGATCCAATGATATATTATTATCTGTATCAATTGTAATTTCACATATATCTTTATTTATACTTAAATATGAATTTAATCCAATTGATCTTGCTAAAAATAATATATCATTTGCTAAAGTTATATTATCAGTAATGATTTCATATAACTTTGTTGATACATTATAAACTCCTATATTATTTAAAATACCTGATAATAATTTATTACGAATATTAATATCATTTATTTTATATTCATCTGGAATATAATTTTTATTATTAAAATTATATTTATTTATAATCTCATATATTTCATTTATTGTTATATTTAATGATTTTATATCTATTAATTCAGAATTTTCTAAATCTTCTAATTTAATTGATTTATTATGATTTAATGTTAATAAATATCCTATTAAATATGGATCATAACTTATTATTTTATTTGGGAAATCTATTTTTGTTTTATATCCTTTTAATCTACTTTTTAAATTATCTGGTAATAATAAATAATCATTAACTGTAATTTCTAAAATATCTTTCTTAATTATTGGTATATTAATATAATTTTTTAATTCATCAAAAGTTATATCAAATAATTTTAAACATAATATATGTTCAGAATTTACTGTATAAATATCTGAATTATTATTAATAATATCATACATTTTATCTATACCATTACCTAATGTTAAAATATTTCGTGGTTTTGAATCATCACCCATTATAATATCTCCAATTTGAATATCTTGAACATTTTTAATAGTACCATCATACATTAATATTGGTGTATTTAATGCAAAACATTTACCATTACCAGGTGGTCCCCATATACCAATCATATTTCCTTTTGAATTATTATTTCGTATTTGTTGACCCATTATTTGAATAATATGATGTTTCGCATCATCATGACCCCATACAGAATCATCCATTGATTTCTTTAATTTATTTAAAAAATCTTTAATTTGTGCTGGTTTATAACTTTTTAAATTTAAATTTGAATAAATACCGAATGGAATTGTTAATGCTGTTTCAACCCAATTTCTTAATTTTGAACCTTCTGATTTTGAAAAAATCATTGTTAAATATTTTTTTAATAAATGATTTTTATGATTTAATGGTATATCTAATGTTATTATTTTAAATAATAATGGTTTATTTGTTAGAAAATAATTATTTATTTCTTTTAATTGTTTTAATGTTTGTATTTGATTTTTTTTTGTTAATTTAGAATAATAATCTAAGATTACTTTATTATTATCTATTGTATTTATTTTAATTAATTCATCAAAAAATTCTTGAGATTGTTTCATTGTCACATTCCTTGGTTTAGTTAATTGTTTATTATAAAAATCATTTATATCATCATCATTATCATCATCGTTTTCATCATCTTCATCATAATCATCTTCATCCTCTTCATTATCATCATCATCTTCATCTTTATCTTCATACTCATATTTATCATCTTTTTTTTTATTACTAGTTTTTTTATTATTAATTATTTTCTTTTTTAAATCTGTTTTTTTTGATACATCATTTTTTGATTGATCATTTTCTGTAAATGATTTTTTAACCAAATCAATATATTTTTTAAAAATTAAATTTTTATTTTTTGAATATTCAAATAATAAACTTGTTATAATATTTTTACATGAATAAATTTGTGCTTTTAATGAAATCATAATTAATTGATTATCAATTTTTAAATTATCGTAATTAATTAAAATATTATCTATCATTAATTTATAATTTTCTAAATAAGTAACAATCTCAGTACCTTTTAAATTATCTAAAGCTGTTCCACTTATTTTATCTAACATATTTATATTAATATGTTTTATAAGTTCATTTGATGAAAATTCAATAAAATTATTATCATTAGCACCTCTTTTTCTTTTATTCATTAATTTATTAATATTATCAAAAATATCCATATTATTTAGACTTGTCATATTAATTATATAATATTCAATTTTTTTATATAACTTTTACAATTATTTTTTTATCATTTTTAATTATATATTTATCAACAAAATGAATTAAACTAGACAATGATATATATTTTACGTATTTTAATAAAATTTCATTTCTATTAAACATGTATTTATTTGATGTTATTTCACTTAAATAGATATTATAATATCCTATAATAGACGTTTTCTTTTCTTTTAAATCATTAACTAAAATTGTAATCCAATTAGATAAATTAATACTCTTTATATAATCAATTATTTTATTATTAAAATTATTAATAGCATCTTCTAATATATTAACATTATATATAGATTCAATCTGTTGAGTCATATATACATTTTGATCTATAAATTGATAATTTAATGATACACTATAACCTAATTGTTGTTTAGTTCTTAATTCTATAAAAAAATAATCATTTAAAATTAATTGTAGAATTATTAGATGCACATATAATTTAGGATTATATTCACATATATGATATAAAATTTTAATAGATTTATTTTTTTCATTTTTATTTGGATGTTTTGCAATAATATTTTTAACAATTTTATATGACCCGTGTTCTTCTTTAAATTTTTGATTTAAATTTAAATATTTATTAGAAAAATCAAATTGTTTAATATTTCCATAAATACATATTTTAACTTTAGCAGATACAAATAAATTATTTAAATGATTTAAAACTAATTCTGAATTAATTTTTGAAATATTATTTAATAATACTTTATAATCATAATTATTACTATAATTTAATGATAATATATAATTACAAAACCCCCATGCACTACCATTTTTTATATTATCTATATTATCTTTATATTGTTTAATTTTTAGATCAATAAAATCTTTATTAAAAGTTATTTTATTAAAAATTAAATTAATAATATCATTAATAAATAATTGTGAATATGTAATATCATTTAATAAAGATAAGTGTAATATTATTTTATTATAATAACAATCATACTCAAATTCAAAATCATAATTTAATTCTAATGGTTTATTTAAATTAATATTAATATAATAGTTTAATAATGTTAAAGATATATTAGTTAATATATAATTTATTGGCGTATTAAAAAATGTTTGATCATAAAAAATTATACTTAAATAATATACAGGATCATTAAATTTTGATAAATTACCAAACCATATATTTTTTTTTATTTGTGTTGGTATAATATTATTTAAATTTTTAATATATTTTGGTTTTGATTTTAAATATATATTACTAAAATCAAAATTATTATTAAAGTCAAAATAATAATCAAAATTATCATTTATTCTTTTAATTTGTGCATACTGTGTACCATAATGTTGATCCACTTTATATTTATCTAATTTTATTTTAGTTAATTTAATTTGAATACAAGAATCAAAATTAATATATTCTTTTAAATCATTATAATGATTATTATTATATTCAAAAAATAAATATCCACCAGTTATAACATATTGTGGTTCATATATAAAAAGATTTGTAGAAATCATTGATGATAAATCTTCAGAATCAATTTTAGTTATATTATTAAAAACAAATTTTGATTTTTTTTTTAAAATATTATATATTTCTTCAAAATCTACATTTAATAATTGATTAACATAAGTTTTAATATAATAATTAATAAAATCAATTTTAGAAAATCCTTTTTTTGTAAAATTAACAACAATTACAAATAAACCTTCATAATAATCATGATATGCATATAAACTATAGATATAAATTAAACTGATTAAATTATTTTTTAATGAATTTTTACAATTTAAATTAATTAAATATGCTAATATTGTAAATATTTTTGTTTGATAATATTTTTTTGAATTTGATGTTTCAAAAATATAATGTAACTCATACGTTTTATTTATTGTAGACATTATAAAACTTTTTCCTTTATTCTTTGTAAATATTGGTTTATTTATTGTAACAATATTTGATTTTTTATAAGGGATAGTACCAAAATGTTTTTTTATAATCCTTTTTTGTTCATTTATATCACAATTAGAAACAATACAAATTGAAAAATTATTAGAAACATAATATTTTTTATAAAAATCAACTAATTTTTCATGAATATCTTTCTTATTTAATGTTTTATTAGATCCAGTAAAAAAAGAATGATTATTAGTATTTTTATCAGATAATAAATGTTTTAAATTAAATAATTTAAATCCATCATTATTTATATTTTTTTCATGTTCTGAATTAACATTTTGTAATTCATTTAAAATATTCTCTTTTTTTAAATCTGCATTTACTAAATAATCAACAAAAATTTCAATTATATTTTCTAAATATTTCGTAAATACATTAAAATAATAAACTGTATTATTTTCACTTGTATATGCATTTGTATTACCACCATATTCTTGAGTTTTTTTTATTAAATAATCATGTTCTTGATATTTTTTACTCGTAATAAAACACATATGTTCTAATAAATGAGCAATACCTTCATAATAATCTTTATTTGCTAATGAACCAATATTTACACATACAGAAACATATGATCTTATTATATTCTTATCATAAACAGATACACATTTAATATTATTATCTAAAACAAAATATTTAATTACTCTTTCATCATTTTTTGATTTATCTATTTTCATACAAATATTTAGATTTTAAATTTTTTACTTTATCAATTTTCATATAGATATATACTTTTTAAATTGTTTTATCTATTAATTTTATATATTATTTATCTATAAGAATAATATTCCAATTAATTTATATTATTCTTATATAAAAAATAATATAAATTTGAAATAAAATGTATTAATTATTTATTTCATTTTACAATTTAATTGTCCATTATTTTTTTCACAATATAAATCAAATGATGTTAATGATTGTGGTAAGTTTTCAAAATGAATATTAAAAACTGGTGGTAATTCAGGTTGTTGTAATGGTGGATCAATATATTCAGGTTGTTGTAATGGTGGATTAACTTGGGATGATCGTAGTTTATTATTAATTAAATTATTATTATAATAATATCTATATAGACTGTCAACTTTTTCAGTTATATTTGGTAATACAATATTGTCTAAATAATTAAATAACATATTGTCTATTTCTATAAAACCTTTATTTAAATCTATCATTTCAGGTAATTTATAACCTATCTTAAATCCTGCAGTAAATAATATTTCTAATTCACCAAATAGTTCATTACCATATACGTCTGCTTTAATATTATAATATATATCCGTATCTATTGGTATATCATTTATATTACTTGGCATTTCAAATATTTTATAAATATACATTATATTTGTTTTTACTACATTATGGATATATTCTCGAGAACTTAACATGTTATTTTGTATTATTGTTGTAATTGTATTATTTAATAAAAGAAATTCATCATTTATTTTAATATTAAAAAAGTTCAGATCTAAATCAGTTGTAAATTTATTCTTATTATCAATAATTATATTCATTATATTTGTTCCCTTCATCCCATCTAAAAAGTCTTGTATTTTTAATGCATATTTATAATCTTTATTATTAATATTAGTTATAATATCCTTTATTATTATTCCTTTTTTATTAGGATCTTGATTTAAATTGTATATAATTCTACCTATTATAGTACCAAGTATTAAATAACCAATAATACCTTTATAAACATTTAAAAATCTATCCATCATACTACCGGGGTATCTTGCATATTTACTAATAGCATTTCTTACATTGTTTAGTTCCTCATTATTTTCAATAAATATTCTTACATCTTCTATATTTTGCATATAATCTATAACAGATTGAAAAATACTTTTAAATAAAATAAAGTCAATTAAGTGATCATTCAATCCTAATGCTTTTTTTGGCGGTGGTAATGACATTTGTGGTGGTTCATATGACATCGGTGGTAGTATTTCAGGTGATAGTATTTCTGGTGGTAATGACATTTTTGGTGGTAGTATTTCTGGTGGTCGGTATGATTTTGGTGGTAGCATTGGTTGATATGATTTTGGTGGTAGCATTGGTTGATATGATTTTGGCGGTAGCATTGGTTGATATGATTTTGGCGGTGGTTGATATGATGATCGTGATTTTGATTGGTATTGTGTTGGTATTGATATTTGTGGTGGTATTTCAAATGATGTTTCAGGTATTTTATATGATGTTTCACGGTTTGATTGGGATGGTGATTTTAGTGGCGGTACTGACATTTGTGGTATTTTATTTGATGTTTGAGGCAGTGGTTTCATTCTTGGCGGGTTTAATGAACTTTGTACTGATGATTTTTGTGTTGAATTATTAAACATTATATATATATATATATATATATATATATAAAATCTTAAATTATTTAAATATTTTATTTTATTAGAATATATTTATCTCATTACACATTCTAATTCTCCATTATTTGATTCACAATGTAAATTTAATGATCTTATTGACTCAGGTAAATTTTCAAAATGAACATTAAAAAATTCTTCTACATTGTTATCAGTTGTTGATGTATAATCAGTTGTTGATGATGTATAATCAGTTGTTGGTGATGTATAATAAGTTGTTTGTGATGTATAATCAGATGTTGGTGATGTATAATAAGTTGTTTGTGATATATAATCAGTTGTTGGTGATGTATAATCAGTTGTTGGTGATGTATAATAAGTTGTTTGTGATGTATAATCAGTTGTAGGTGATGTATAATCAGTTGTAGATGATGTATAATCAGTTGTAGGTGATGTATAATCAGTTGTAGGTGATGTATAATCAGTTGTAGGTGATGTATAATCAGTTGATGTATAATAAGGTGATGTATAATCAGTTGATGTATAATCAGGTGATGTATAATCAGTTGATGTATAATCAGTTGATGTATAATCAGGTGATGTATAATAATTTGTTTGTGATGTATAATCAGTTGTAGGTGATGTATAATAATTTGTTTGTGATGTATAATCAGTTGTAGGTGATGTATAATCAATTGTTTGTGATGTATAATCAGTTGTAGGTGTTGTATAATCAGTTGTAGGTGATGTATAATCAATTGTTTGTGATGTATAATCAGTTGTAGGTGATGTATAATCAGTTAATGCAGATGATATATTATAAATGGAAGACGCAGGTGGTATATTATAGGTGGATGATGAAGGTGGCATATTATATGAAGATACTGATGATATATTATAATTATATCCCATATCACTTGAACTATCACCATGGAATGTCATATTATTGGTAGAACCTGAAGGCATATTATAAGTGGATGATGCAGGTGGTATATCATAGGTTGAAGATGCAGGTGGTATATCATAGGTTGAAGATGCAGGTGGTATATCATAGGTTGAAGATGCAGGTGCCATATTATAAGATGAAGCAGGTGCCATATTATAAGATGAAGCAGGTGCCATATTATAAGATGAAGCAGGTGGCATATTATAAGTAGATGAAGCAGGTGGCATATTATAAGTAGATGAAGCAGGTGGCATATTATAAGTAGATGAAGCAGGTGGCATATTATAAGTAGATGAAGCAGG
>JACCDP011468817.1_pt1 | contig 10825 bp, 8 predicted proteins | sample 7445841 | NCBI WGS metagenome assembly JACCDP01 (sample SAMN15323441, study PRJNA562643) | freshwater metagenome | isolation source: river surface water | place: USA:Blue River Watershed | collected 2017-08-17
ATAACCCTGCTCTAGCGAAAGTTAGAGACAACACACATCATGAATTCAACTACCATGTCTAACTTCGGTTAGGGTGGTTGTCCGAAGTGATGGAGGCAAAACAAATAGGAGGTTTCACCGATGAGTGCACAAAAAAAGGAAGGCGTTTTACCTGCGGTCAATAGCACCGAAAACAAAGACGCAATGGCTGATGTCGTCCGTTCTTCTACTGAACCGATTATCTCGATGAAGAAGCTGGCTGCCGCTGGCGTCCAATATGGGCACCAAATGCGCAAGTGGAATCCTAAAATGGCGAAGTTCATCTATACTTCTGACCGTGGGATTTACATCGTTGACTTAAAAAAGACCGTTACCAAAATTGAAGAAGCATATAACAAATTAAAAGAAATCGTCACCAATAAAGGCACGGTTTTATTCGTTGGTACCAAAAAACAAATTCAAGTGGTTATCAAAGAAGAAGCCTTACGTTCAGGTTCTTTTTATATCAATACCCGTTGGTTAGGTGGTACCTTAACCAATTTCCGCACCATCTTAGGTCGGATTCGTTACTTAAAAGATTTAGAAGCGCAAGAAGCCAATGGCACCCTTGACCTTTTACCGAAAAAGGAAGCCAATGGTTTACGGAAGATGAAAGAAAAGTTGCTGAAGAATCTCGAAGGTATTAAAGAAATTCGCGGTTTACCAAAAGCAGTCTTTGTCGTGGATCCAACGATTGACCATAATGCGGTTGCCGAAGCCCGTAAATTAAATATTCCCGTTTTTGGCATCACCGACACGAACTGTGATCCTGATTTAGTCGATTATCCCATTCCCGGAAATGATGATGCAATCGGTTCTGTGCGTTTAATCGTTCAAACGATTGCTGACGCGATTGTCGAAGCTAAGGGTGGTGTTACCGTTGTCGCTTACACGAAGGATGAAGACTTCATTGCTAAAATTACCGCGCTAAAAGAAGCAACCAAACCACAAGAAAGAACCTATACTCCGCGGCCAGATTATCGTCCGAATTATGCTTCAACTTCAACATCGGTTTCTCAACCCGTTACCGCCCCAGTCACTAAACCTGCAGCCTCACCCGCCCCAGCGGTTACGCCTGCTGCTGCCCCAGTGACCGCCCCTGCTGCTCCCGCTGTTGATAAGAAACCAAGAGCGCCACGCAAACCAAAAATTGAAGCAAAGGAAGAGTAATTATGGCCGACATAATCGCGTTAATTAAAGAATTAAGAGAACGCACAGGTGCAGGGATGATGGACTGCAAAAAAGCCCTTCTAGAGTCCAACATGGATGTGACCAAAGCCCAAGCATGGCTGCATGAAAAAGGTGTCTTAAAGGCTGCAAAAAAAGCTGATCGCGTTGCCGCTGAAGGCTTATCTTTAGTCTACATCAATGGTCAACAAGGACTATTAATCGAGGTTAACTGTGAAACGGATTTTGTCTCCCGCGGAGATGCTTTTCGTAAGCTTGTCAACGATACGGCCGCCATCCTCTTAAAAAATAAACCCAAAACCCTTGAACAAGCGAATCCTTTAACCGCAAAATTGTTTACGGAAGCCACCGTTAAAATTGGTGAAAAACTTTCGTTAAGAAGATTTACGTTAATGGCTAAACAAGCGAATCAATTCTTCGGACAATACGTTCATATGAATGGTGTGGTTGCCTCGCTTACCGTTGTCGATGGTGGTACACAAGCCTTCGCCGATCAACTAGCGATGCATATTACGGACCGTAAACCTACTTATCCAAGTTTAGCGAGTGTTCCGGCGCAATTGATTCAAGAAGAAACAGCAAAACAAAAAGCCTTAGTTAAAGAAGATCCTAAATTCGCCAATAAACCCGAAGCAATCCTTAGTAAAATTGTTGAAGGTAAAGTGAATACGATGTTCAAAGAATCCTCATTAGATATGCAGCCATTCATGTTTTCTGAAAATGAAGAACCGACCAAAGTGTTCTTAGATAAACATAAAACGAAAGTGCTGCAATTCGCTCGATATAAAGTTGGCGAAGGCATTGAGAAAAAAGTTGTCGATTTCGCCAGTGAAGTCATGTCACAAGTAAAAAACACTCACTAAGAGTGTTTTTTTCTCATATAATGGAGGAAATATGAAACGAATCGTCATCAAATTATCCGGTGAAGCCTTAGCTGATACCAAAGAAAAAACGATTTTAGAAGCGTTGCATTTATCCACCGTTGCCAAAGCGATTAAAACCATTCAGTCGAAAGGTTTAGAAGTGGCAGTGGTGATTGGTGCTGGTAATATTTGGCGCGGTAAACTTGCCAAATCCATTGGCATTGAATCTTCAACCGCAGATTACATGGGCATGTTAGGAACGATTATTAATTCTTTAGCCTTACAAAGTGCCTTAGAAAATGAAGGGGTTCAATGTCGAGTCTTATCATCCATCCATGTTGAACAAGTTGCGGAAAATTATATTCGCCGTCGCGCCATTCGCCACTTAGAAAAAGGCCGTGTGGTTATTTTTGCTGGTGGTACAGGTAGTCCTTATTTCTCCACCGATACGACCGCATCATTAAGAGCGATGGAAATTCATGCCGATACAATTTTTATGGCAAAAAACGGTGTTGCCGGCGTCTTTGATGCCGATCCTAAAACCAACGGCAATGCTAAATTGATTAAACATATCACCTTCGATGAAATGCTCAATAAAAAACTTGCGGTCATGGATCTCACTGCCGTCTCTTTAATCAAAGATTCATCCATTGTCATTCGCGTCTTTGATATGAAAGATACGCATAATTTAGTCAATGTGATTAAAGATGAATCGATTGGCACGACCATCAAAAAAGGAGTTTAAGTTAGGATGGAAGCACTTGCATTAGAAGCGAAAGCAGCCATGGATAAAACCCTGATTGCCCTCCAAGCACAATTTAATACCTTAAGAACAGGCAGAGCGAATGCTGCATTATTAGATCGAGTGTTAGTCGATTATTATGGTGAACCGACTCCGATTAACCAAATTGCCAGTATTGCTGTACCGGAACCAAGACAACTGATGATTAAGCCTTATGATAAGGGTGATTTAAAAGCAATTTTAGAAGGAATCAATAAAGCAGAAATTGGGATTAACCCAGTTGCCGAGGCAGATTGTATTCGCTTAGTGCTTCCGGCATTAACCCAAGACCGTCGAAAAGAATTGGCCAAGCAAGCGAAACGAATGGCAGATGAAGCAAAAGTAGCGATTCGCAACGTGCGTAAGGATTTTTTAGCAAAGGTAACAGATGATGAATACACCGAAGATTTAAAAAAACGCATCGAAGGTGATATGACCAAAGTCCATGATCAAGTCATCGCCCAAATTGATGCTGCTTACCTTGCCAAGGAAAAAGAAATTTTAACGTTGTAATGGTAATCTAGAATCATTTCAAGACAACGGGGGGAAGTTGTATAATTTATTTATGCCAAACAATCAAAGCAAATCCATCGAAGCACCGTTACAGCACCTTGCGATCATCATGGATGGTAATGGTCGTTGGGCACAGGCAAAAGGTTTGCCACGCCTTCGCGGGCACCAAGAAGGGGCTAAGCGCGTCATCGACATTGCCAAGGCTGCTAAAAGCTTAAATATTCCTTATCTATCTTTGTTTGCATTCTCCACGGAAAACTGGGCTAGACCTGCCTCAGAAGTGAATGGATTATTCAAACTCCTCAATGAATTTGTCGAAAAATATTTAAAAACCCTCCATGATGATCAAGTACGATTGATCATTTCTGGGCAATTAGAGGCGTTACCAACTTTAACAAAAAACTTATTAACCAAAGCAATTGAGGCGACAAAATCTTACCAAAAATACACCTTAAACATTTGTGTCAATTATGGTGGCCAAGATGAGATTGTTCGTGCCGCAAAAAAAGCAATGCATGCAATTCAAAATGGCGTCATCAAAGAAGTTGATTTAACGGTTTCGACTTTTCCATCATTCTTAGATGCTACACCTCTACCACCCATTGATTGCTTGATTAGGACTTCGGGTGAACAACGCATTTCTAACTTTATGTTATTTCAACTTGCGTATGCTGAACTAATGTTTGTGAGTACCTTATGGCCTGATTTTACCGAAGCAGAATTGTTAGCCGTGTTAAAACAATATGCGGAAAGAAAGCGAAGGTTTGGCCAAGTATGAATCAACTGCAACCGGAATTCCAAAAACGTTTTTCCAATCGCGTGATTGTTGCGCTTGTGCTCACGGCAATTACCATTCCCTCAATCATCTTTGGTGGTTGGTTGATCATATTATTCGCTTTAATTGGCTTGATTTTTGCTACCCAAGAAATGCTAAATGTTAAACCGGATTCAACCTACCCTTTACCCATTCGCATCTTTGTTTATTTAATGATGGTGATGATGATTTATTATGTTTTTATTTACAATAACTTTGTTTCTTCAGGATTTGATTTTTCCCAATGGTCTTTTGCCACGGGATTGAATACGTTAGAATTACCAACACTGATCCTTACTGTTTTAGCATTGACCTTATTTTTTTCTTCGATCACGGATGTGCGGTTTAAAGTTCCTGATGCCACTTATTTAATTACCATGTCACTGATGCTTTCTTTAAGTTTTCAATCTTTTTTATTTTTAAGATTTTTTCCTGACTTTATTTTTGGCGATGCGCCACGAACCATGGTCGAAAATTCACTGCTATTACTTTATGCCGGTGTCGGTACCTTTAGCACCGATATTGGTGCTTACTTAGTGGGGACTTTTTTTGGAAGAAACAAAATGAATGTTCGCGTCTCGAAGAATAAAACTTGGGAAGGTTTTTTTGGTGGATTAATTAGCTCCTTTATGGTGTCATTTGCCTTTGCTTGGCTTGCGGATTCGCTTGGCAGTCCGTTGCTGCCCTTTCTGACGATGCAAGAGTGGTATTGGCTGGTGTTGTTATCTTTGAGTATGCCGTTGATTGCCACGCTTGGAGATTTTACCTTTTCTCTTATCAAACGCGAATTTGGCATTAAAAATTTCTCAAACATGCTTGGAGAACACGGTGGCATTTTAGATCGTGTTGATTCATTCTCGATGGTTGTGCTCGTGGTCACGCTGATTCTTTCTTTCATTTTTGATTTTGTATACGTGCTACCGACTTAACTTCACCTTAAGAGGCGTTAATTTGTTAAAATAAAAGGGTCTTTTTCTATCCCGGAGGTCTCACATGCAAGCGATCATTTCTACTTTGTTATTTCTTATCTCCTTGGGAGTATTGATTCTCATTCATGAGCTAGGTCATTTTTTGGTGGCAAAAGCATTTGGTGTCTATGTCAAGGAATTTTCTATTGGGTTTGGACCTGTTTTACTCTCTTGGACAAAAGGGGAAACGAAATATGCTTTAAAAGCTTTTCCCCTTGGTGGTTATGTTGCCATGGTCGGTGAAGAAGTCGCATCCGATGATCTAAAAATTCCCTTTGCAAGAAGTTTACTGGGAATCTCTAAACCCAAACGAGCATTGGTGATGTCGGCTGGGATTATCCTTAATTTAGTCTTAGCTTTTGTCTTGTTCTTTGTTTCCAATTGGGGTTTTACCCAACGAACATTGACCAATCAAATGGTAATCACACAGGCGTCTATTGCCGAGGAGGCTGGTATTGAAACTGGCCATGTCTTGGTGTTTACCCATTTAAATGATGGCACCATTCCGGTCAATACCGATGAAGGTCCTGCCACCTATCAATTATATTTAAATGAATTTCAAACCTATGATGATAACTTCGATGATTTATTGAATATCGGCAAAGTCGTTGCAGACAATTTTGTTCCTTACGTTTTAGATGCGGAAACGGATTTTGTTGAATTTGCCTTACCCGTGCGAACCTACAGCGATTCAACGACCTACACGCAAGCTGATGTATGGATTCGTTTGGATGCGGTTGTTACGGATTCAGGATTTGCTTTAGAATCGATTGGTATTGGATTTTATGTGATGATGACGGACTTTACTTTTACCGAGGCCATCGGTGAGGCCGGTCGAGATTGGTGGCGAGGTGTGACCTTGATTCTCAATACCGTTGTCAATTTATTTCAAGGGCAAAATCTAGACCAAGTTGGCGGCATCGTCGCGATTTTTTCTACCACTTCATCGATATTAAATAATTTAGGTTTAGGTTCCTATATCTTTATTTGGGCACTCATCTCCGTCAACCTTGCCGTGTTTAATTTATTGCCGTTTCCCGGATTAGATGGTTGGCACTTATTGGTGATCACCATCGAAGGGATCTTCAAAAAAGAAATTCCTGCTTCCATCAAAAATTCGATTTCTTTGATTGGCTTCTTTATCCTAATGAGCTTGATGGTGTTTTTATTAATTAAAGACATTTTGGCATTGGTCATGGTGTTATAAGATGCAAGATCAAATGGTTCGGTTTTTACAAAGTATTGGTTTAACCGATCCAGAGCGTTTTGATTTGCATTTTGAAGCCGTGACGAAAAATCCATTGTTACCGCAACAATGGGACATGATTGTCACCAAAGAAACACCTTGGACCTATGATTTACTTGAACCCTTTCTTGCGGGGATCAGTCAGCTCAATTATCCCACCCACTTCACGTTTACCTATCGTCAAGCGCCTAGCCTAGCGTCGATGCTGCAGTTAATGATGGATTGGTATCGCGTCCAATTTCGTCAACCCTATGGACGTTTACCCTTAATCAATGGTAATTCCATTACCTTTACCTATGCCAATCAAGAAGCTTTTGATAAAGAAAAATCAATGTGGACTCAAGTCAATGATTTATTTATTTTTTTACAATATCCTCTGATTTTTAAACATAAGATTCTCCCATCTGTCGCTGCCGTGAATCAAGAAAAAGTCGATCAACTTCAAGAACAAGTCAAGGCTGTCATCGCTTCGCGAAACGATGATGAAGAACAAGATTTGTTTATGCGTGAACATCTTGAAAGAATTAAAGAAGCTGAAACCCAAATTGCCATCAATTACGAACAAGGTGTCAAACAGCAAGTGAATGTGGAAGCGAAAAAGAAATTACGACAAAAGGGCGAACACGTTCCTACCGCGATTCAGGATATTAAACTCAATAGCGGCCACGTCGAAGTGGTTGGCGCCATTTATAATTTATTTCGCCGGGAATTTAATGGTAATCTTGTCGTTCGCTTTGTCTTAGCAGAAGGCTCTCATGCCATTCTTGCTTCGATTAATGATCGTGATGCTGATATTGATCAAGCGTTATTACAAACGTTACAAGAAGGTGATCGGATTCGGGTTCGTGGTGGTGTTGCCCTTGATCAAATCAATCAAGAACCACGGATTTATATTAGGGAATTAGTCAAAGAAAAACCTTTACCGATGCGTGAGGATTCCCGCAAGCGTAAGCGAGTGGAACTTCACTTGCATACCAAGATGTCAACGATGGATGGTGTTGGCGATATTGATGCTTATTGTGCATTAGCCAAACACATGGGTCATGAGGCTATCGCGATTACCGATCACGGCGTCGTCCAAGGTTTTCCCGAAGCACAAGCGGCGGCAAAAAAACACGGACTTAAGATGATTTATGGTTCAGAACTCTACATGATTGATGACAATATTTCTCATATCATGAATCCTAGCCAAGCATCGTTACAAAAAACTGATTATGTAGTCTTTGATTTAGAAAGCACCGGATTGTCTTCGCGTTATGATCGCATCATTGAAATTGGGGCCCTAAGAATTAGACAAGGGACTGTCGTAGATCGGCTATCGATGCTACTCCATCCAGGGGATGTGCCAATCAGTGCAGCTGCCAGTGAAGTCAGTGGCATCACCATGAAGATGGTGGAAGGGCAACCATCTTTTTCTCAGGTCAAAGATAAAATTTTTCAGTTTTTTAAAGAGGCGATTATTGTCTCCCATAATGCTCCCTTTGATATGGGATTTATGGTGGCAGCTTTTGATCGCTTGGGTATCGCGTTTAAACCGCCGGTGATCGATACGCTCACCTTATCGCGCTATTTATATCCAGATGCCAATAGCCATCGATTAGGGGCGCTAGCAAAGCGTTTAGGTATCGCGTATGAAGATGATAAGGCGCACCGGGCGATTTATGATGCAGAAGTCTTGGTCGGCATCTGGGAAGCGCTCCGACAAAAAATATTCGTTGATCATGCGATTCAATCTCACCAAGATTTGAATCAGCTGAATCAAGTGAATACGTTATCAAAAAATTTAAGAAGCTATCATGTCACGGTTCTTGCAAAAAACACCAAAGGTTTAAAAGCCCTTTATGAATTGGTATCGGAAAGTCACTTGCATTATTTTGCCGACATTCCAAGAACGCCCAGGGATTTACTTTTAAAACACCGAGAACACTTATTGTTGGGTTCAGCTTGCTTCAATGGTGAAGTCTTTGAAACCGCAAAAACAGGGTCAAGAGAAGCACTACAAAAAGTAATGGCGATGTATGACTTTATTGAAATTCAACCCCTTGAACAATACGATTATTTAATCCATATTGGTACTTTACCTTCACGAGAAATGGTGAAAACGCTTTTAAAAGAAATCATCACCGTGGCCCAAGATCTGAAAAAATTAATTGTTGCCACAGGTGATTGTCACTATGTGAATCCCGAAGATCATCTGATTCGCGATGTCTATATTTTTGCCAAAGGTTTGAAGGGTGTGAATCATCCGATGAATCCTTATTTCCGAAAAGATTTACCCAAATTTGAAAATCCCCATCAACATTTTCGCTCGACGGATGAAATGTTAGAAGCATTTGCTTGGTTAGGAAAAGAACAAGCAGAAACATTCGTCATCGACAATCCTATCAGTATCGCGAACATGATGGAAAAGATGGAACCGATTCAGGCAACGCTTCGCACCCCGGCAATTGAAGGTGCTGACAAGATGCTGCGTGATATTTGTTATCAAAAGGCACATGCCCAGTATGGTAAAGTTTTACCATCTTTGATTCAAGAACGTTTAGAAACGGAATTAAATGGGATTATAAAATCTGGTTATGCGGTCATCTATTACATCACCAGTAAGATTATTGCTCAGGCAAATGAAAAGGGTTTTATCGTTGGTTCTCGCGGGTCTGTGGGAAGTTCATTTGCTGCAACCATGGCCGGAATCACCGAAGTCAATCCATTACCTCCGCATTATTATTGTTTGCAATGTCAGTATGTGGCATTCAATCAAGACCCGCAATTTAAATCTGGTTTTGATTTACCGATTAAACTTTGTCCGGAATGCGGTCACCTCCTGAAAAGCGATGGCCAAAATATTCCCTTTGCAACATTTTTAGGATTCAACGCTAATAAAGTACCTGATATCGATTTAAACTTCCCTCGCGATTATCAAGCTTTAGCCCACGAGGCAACCAAAACCTTATTAGGAGAACACCAAGTTTATCGTGCGGGAACGATTGAAACAGTCGCCGAAAAAACTGCCTATGGTTATGTCAGGGGTTATTTTGAAACCATGGGTGAAGATGTCAATAAACTCAAACAAGCGGAATTAACCTATCTTGCTAAAAAAGCGGAAGGGGTTCGTCGCACCTCCGGTCAGCACCCTGGTGGGATTGTTGTCGTCCCCAAAGAATTTAGTGTTTATGACTTTACGCCGATTCAACGGCCTGCAGATAATTTAGAAACGAATATTGTTACCACCCATTTTGCTTTTGACTCGCTCCATGATGCTTTACTAAAATTTGATATGTTGGGTCACGTCGATCCGATGGCGTTAAAAATGAATGCAGATTTAACCGGTTTAAAGGTCGATGACATTCCATTAAATGACCCAGATGCTCTTAAATGTTTTGCTTCAGATGTGGTTCTTCATCGTAAAGAAAAATATTTAGACATGGTCAATGGAGCGATGGGTTTGCCTGAATTTGGCACCAATCTTGGTATGGATATTTTAAACGTGATCAATCCGAAAACCTTTAATGATCTGGTGATCATTTCTGGTCTTGCTCATGGGACGGATGTGTTCAATGGTAACGCCAGAAATTTAATTACCGATAAGGTGGCGACGGTCGATGAAGTGATTGGCTGCCGTGACGATATCATGACCTATTTAATCTCAAAAGGCATTGATGCCTTAATTGCCTTTAAAATCATGGAAGATGTTCGCAAAGGTAAAAAGTTAACCAAGGAATATGCCGAGTTAATGCGGCAAGTCAATGTTCCAGAATTTTATATTGAATCTTGTAATAAAATTAAATATCTTTTCCCTAAAGCCCACGCGGTCGCTTATGTGACGATGGCCGTCCGGGTTGCTTATTTCAAAGTCCATCATCCTTTAGCCTACTATGCCACTTACTTTACCTTACGGTCGAAACAATATGATTATGAGTTGATGCGTGCCTCTAGCAAAGACATCTATCAACAACTGCAACGTTTTAAACGGCAAAAAAATGAATTAAAGAAGAAACTATCGCCCAAAGAAGCAGATTTAGAAGTGACCTTGATGAATACCTTGGAAATGAAAGAAAGAGGTTTTGAGATTTTACCGATTGATTTAGAAAAGTCACAAGCCGAAGCTTTTGTGATCGATGAACATAGAAAAGGATTAATTCCTCCGTTTACGGTGATTGATGGCATTGGTGCCAACGCTGCCTTATCGATTGTCAAAGCGAGGGAAGAAAGAATGTTTGTCTCGGCAAAAGACCTGATGAACCGCACTAAGTTATCCACGACCAATATTGAAAAGCTTAAAACCCAAGGGATCTTAAAAGCGATTGAAGCAGAAGAAACGGTTTCTTTATTTTCATTTGCCGATTAAATAGGTAAAATAGATTGACTCGGGATGTGGCGTAGCTTGGTAGCGCGCTTGGTTCGGGACCAAGAGGTCGTGGGTTCGAATCCCATCAT
>JACCDP010811170.1_pt1 | contig 10824 bp, 7 predicted proteins | sample 7445841 | NCBI WGS metagenome assembly JACCDP01 (sample SAMN15323441, study PRJNA562643) | freshwater metagenome | isolation source: river surface water | place: USA:Blue River Watershed | collected 2017-08-17
CATGCAAGTGCGCTACCGGGCTGCGCTACATCCCGATGTGACAGGAAAAATCCGATAGATTTGTCCAAATCCCGGTGGTTTTGGTAGCATGGGAACGGGTCACCCTTTAAGGGACTGCAAATATAGCTAATTTTCAGGAATTTACAATTGAATTCGGTGGGGATGGGTGTATATATTGAAGCGTGATTCGCGGAGAAAACCCACCAAAGTGATGCCTAACTCTTCGGCCAATTCTATGGCTAAAGAGGAGGGAGCACCCACCGCCGCAATCAATCGTATGCCCGCCATCGCGGCTTTTTGAACCAATTCAAACGATGCCCTGCCGCTTAGCAATAACACAAATTGGGTTAACGGAACTCCCATGGAATCCTCACCCATTCCAAGCAAACAAGTTCCAATCAATTTGTCTAGGGCGTTGTGTCGGCCAACGTCTTCTCGTAGGACCGCCAGTTCCCCCTTGTCCGTGAAAAAGGCGCAGGCATGGATGCCCCCAGTGTGTTCAAACGACGATTGTTTCTCGCGTAAGCGTTGTGGTAATTGGAGTAATACGGCAGATTCAATGATCAATTGTTCGGGGGGTAGAGCAATCTTGCAGCTGGTTCGGACTGCGTCGATGGAGCTTTTACCGCATACCCCGCAAGACGACGTGGTGTAAAAATGTCGTTCCAGCGATGCCGGATTGATTCCATTGAAGTTGCGTAATACCGCGGTTAATGTGTCCCCCTGCGGAGATTCGTGCCAAGAAATAATATCGGTTTTGTCGCTGATCAATCCTTCGGTGAACAAGAATCCCGCCGCCAGTTCTTGATCGTTTCCTGGGGTCCGCATGGTGACCGAAAGGGCCTTAGAACTATCGGCTGAAGCAATACGGATTTCTATGGGTTCTTCCACCGATACGGCGTCTACAACAACCTCCCGTTTTCCGTGATTCACACGGATAATCTCAACCGGTTGTATGCCGTACTTATCGCTCATCGAACTGAATGGTTTTGTATATGAAGTTGCACGGCCTGTAGAGCCTCGGGGGTATCTACGCTTTGGATGGTCAAAGGATTTACCGGATCAAACAAGGCAGGCTGTAAGGATTGGAAAAATTTCCGGGGCGAAGCGTGCGGATTTCCCCGATGAAAACTAGCATAATCGAGCAAGCTTTGTTTGGGGTAACAGGCAATTAAGGGTTCCATGCCTCCGTCCTCCGGGTTGCGAAATGCGCTGATTTTTTCTGTATTTAGGGCATGTTCCACGATCGGAATCAAATCCGTACTCGTTATTGCGGGGTAATCCACCCCCAACACAACAACGAACTCGTACGCGCTGTTACCTAGGAATTGGGCCATGCTGTAAAAAGCCGTTGCCGGTCCATGTGTTCCCAATTCCATCAAGTCCACAAGAAATTCCGGAGAGAAATGATGCAAGGACTCGGAGGGAATACTCTCCAATAAGGATTGCTTTTGTTGATCCGATTGAATGCTTATCCTGCAATCAGCGCATAGCTCTTTTAGCTGTCTCAAGCCATACAACCATTGCGGTATGCCATGGTAATTAATAAGGGCTTTGGATTGCCCCATGCGTTCGCTCTTTCCTCCGCTTAATAAAACTCCTAAGACTTGGGAATGAGGGAAATTCATGGGGCAATGGCTATTTACTTTAATGCATTTTTGGATGCGGCGTCTGCATCGGCGATAATTTTATCGGCTTGGGCCTGAGCCTCACTCAACAATTTATCGGCTTTGGCATTGGCTTCGGTTTCCAGGGCGTCGGCTTTTTTGTCCGATTCCACTGCTGTTTTATCCGCAATTTGGTAAGCTTTTGCTTTGGCATCGGCGGCCTTTTTAACGGCTATCTGGTAAGCTTTGTCGGCTGCTAATTTAGCCGCCTTCTTACTCAAGGGGTCGGTTGCTTTTGCCACGGCTGCATCGGCTTCTTCGCGTGCTTTTTTCAAAGCTTCCGCTTCCAACTTATCGGCTTCGGCTTTTTGCTTCGCCGATAAGGTCGCGCCTTCCGATCTCAATTTGGCGGCGGCTTCTTTTGCTGTAGCGCGAATTTTATCGGCCTGCTCTTGGGCGGTAGCTAGCAATTTATCGGCTTTTTCCCGTGCCGCTGCCAAGGCTTTATCTTTCACATTGTTCAATACCGGTGCCAGGGTTTCTTTGCCCAATGCTTTCCAGTTTACCTGCATTTTAGGATCTTTTACAGTGCCTGTGATGGTAAATGGCAGTTTTTTGCCTTTCACAACCATGATTCCACCCAAATTCAATTTTTCATCCAGTCCAACGGTGCCCGAAAAACGCATTACGGTTTCCTGAGGAAGTTTTACGGATACTGTATCCTTTAATTGGAACTTACCTTCACGAATAGCGAATGCAGCCTTGGTAGGTATCAAAACCATGTTGCTCACTCCCCAATTTAATTTCTTGGAGGTTTCGGCCAGCCATTTGGGAATTTCCATTTTACCGTTCACCAAATCCAGCAAACCATCCGCCGCCATGGTGGCATAATCCACGTCCATGTTGGGTGTAAGTTGTGTGGTGAACTGGGTTTGCAGGTTCGCTAATCCATTGATATCAGCTAAAATGGGAGCGTATTTCTGGACAAAAGCTAACTGATTACGCAAGTTGGCAGGATTCAAATTTAGAATTCTAAATCCTAGTCCAGCATTGGGTTTACCGCCTTTTTCGTAGCTATAATTTACGTTATTCAATTCCACAGTAGCACCGAAAATATCGCCCTTCATGGGGTTGATACTCAATTTTCCATCTTTTACCGAGGCTTTCAACTGACAGTTACTCAACTTATACGTATCGTACAATAATTTTCCTACTTCGGCCGAAAACGCTAAATCCAAGTTGGTGGGTAACTCCACGGCTTCCATGGGGGCAGAAGCAGCGGTATCGGTAGCCGCAGGGGTTTCCGATGCAGGCATGGCATTCATCCATTCGTTAAGATCCAAGGAACTGCTTTTTACCGATAAATCTCCTTTCAAGGTTTCTCCAGCAAACACATATCCCAAGGTGTTCTCCAATTTCCCGACCATGCTGATGGACGATTTTCCGTACGAAACTTGCAAATCGTTCAGCGCAAAAGTCTGAGGTGCTGCGGTGATTAAAAGGTTCTTCACAGATACGGGCAATAAGCCTTCTCCGGAATAATTCATGTCTTGTATGCCAAACGTACCACCGGCTTTTAGATCGTTAAATTGTTGTTTCTCGACGCTGGAATAATGTCCATCGAAAAAGCAATCGGCCGAAATTTTCCCAGAAACCGAAGTCTTTTCATCCAACGGAATTAGCTGTTTCCAGTTGTCTAGGTTGATGGCCAATTTCAAACTGCCTTTGGCGAAAGGATTGTTAACCGGTGTTTGCAAGTCCAAATGCACCTCGATGGGGTCTTTGCCCAAAATTGCTTTGAACGGTTCAATTACAATGCGGGTATTGTCTGGGTTGCCGTCTGCGTTGTCCAATTTGAAATCCAAGAAAATTCCGCTGGCGGAAGCAGGGAGCCCTGGGTATTGGAAGCCGGCGTTGTCTATTTTCAGTCCAACGTGGGTAGTGGGCATGCGTACATCGTCCATGATTCCTTTCATGGTGAAGGCAAGGGCCATTTTACCCGATGCTTTTACGCTGCTAAAGTCTTTGCTGTAGCACCCTGGTACGATGCTTAAAAAGGATTTAAAGTCGGATGAGGGAGTAGAAATGTCGATGTCCATGTCCATGTCTTTCTCGCGGAGTTCCACCCATCCTTTGGCTTTCAGGGGAAGTTCGTTGATGGACAGGGCATTATCGGCAAATCCAAACTTCATTTTGTTCAAGTCCATATCGATGTTGGTATTTCCTTCGATATTGGCTTTGGAAAGAAGGGTCATGCCGCCAAACGTCATGGAGGTTCTAGCAATTTTCAAATCGTTGTACAGCGTAAAAATATCTTTTTCGAAATCGCCCGAGGAGTTTAGGTTTAATCCATCGCACACCAAATCGAGATCCATGGAATGGTCGGTGTATTGGATGTAAGCGTCTTTTAATGTTAATTCTTTGATTTTCAAAGACAAAGGCTCGCCTTTGGTGGTGTCTACTGGGGTGGTAGTACTGGTATCGGCCTTGGCTATATCGAAATTGGCGGCACCGCTTTTTAGAAAGATAATATGAGCACGGGTTTCGTTCAGGAAGATCTTGCGGATGTTCATGGTGGCTCCGCTGATCACGCTCTGAATGTCCACAACCAAACGAATATTTTTGGAGGCCAGCAAGGTGTCGTTGGCAAAGGAATCCACCCCTACGATACTTACATCGTCAATACCCACGGATAGGTTGGGGAAATTTCGAAGCAAGGACAGGGAAACATCGTGGTTGAAACTCACTTTGGCATTCAGAGACTGGTTAACGGCTTGGTCAACCTTTTCAACGATTTTTCCTTTGAAAGCAAAAGGAAGAATAAGCAATAACGCCAGTAGGGAAACGAGGGCAATTCCGATGCCTTTAAGCCATTTTTTCATAGTTCAACAATCTCTGCAAAATAACGCAAAGAGGTTGACTTTCATCGCTTGTTTTCGATATTTTCCAGCAGGGTAGGATTTTGTTGGACGAAGGTAGATGCTCGGAGTTGGGCATTTTCTCTTATATCGATGTAAAAAAGATTGATGTCCCCTGAGTGAAAATTGGAGGTTTGGTAAAGGAAAGCACCTGGGAATTTGGGTTTGGTAATCCAAAGCAATCCTCCAAATACTTGTGCATCGGAAATTTGGGGGTATACTTTGCCGAAAGGTTTGAGCACGGCTCCGCGGTGCATTTCCTTGGGTGTGTAACTGCCCAGTTTACGCACAAATTGGTTATCAACATGGCTAATTGCAGTAATATTGGATTTCCCCGAAGTTGGGTTAGAATGGGTTGATGCATTGGTATTGTCTTCGTAGGTAAGGCTATCTTCAAATATCCAAGATATAGGATTTACACAAACGGCTCGCGCCAAACCTTCGTTGTAGGATGCTGGAATGTGTCCGCGTTTGTAGGTGCCCCAGCTGGTGAAACATCCAATGGAGTTGGGTTCTAGACAAACGGGCAATCCCGGCAAGGAATCTTTGGGCACGGCCATTCCTGGAAGGTAGGCTACCACCAATTGTTGTTGCAATGGCGTTCCGATGATTTTATATTTTAACAATCGGACTGCGTGAATGGTGCCTTGGGAATGGGAAGCAATGATGAAGGGTCTGCCTTGGTTGTAATTTTCTAAATAGTAGTTGAATGCGGCTTCTACATCGCTGTAGGCAACATCCAATGCTGCCTTTTTATCGTCTAAATGTTCGGTTAAGAAGACGGAAAAATGCGCTTCTCTATACCGTGGAACATACAATCTTCCTGCGGCGTTGAATGTGGTAGCTTGGTATTTGGTGGCAAGTTTATCTATGGTGCGATTCAGTTTAGGATCGTTGATATCGTGGTTCCATTTATAAATGGTTTTTGGTTTTTTGGTGTACAGTGTGGGATGGATATAAAAAACGTCCACAGCAGCGGTTGCTTGATTGTCCGAACATCCTTGCGGGACTAAGTCGCCCATGTCCTTTTTATGCGGCAGGGCACTCCAATTGTTTTCGTTGTTGTAATTGGGGGCAGGGGGGACAGGACTTTCATAGAATCGGGTGGGAATGTTGTACCGTTGAGCCTGCAATTGCAAGGATAAAAAAAATTGTGCAACGAACACTAGCCTAAGTGTTTTCATTTTAGGGAATGAATGGTGCTGGGAAATACTTAGGTTTTGGAGCATGTGGATTTTCAAAGTGAAACAAAGGTAGGGGGGGCATTGTTTTTTTGTTATATTCGTTGAAAATTCGTATATTATGATATCTTTATTACAAGCCAATCCAGCCTACACAGGTACTGTTCATTTGCACAATTTTTTACGTTGGGTGATTGTTATTACGTTGATTTGGTCGTTGATCAATGCTTTCAAGGGCAAAAACGGTAAAGAAACTTTGATATTAATGATCAGTTCACACGTGATGTTGTTGTTAGGTTTGGTGCAGTGGGTTATTGGAGATTGGGGTTTAAAGCAAATTAAAAGCATGGGAATGGGTGGAGCGATGAAAAATAAAGTTATCCGATTTTTCTCTGTGGAGCACGCATTAATGATGATAATCGCTATTGCCTTAATTACGGTTGGGCATAGAGCGGCGAAGGCTTCTGATGCGAAAACCAAATGGTATTTCCTTGCCGCGTTGGCTATAATTTTTGTTATGACGCCTTGGCCTTGGCGAGAGGAAATCGGTAGAGGGTTGTTCCCTGGAATGAAGTAGTCCGAAAATTTGTCAGGGCTACACAGACAGCATGTCGGTAAATTCCGCCCGTTGGTGGAATTGTACGCTTTTTGAATGCGAGTAAATCAATAGATTGCTTTAATTTTCGTTTAACGATAACCAAATAACATGGAGAAAAACAATAGAAAATTTTTAGTTAGCATTGCGTTTGTTGGTGCTTTTTCTGGTTTTTTAGGTGCTTGGGTGTTCACCCGTTTCGATCGGCAACCTTCGGATGGTTTATTGGTAGCAGAATCCAATGTTTCCGGAAGATCTTCAGTGTTTAATACGGCCAATGGTTCAGGTGCTCCCGATGGTTTTGAAGAGGCATCTTCACTGTCCACCCCGTCAGTGGTCTTTATCAAAACGGTAAGTACCGTAGAATATAGCAGTCCCTTTGGGTTGTTTTGGGATTTCGATCCCTTTGGCAGCAAGGGACAAGCTTCGTCTACCGGTAGCGGGGTAATTGTGAGTAATGACGGGTATATTGTAACCAATAATCACGTAATACAGGGTGCAAATTCCATCACGGTGGTATTGAATAAACCCAAAAAGGAGTATATCGCCAAAGTGGTAGGAACCGATCCTTCCAGTGATTTAGCGGTATTGAAAATTGAGGCTGCGGGATTGCCCGCCATTGCGTTTGCCAACAGCGATGAGGTACGAGTAGGCGAGTGGGTGTTGGCGGTAGGAAATCCGTTTAATTTAAATAGCACTGTTACTGCAGGAATTGTAAGTGCGAAAGGCCGAAATATTAATATCGTAAAGAATCAATTCCCCATAGAGAGTTTTATTCAAACCGACGCGGCCATTAATCCAGGCAATTCCGGTGGAGCATTGGTAAATACAAAAGGGCAGCTGGTGGGTATTAATACCGCAATTCAAAGCAATACAGGTAGTTATACCGGTTATGGTTTTGCAATTCCCGCCAATATCGTCCGGAAAGTAGTTCAGGATTTGATGGATAAAGGGGAAGTGTTGCGCGCTTTTTCTGGCATGCAAGTGGCCGAAGTTTCTTCCGAAGAGTTGAAGTCGTTGGGATTGGAATCGAATGCCGTAAAAGTGTTGGAGTTGGTAGAGGGTGGACCTGCCGAGAAATCTGGCATCAAGCAAGGCGATGTGTTGGTGACCATTTCGGGATTGAAAATTGATGGTAAACCTATGTTTGACGAGCACTTGGCTTACAAACGACCCGGAGAAAATGTGGTATTGGGGGTATTGCGCGGTGGGAAGGAAACCAAAGTCTCGGTTTTGTTGATTAATAAATCGGAAAACACGGCTTTGTTGATGAAGGGAGCCGTAAATAGCAAACTTTTAGGTGCAGATTTTCAGCCTTTGTCTGCGGCTGATTTAAAGAAATACGGGTTGAGCAATGGAATCCGATTGTTGAATATTCAGCGCGGCAAGTTCATTTCGCAAATGGGATTGGGCGAGGGATTTGTGGTAATCAAGTTCAACGGAAAGACGTACGCGGAACCCGAAGATTTAATTACCGCCATGGAAAGTGCTCGAGGTAGGATTGAGGTGGTGGGCAAGGATCGAAACGGAAACAATCAGAATTACTCGTTTTACGGGTATTGATAATCTATTAAAGAATTGCTTCCCGAATTCGAATTAATTTATCCAATAAATCGGGTAGTTGTTGTAAGGGTAGCATGTTAGCACCGTCACTTTTTGCGATGCTTGGATTCGGGTGAGTTTCGATAAATAATCCATCGCAGCCCACGGCAATGGCTGCTTTAGCGATGGTTTCAATCAATTCGGGTTTGCCTCCGGTTACTCCAGAACTTTGGTTGGGCTGTTGCAGAGAATGGGTGATGTCCATGACAACGGGGACTTTGTTCTTTTGCATTTCGGGAATGTTGCGGAAATCTACAATCATGTCTCCGTAGCCAAACATGTTGCCGCGATCGGTTAGGATCACGTTGGAATTTCCGGAATCAACGCACTTTTGTAAAGCGTGTTTCATGGCGTCTGTGCCCGCAAACTGACCTTTCTTAATGTTGATGTACTTGCCCGTTTTCGCGGCCGCCACCAACAACTCCGTTTGACGGAACAGGAAAGCAGGAATTTGCAATACATCCACGTACTCCGCTGCCATCGCGGCTTCGTGGGATTCGTGGATATCGGTTACGGTGGGTATGCCAAAGGTTTGATTTACTTTTTGCAGAATCTTGAGGGCCTTATCATCCCCAATTCCGGTAAAGGAATCAATTCTACTTCGATTTGCTTTGCGGTAAGAACCTTTGAAAACGAGGGGAATATTTCGTTTCTCGCAAATGGTTATTAAGGTTTCTGCTATTTCCATAGCCATGTTTTCTCCCTCGATCGCGCAGGGCCCGGCCATCAAGAAAAAGTTATTGGAATCGGTAAACCGAAGCGCGGGGATGTGTGGAATCACGGCAGCGAAGATTAGGTGTTACTTTTTCTTCTTGCTTGGTTTTTCCTCCGCTGGGGCTTCCTCTTTGTCTGTAGCCGTTTTGCTAGTGCTTGCTTTCTTAACGGCTGCTTTTTTGGGTGCCTTCTTAGGAATTAAAATGTACTCCGTATCGGTGGTGTATGATTCCGTTTTGAATTCCTTGAATACTGCTTTACCCAAAACAGGCTCAGAAACTTTATCGGTGATGGTAAACATTACGTTTTTAACTACGTAATCGCCGATGGTTAAGGATTCTACGGTGAATTTATTGCTAGGCAATTTCACTTTACCCACTTTGATTTTATCACCGGAGCTCAAGAACATGCCTTTGTTGATCAATTTTGATTTGTACCACTGTGCAGCAATTTCTTTGGTAATGCTGTTTTGCTTACCCAGCGGATCAAGTTCAACATTCAATGGTTCTTTGTCCATCACCATCACATTGATGAAATTCTTATTGCCCTGCTTAGTTACGCGAACCTTGATGGCATTGGAAATATCAATTTGAGGGCCTTTGGCTTTTTCTGCTGCTTTGGCGATAGAATCTTTTTCTTCTTTACCTATGTTGGTATTGTTGATGTCTACGTCTTGGTTAACGATAGCACGAGAGATTTGATCTTCGAATCCGAAACGAACGGTTGTTCTACGGTTTTGCGCGTGCTGGAACTCGTCGCAAGGCACATAAGCGGTATCGTTGATAAATACAATCTCTTCTTTTTTGTATCGCGTGTAATAACTCCGAACCACATTGCCCTTTTCGTCTTTGTCGAATACCATTTTCTTGGTCTTATTTTCCAAGTAAGGGGTGTAGCCGGCTTTTTGGGCACCTTCGCACTTACAATTGTTTAGCAACTGGGTTTCACCGTATCCTTTAGCAACAATACGGGTAGAGTCGATTTTCCAAACATCGATCAAATACCTGCGGGCGCTGGCTGCGCGTCGCTCCGCTAATTTTTCATTGTACGCGTAAGTGTTTCTACAGTCAGTGTGTGAACCTAATTCTGCAATAAGTTTGGGATATTTCATTAACACGTCTTGGGCGAATGTATCCAAAACACGCGCGGCATCGGGACGAATAAAGGATTTATCCAAATCGTAGAAAATGGGCAAGGTATAAACCACGTCCAATGGGTTTTCCAAACAGAAATCTTGGATTAACTCGGTGTTTACACGAATACCGTAGGTAGTTCGCATTACAGGAGGTTTTTCCAAGTAGTATTTTTCTGGGTATTTGGCTTCGATTTCGTAATTGGTCTTTTCGCGCAAGGTGGCGGTATACACCCCTTGGTCGTCTGCTTTCAGCACCAATTTGGTGGTGTCTCGATCGTTGGTAAGCGTAACGGTTGCACCGGGCAAGGGTTTTTTGCTGTTGCAATCGCTGATTACACCACGAATGGTAATGACAATAGGAGTTACGGTAAATTCGTAGATATCGTAATTTTGTTTGCGATCCCCGCGGTTGGAAGTGAAATATCCCGAATTTTTATTTTCGGGTTTGTTATTAAATACAATACCGAAATCATTACCTCCACTGTTCAAGGGTTCTTTCAAGTTTTCTCTTTCTTTCCATTTGGTGATATCCTCGGTAGGTTCTGCGTTGAAGATATCCCAACCCCCTAAGCCGGGCCATCCGTCTGAGGAGAAGTATAATTTATTATCGTGCTGATTGAAATAGGGGAAGGTTTCGTATTTTTTTGTGTTGATGTCCGGTCCTAAATTCACAGGAGTTCCCCAACTTTTGGAGCGTTTGGAATAAGTAACCGCCCAAATATCCATACCCCCGAAACCACCATCTCTATCGGAAGAGAAATACAAGGTTTTACCATCAGGACTAAGGGCTGGGTGACCGTAGTTATGGGCCGTGTCGTTTTTGCAGAAGTCCAAGGCATCGCCGATGATCCAATCTGGACCTTGTTTTTTGGCTTCGTAAATGGCGCATTTTTCGTTTTTGCCTTTTTCACCACCGCACTGAGTGAAGTACATGGTAGCGAATTTGGCATCAAACGTCATGGAACCGTCGTTGTAGTTGGTTGAGTTTTTGTCAGCAAAAATGGGTTTTTGCCATTTTTCTTTTCCTTTTTTACCTAATTTTTCGATGTACCAGATATCCGACCAACGCTCC